>Ga0233396_1000775_pt1 | contig 14745 bp, 31 predicted proteins | sample 32DmetaG_FD_183169 | JGI IMG/M metagenome (GOLD analysis project Ga0233396, IMG submission 183169) | Seawater microbial communities from Monterey Bay, California, United States - 32D | ecosystem: Environmental > Aquatic > Marine > Coastal | place: USA: California | collected 2016-10-19 | reverse complement strand
GATAGGATTGTAATTGGTATAGGCAATAATGATAGTTATTCTTTTGCAGGAGATACTACAAGTGGTGTCTTTATGTGGGGTGCTATGGTTAGCGAGGGTGCTTTATCTGATTACATAAAAACAGAGGGCAGTCAAGAAACTAAAAGAGTAGAAACCTTTACAGATGTTCCAAGATTAGATTGGTTAAATAGCAACTGCCCTAGTTTACTTTTAGAGCCACAACGGACAAATCTTTTTGGTTATTCTGAAGAGTACGACCAACCACCTACTTATTGGACTAAAACAAGATTTACAATATCTGCTGATGCAATAATATCACCAAATGGAACATTAACGGCTGATGAAGTTTTTGAAACTGTAGATAATAACAATAGGTTTTTATATCAAAATACAAGCGTAACAAGTGGCAATGACTATACTATAAGTTTTTTTGTTAAGTATAATAATATTCAATATTTACAATTGGCCGGAAGTACAAGTTTTGATTTAACTTATGTAAACTTTGATATATTGAATGGCGAAATAGTAAGAAATTTAGATAATGCTGATGCAAGAATAAAAGATTTTGGTAATGGTTGGTATAGAATTTCACTAACTTTAGAAGCAACAAGCACAACAAGTGGTAGAATTATTTTGTGCGGCATTCCAACATCAACGTCTAGTCGTGCAGCCGGTTATATTGGTAATACTTCAAATTCTTTTTATTTATGGGGAGGTCAAATGGAACAAGGAAGCTACCCTACAAGCTATATAAAAACAGAAGCAAGTGCAGTAACAAGATTAAAAGACGAGTGTTTAAATGGTGGAGATAGTGATTTATTTAATATTACAGAGGGTACTTTTTTTGTAGATAGTTATGTTTATAATAGTGGAAACCAAACTACAATAGGCTTAAGTGATGGAAGTGATAGTAACAAACTTATACTTATATTTCAAAGTTATGGTACACAAGTTAGAGTATTTTCTAGTGGTGGTGTAAGTAGTTTTTTAAATTTAACGTTTGACCAACGAAATAAAATAGCAGTTACTTTTAAAGAAAATGAATATAAGTTTTTTATAAATGGTGTTTTGGTAGGTAGTGATACAATTGCTACTGTACCAAGTGGAATGGATAGACTTAACTTTAGCAATAGAACAGGAACTGCAAATTTATTTGAGGGCAAAGTTTACGATACAAGAGTTTACGACAGAGTATTAACAGAAGCAGAAGCAATAGAATTAACAACACTATGATAAAAGTAGGCAAATATATTTTTGATAGCGAGGAACAAGCAGAAACTAAAATAAAAGGTTTAGGGGTGGATACTGATGAAAACGGAAATGAATACCCAACGCACAGCCACGCAATAGTAAGACTTGGAAGAGAAGTAATAGAAGAGGGGGAAACTGATGCAGAGGGTAATGTAATTAAAGAAACTGTACTAAGTGAAAAATACTTAATAGATGTAGTATGGAATGGTATAGAAGAACACCCATACGGTTGGAAGAGCTATGCAGTAACACCAAGTGGAGAGCCTTTACACAACTTTTATGGTGTAGATTATTTAGAAAATAAAATGTAATGAGTGTACAAGATTTGAAGATAGCTTTTTTTAATGCCATAAGTTTAGGGGTTAGTTTTACTGCAGTAGAAAATAGTTTAAAGATTATTCTTCTACTAGCTTCTATTATATACACGTTTCAAAAGATATACGAAACGTACAAGAAAAAAAAGTCTAATGACAAAGAACTTTAAAATAAAAGAGTTTGAGTGTAAGTGTGGGTGTGAAATGCCTTTAGAGGTTTATGAGAATGTTATAAAATTAGCAGGACAATTACAAACGCTTAGAGATTATACAGGTAGACCTATAAAAATTAATAGTGCTTATAGATGTCTTGAACACAATGCAAAGATAGGGGGCTCAAAAACTTCACAACACTTATTAGGCAAAGCTGCAGATATTACAATACAGAGTTTAAAACCTATTGAGGTTTATGCTATTATAGAAGATTTAATAGATTTTGGTGTAATGTTACAAGGCGGTTTAGGTCTTTATGATACGTTTGTACATTACGATATACGCAAAACTCGTGCAAGGTGGGACTATTCAAATAAATAACTATGCCTAAATACAAAGATAAAAACGGAACTACTAGAGTAGGCGATGCCCTTAGATGGCTTGTTAAACAGGGTAAAAACATAGCACCTAGTATATTAGATGCTGCAGGTAGCATAACAGGTATTGAAAGTCTAAAGGAATTAAGTAAACAAATAGAGGGTAGCACACAACTAACAGAAACGGATAAAGAAATTCTACTAGAAGAACTTAGACACGATATGTTAGAAATGCAAGAAACCACAAAGCGGTGGGTAAGTGATAACCAAACAGAAAGCTATTTAACACGCAATATAAGACCTTTAACGCTTGCTTTTTTAACCGCTACACTATTTATATATATTATATTAGATAGTTCTTTAGAGGGCTTTAAAATAGATAGTAATTGGATAGACCTTTTATCTTCACTTTTATTATTGGTTTATGGTGGTTATTTCGGTATGCGTTCTGCTGAAAAAATAACTAAACATTGGAAAAAGTAATTTTTTCTTTTTTTTATTAAAAATAAATATATAACTTTGTACCATTTATTATAAAAAAGTGTTTTCTAAATATATAGATATAAATATATTTCTAAATAAATAGATAAATAAAAATATAATAATAAATATAAGATATCTGAAGTGTATTCAAATGTGAAACCAAATGGCAAAAAAAAAGAAAACTCTAAAATATTGGAAGAATAAAATAGATAAACCATTTCACGAGTATATAAGGCGAAGAGATGCTAATAACAATACAGGATATTGTAATTGTATATCGTGCGGTAAAAAAGTACACTTCACAGAAACAGATGCAGGACACTTTATTGGTAGACAACACTTAATAACTAGGTACGACGAAAGGAACGTACACGCACAATGTAGAAAGTGTAATAGGTTTGAATATGGTAGACAGTACGAATACTCAATAGCTTTAGGAAGTGATTTAGCTGATGAACTACTACAAAAATCTAGAGGGGTACTAAAACTAACAGACCCTGAATGGTTAGAAATATTTGAAACTTACAAGACTAAACTACAAGAACTAAAAGATAAACAAAATTTTTAGTTAATAAGTCCTAAAAACATTATCTACTTAATACGCTAATAAATATTATATTTGTGTAACCAACTGATTTTTTGTTATTGTTTTCTTTAATGCTGTTTTTAACAGACGATTAAGCCACCTATAAAAGGGTGGTTTTTTTGTGTTCAAAAAAAAGTTTGTTTAAAATTTGTTTATTAAAAATATATTTTGTTATATTTGCTTATCATTAATTAAAACATATAACAAATGAATTTATTAGAACGATTACACCCCGTGTACAAAGACAAATTAAGTGTAGCGAATTTAGAGTACCCACACTTAATAGCAAAACTAAGCGATGAACTAGAAACAACACAATACGTTACTGAACTAAAGTACGGTAGTATATTAGACTTAAACACTTTTTGTGGTAGGTTATCTAGTCCTTTTGATTACTTTACAGAATAGCTATGACACACTTTGAAGATGTAAAACGAGCAGCAACCCCAACGACAATAGACTTTTTAAATGCTAGAATAGAAGCATTAGAAAGTAGAGTAGAATACTTAGAAGCAATACTAGAAGTAGAATATTTAAATAAAGAACAATGAACAAAGAAAAACTAACAGAGTTATACAAAAAGTATAACCTAACAAAAGATGACTTTTTTAAGCATCAACATTACACCATTATTACAAGACAAGGTATTGATAAGATACAGGCACTAGAGCAAATGAGTGTTAATTATGAAGTAATAAGATGCGAGCCTAACTATGCAGTATTTAAAGCACTTGCACAAAAAGATGGTAAAAGCATAGAAACCTTTGGTAGTGCGTTAAAAGGCGAGGGCTACAAAGATGGAAACTGTAATACGTGGTACGTAGCTGAAATGGCAGAAAAACGTGCAATGAGTAGAGCAGTCTTAAAGCTAACAGGCTTCTATGAATTAGGAGTATTTGGCGAAGATGAAAGCGAAAGTTTTAAAAAACAAAAAACAGAATATAAAACCCTTAAATAAATAAATATGAGTGCATTAATTAACTTTAGTTTAAACGTAGCAAAGCTACCAAAAGAAAAGTTTATCGCAGGTAAAGATGGTGCGGTTTACGTAAACCTAACTATGAGTGTAAATGATGAAACACGATACGGTAATAATACAGGTATCTATGTTAGTCAAACACAAGAAGAACGAGAAGCGAAAAAACAAAAGACCTATTTAGGTAATGGTAAAGTAGTTTGGAATAACGGAACTATTGTAAACGCTGAAAAAGAAGTACAGGAAGCTGTACAAGAACACCCAAAAGAAGAAGCTGCAGACCTACCATTTTAATTTTTTCATAATCAAGGGGGGTTTTTTACCCCCTTTTTTTATACCTTTAAAGAAAACAAAACAACAATAAGAAATGACAGAAGAACAAACTACACAAAATATGTTAATGGAACTCATAAAAGAAGAGTGTACAATAAACACTACTGAAGTTATGGAGTATCCACCTACAGCATTGAGTTTAGGGCAAAAAACAATAGACACAAAAGGTGGCGAATTAACGTTCCCTATACCAATAGGAACTTATGGGAACTTTAGCTTTGTACAAGCACCACCAAAGACAAAGAAAACATTTTTTGTTACACTATTAGCATCAGTATATTTAAGTGGTGGCAATAATTTTGGAGGTAAAATAAAAGGACATAGAGAGGGTAAGTGCTTAATACACTTTGATACAGAGCAAGGGCATTGGCACTCTCAAAGAGTATTCAAAAGAGTTGTAGATATGGCAAACGTTAAAGACGTAGGTTGTTATCAAACTTATGCTTTAAGAACGATTAGCTACAAACAAAGACTTGAATTTATAGAATTTATACTAAAAGAAAATAAAGATAAAAACGGACTAGTAATAATTGATGGTATAGCTGATTTAGTAAGTGATGTAAATAACTTAGAAGAAAGTAATTTATGTGTACAGAAAATAATGGAGTGGAGTGCAAAATTTAATTGTCATATCATTACAGTAATACATAGCAATTACGGAAGTGATAAACCTACAGGACACTTAGGAAGTTTTTTAGAAAAAAAAACAGAAACACAAATACAATTAGAAGCAAATACAGTAAACAAAGAATGGATAACAGTTAGTTGTAAACGTTCTAGGGGATATTCTTTTGAAACGTTTAGCTTTAGTATAAATCAATACGGACTACCTTTTGTAGTAGGCGAGATATACGACCCATTAGAATATTTTGTAGTACCAAAAAATAAAATTTTAGAATGAAAAAAAGCCTAGTAGAAGTAGCTTATTTAAAACACAAAGATTGGCTAAGAATAGTTTACGCTTTTGGTTGTAATAAAAGCACAGCAGAAGATATTGTACAAGAAATGTATATACAATTAATTCAAGATGTAGATAAAGGTTTAGACCTATGGCACAAAGAAGATGTAAATATTTACTACTGTTGGAAAGTGTTAAGAGGTATATACCTAAATACACACAAAAAAGAAGCTAGGCAAATAAAAGAATATATAGAAGAAATAAACGAACTACAACAAGCTGAAGAACTAGGTATAGATGAGATAGAATACGCTAAACGCAAAAATCAAATAGACGATATAATGAACGATATGTATTGGTATGATAGAAAGGTGTTCGAAATTTGCGCAAGTGGTAAAAGCGTTGCAGGATTGAGTAGAGATACAGGCATAAGCTATTATTCATTATACAACACTTATGTAAATGCAAAGAAACATATTAAAGAGCAGTTATGAATAAATTTGAACAAGATTTAAAAAATGGCAAAGAGTATGAACAAAAAGCATTAAAACATATTCAACAGAAATACCCTAAAGCATATATTATTGATGGTTATTTTTTATATTATGATATATATATACCTGAATTAGAAATAGGTGTTGAGGTTAAGAGTGATGCTCAATATAAAGTAACAGGTAATTTTTATGTAGAGTATTCTTGTTATGGCAAACCTAGTGGAATTGCAGCAACTAAAGCAGATATATATTATGTATATTTAGATAAATTATATATTATCAAAACAAAGGACTTAAAAGATAAATGTAGAAAATACATAAATACAAACCGAGATAAAAAAGGTGGCGATAATATGGCTAGTAAAGGAATTATATTACCAATAAAAGAATTATTATGAAACTAGGCGATTTAGTATATTACATTACTTATTATACAGGTGTTCATTGGCTTGTAAAAAAGATTAGCAAAGCACTAAAAAAAGATTGTGGGTGTGATAAGCGTAGAGATGAGTGGAACGATATAGATTTAGATTTATGGAAATAGAACACAAAGAACAATGGAAACAATTTAAAGCAGAGGTTACAACAAAACTAACTAAACCACAATACAAGCTATTATGCACGCTACACGCAAAGTATTATAATCATACTTATTATGAGCCTTGTAGCTGCAGACCCAAAGAATTAAAACGATGGATAGCTGATATTGATAGACTATACAATAAATGATAAAAGATGTACATAAATGGGAACTAGCAGTAATACACTTATTAAACTTAGATGGTTGGAACTTAAAGCACACAGGCGAGGGCTTTGAGCATTACGATGCAATAGGTACAAGTCCAAAAGGTACTGAAGTGGTAATTGAGATGAAGTTTAGAAACAAATACTACAAAGAAAAGCTAATAGAGGTTTACAAATACGATAAGCTAATAGAAACAGGTAAAATAGCTTTATACTTTGTTAATGACCCTAAAGGCAATTATATGTATTGGCTAAACGATTTAAAAGACTTAAAAAGTAAAGATATGTATTGCCCTGATACTACACTATGGACTAAAAAGAAAGTATTAAAGCCCTGTTATTTGCTAGATGAAGCAAAAGCATCAATAATTAATTTAAACGATTTTAAAAAATAATTGTTTATATTTTGTTTATAATTAAAAAAGTTTTGTATATTGCGGTATGAAAACACAACTAACAGATTTAAAAAAAGAACTATCACAGATACAAGCTACACTTATACACTTAAATAAAAAAGGTAGTTTAACAGAACGTATAAAGAAACGTTTAGAGAATAGAGAACTAGAAATAAAAAGTATAATATTTAATATTAGATAAAATGAAAACAAGATTGATGACTAATAAAAACAGAAACTCTTTTAGAATTGATGTAATAGAAAATAATAATTTGAAACAATTTTATTTTAATAACAAAAAAGATGCTTTACAATATCAAAAAAAACTAATACACAAATAAACAACAGCGCGCGCATGCGCGCTTTAAAACTAAATAAAATGAAGAAAACAAAAACAGGGTTACATATCCAAACAAGAAAAAACAGAATTGAGGTTTATACTAAAGCTGAACTAAAACAAAAAGAAGAAGAACGTAAACAAGCTAGACAGTTTATTATCAATGCTGCTATTATTACATTTGCTGCATTAACTTTTTTAATTGGTTTTATATTAGGTAAAGCATAATGGACGCACTGCAAAAACAAGCATATCATTTGTGGTTTAATTGGTTAGCCGATAAGATAATGGAGTGGAAAGATGCAAAGCCACTAAACAAAGACCTTAAAAACTGCATAAAGGCAATGAATGAAATAGGTATGTTTGTAAATGGTTTGCGTACAGAAAACGAAGTACTAATAAAAAGAGTAACACTAATTAGACACCAAAAGAACGATATAATAAAAAAACAACAAGACGAGATAACACAATTAAAAGACGATTTAAGTAAATACGAAATGCACTATATAGACGAACACGAAGAAATAAGCACTTGTAGAATGTGCGACAAAGAAACAGATGGCGATACATACTGTTCAGATAACTGTAAAAACTATGATTTAGAATAATGGAAAATAAAATAAAATTACTAGACAATAAATATTACGATAGAGCAGAACTGCTTAAGCGTATGTTAGATGACACTTTTTACTATGGAGAACTAAATACCTTAGCTTTAAGTAGTAGTAGCTTAAAACAGCTTCTTTCAAGTCCTAAGACGTATAACTTTAGTTTAAAGTATGGGAGTGAAGAAAGCGCAGCACTTAGAGCAGGTGCGTTGTTTCATTGGGCAATACTAGAGCCTGAAAAATTTGCATCACAAAAGTTTGTTGAGGTACAAAGTAGAAACACAAAGAAGTTTAAAGAAGCTAAAGAAGAATTTGGCAAAGTGTTTACTGCAAAGGAACGAAGCGAAGCTGAAAGGCTTGTAGATGCGTTCTACAGGAACGAACACGCTAAAGAACTAATTACTAAGGCAGACTTTGAAATACCTGCAATAGACAATGTTCTAGGTATGCCCTTTAGAGGTAAAGCTGATGTACTAGGCACTAATAGAATAGTAGACCTTAAAACTACAACTGATATAAAAGGGTTTAGTTATTCGGCTAATAAATACGGATATGATGTACAATGTTATTTATATTGCAACTTATTTAAAAAAGAGTACAAAGACTTTCATTTCTTAGTATTGGATAAAGGTAGTTTAGATATTGGTATATTTAACTGTTCTGAAGAATTTTACTACAGAGGCGAAGAAAAAGTAGAAAAAGCACTAGACTTATATAACAAGTTCTTTATAGAGGGTGCAGATTTAGATAACTATTGTTTAACAGGGGAATTATGAAGAAACAATATATATACTCAACACAGTCTTCTTTATGGGGAGATAGTGAATGTTTAGGGTTTGGTGCAGAGGACTTTTACATTAAAGAAATAGATAGGAAACTTGCAAATGAGTTAATAGTAAAAAATCATTACAGTGGTAAATTTTATAATGCTACTTATATACACTTGGGTCTGTTTGTAGATGAAGAAATAAAAGGTGTACTCCAATATGGGTATGCTATGAACCCTGCAAGTTGTGGGAGTGTTGTAACAGGAACACAAAAAGACGAGTATTTAGAATTAAATAGAATGTGGTTAGCTGATGGTATAGGGGAATATCCCGAAAGTAGAGCAATAAGTTATTCGATTAAATATATTAAACGTAAATATCCAAAAATTAAATGGGTACAAAGTTTTGCAGATGAAAGATGTGGTGGTTTTGGAATAGTGTATCAAGCTTGTTCTTTTGATTATTTTGGAGAGCACAATAGTTTATTTTGGACTTTAGATGGTAATGTATACCATAATAGTTTAATGACAAGAAACCCTAATTTAAGCAAGTCGGCTAAATATTTACAAGAAAATAAAAGCAGAGCAACAAGCGAAACATTAAGACAATTTAGATACATTAAGTTTTTAGACCAAAGAGAAAAAAAGAAATGTACACTAAAAGAACAACCATATCCAAAACATTATAAATAATAATTAAAACTATAAAAAATGAAATTTGATTTAAAAATAGAGTACTTAGGAAAAAAAGAAAACAAACACGAAGCTGAAAAAGATATGTATCACTTAACGTTTAAAACTTATAATGCAGAGGTTACAGGTAAATTTGAACGTAGCGAGTTAAGACACTTAATACAACAACTAGATAATGCAATAGTATGAAATCACTATGGAGAAAAACAAAGAGTGGGCGTTGGTATAAACTAAAACCACCAACAGACAAAGTAAAGTATATAGCTTGTGATGAAACGAGCCAAACAAATTACTACAGTAGAACTAATAAAAAGAGTAGTTACATAGATAGAAATTTAGAAAAATGAGAGCAACTTATTTACATTACGAGAATGGCAAAGGCTATGATGTTATAGACTTTATAAAAGATTATAACCTAAATTTTAACAGAGGTAATATTATTAAGTATATTTGTAGAGCAGGTAAAAAAGAAAGTGAGTTAAAAGACCTAGAAAAAGCTGCAGATTATTTAAAACGTGAAATAGAACATATAAGAAACGAGCAAGAAAAATGGATAGAGAAAAACAAATAGAACAACAAGAACTAGCTAACGAAGAAGTAAAAGCAGGTGTAGAAGATGCAATAGAAACGCTAAACCCTAGACACCTAAACTATTTAAAGAGTGTACTAATAGCACAACTTCTACTAGAAGCAAACGATGAACTAAAAGGAAGTCAAGCCTTTAAACAAAATATAAAATACCAAGTAGGTAAGACTAACAAACTACTAGAACAAGTATACCAAGAGGGTTTTAATACGATATATTATAATAACCCTGAAATGTGTACAAACGTTCTAAACAAAATAGATAGTTTAATACACAAAATAAAAGTGGCTTCTATTGATGAACTTGTAATAATAGATGCACTAGTAGACCAATACTTTAACAACAAAGAAGAGATAAACGAAACACAAACCGCTGAATTTACAAAGATAGAATAATGACACTAAAACAACTTAAAGAAGAACTAAACAAATACTATAAATTTGATATAGCAGAACGTAATAGGCATAGAGAGTATGCATACGCTAGAAAAGTCTATTGTAAACTAGCAAGAGAGATAGGCTATACATATCAGGCACTAGGTAAAGAAGTAGGGCTTAAACACGATGCAGCACTATATCACACAAAAGATTTTAAAGTAGTAGGGGAACAGGATAAAAACATATACAATAAAATAATACTTCAAAACAATTTAGATGTAGAGGTATGCAAAACTAAAAAGATACCAACGTTTAACCCTGATACGATAAAAACTAAAAAACCTAAAACATATAAAGAGGCACTAATAAACGATATAATAGACACTATTGGAGCGTGGAACGATGAAACAATAAACAACTTTATACACACAAGACTAACACCCTATAATAAACTAATAGAAACTACTAAACCACAAAAGAAAGTAAAAGAAGTAAAAGGTGCTACATTAAACAGACCTGTTAAAAACCCTGTACTATGCTAATAACAAACGAAGATAATATGAAGTTAATGGCAAGGTATGAAGATAACTATTTTGACCTTGCTATAGTAGACCCGCCTTATGGGATAGGTTGGGATAAAGAAAACTCTACCAATATGAGTGCAGGAGAAAGAAAAGATGGAACAAAAAGAAAAATGAAAACTTGGAGTAATCCAAAAGCAAAAAAATATAAAAAAGGTAATTGGGATAATGCAATACCTAATGCTGAATATTTTAAAGAACTTGAAAGAGTTTCAAAATATAAAATTATATGGGGTGGTAATTACTTTTCTGAACACTTAAAGCCAAGTGGTGGTTGGGTTGTATGGGAAAAAGGTGTGCCTGATGGTATGAGTTTATCTCAAGCCGAATTGGCTTGGACAAATAAATTAAACTCTATAAAAGTTACAAAGCACTTATGGGCAGGTTATAAAAAATGTGAGGTAACAGATAGATTTCACCCAACACAAAAACCAATAAAACTATACGAATGGCTTTTAATGAATTACGCTAAAGAGGGGGATAGAATATTAGATACTCATTTAGGAAGTGGCTCAATAGCAATAGCTTGTAATAATTTAGGATATGATTTAACCGCTTGTGAACTTGATAAAGACTATTACGATGCAGCAATGAAAAGAATAGAGCAACACAAAGCACAACAAAGATTATTTTAATATGAAACTATATAAAGGAAACTGTTTAGAGATAATGAAAACAATACAAGATAAAAGTATTGATGCTATTATAACAGACCCCCCATACGGAACTACTGCTTGTAAATGGGATAGTGTAATACCTTTTGAGCCAATGTGGGAACAATTAAATAGAATTATAAAACCTAACGGAGCAATAGTATTGTTTGGTAGCGAGCCGTTTAGTAGTGCTTTAAGAATGAGTAATATTAAAAACTATAAGTATGATTGGGTTTGGAAAAAATCGCAGGGTGTTAATTTTGCTCAATGTAATTATATGCCTTTAAAGAACACAGAAAACATATTAGTTTTTGGTAGTTTTGGTTTAAGTAAAAACGCTAAAAACCAACCAACTTATAACGCTCAAGGTTTAAAAAAATGTTATATTATTAAAAATGATAAAACATTTTCTGAACATAGACCTAATTTACAACAAAGAAATTTTGTTCAAACAAAAAAAGGTTATCCAAAACAGATTTTAGAATATTCAAACGACAGGGGAAAACACCCAACGCAAAAACCAATAGCTTTAATGGAGTATCTTATAAAAACATACACTAACGAAAACGAAACTGTTTTAGACTTCACAATGGGGTCAGGAAGTACAGGAGTAGCTTGTGTAAACACCAAAAGAAACTTTATAGGTATAGAGTTAGACGATAAGTATTTCAGTATAGCAAAGCAGAGAATAAAGGAAGCTGAATACAAGTTATTCTAAAAAAATATAATTCTGTTTATATATTAGTAGATTGATTAAACAATCTTTTTCAATTATGGACAAAAGAAAAAATAATGGTGGCGCAAGACAAGGCGCAGGTAGAAAACCAAAGGCACAGGAGCAAAAACTAATAGAACGCTTAGATGCTATAATAGACAAAGACGAAGCACTAGGTAAACTAGGGGAACTAGTCGCTAAGGGCGATATGAGAGCATTACAGTTGTATTTAGGGTATAGGTATGGCAAACCAAAAGATAGCGTAGATATTAACTCTAGTGAGGGTTTAAATATTAATTTCAGAGATTTATTAAAGTTCGTTGATTGAGGTAAAGAAAAAATATATGCCTATTGTTGAGAGCGATAGTAGGTATTTTATAGTTAGTGGTGGTCGTGGTAGCGGTAAGTCATTTTCTATAAATGCTTTACTAGTTATGCTTACATATCAAGCAGGGCATACAATACTATTTACACGCTATACATTAACTTCTGCATACATTTCTATTATACCTGAATTTATAGACAAGCTAGAACAGTTTGGCTCAATAGAGCATTTTCATATAACTAAAGACGAGATACTAAACAAAAAGACAGGTAGCAAGATAATATTCAGAGGTATTAAAACTTCTAGTGGCGACCAAACCGCAAACCTAAAATCTTTACAAGGTATTACAACGTGGGTTGTAGATGAAGCTGAAGAACTAACAGACGAGCAAAAGTTTGATACTATCGACTTATCTGTAAGGGAGAAAGGTTTACACAATAGAGTAATACTAATACTAAACCCTACTACTAAAGAGCATTTTATATATAGACGCTTCTTTGAAGATGCAGGAGTACAAGAGGGTAGCAATACAACTAAAGGCAATACAACCTACATACACACTACATACATAGACAACATAGACAACCTATCTAAAAGCTACATAGAACAAATAGCACAAATGCGTGAACGCAGACCTGAAAAATATAAACAACAAATGTTAGGTGCGTGGTTAAACAAAGCAGAGGGTGTTATATTTGATAATTGGACTATTGGAGAATTTAAGCGTAAAGGTGTATCCGTATGGGGACAGGATTACGGTTTTGCTGCAGACCCAACAACACTAATAGAAACAAACATAGATACAAGCACTAAAACAATATACCTAAAGGAATGTGTATACTTACCTAGATTAACAACTTCACAAATAGCTGAACTTAATTTAAAACACGCTAGAGATGGTTTAATAGTTGGGGATAGTGCAGAGCCACGATTAATAACAGAAATAAAAGCAAAGGGGTGCAATGTACTACCAAGCATTAAAGGGCAAGGTAGTGTTACATACGGAATTAGTTTACTACAAGACTATGATTTAGTAGTAAGTCCTGATAGCACTAATTTAATTAAAGAACTAAATAACTATCGTTGGTTAGAACGTAAATCAAACACACCAATAGACAAATACAACCACTTAATAGATGCGGTTAGATACGCAGTAGGTTATCAATTACAAAACCCTAATAGAGGTAGGTATATTGTTCACTAAAATTATTTAAAAACGTTTATATATTAATAAGTACAAGTATATGAATGTAAATATAAGAATACCCACAACCCTAAACGAGATAACCTTAGGACAGTATCAAGAATACGCAAAGCTGCAGGACTTAACAGAAACAGACCTACAACTAAAGACTATTGAGATATTTTGTAACGTTCCTGAAGTAGTGGTGCGTAATATGAAAGCTACAGATATAGTAGAAATTTGTGGTATCATAAATAATATGTTTGATACTAAGCATCAACTTATATCTATGTTCAAAATGAATGGTGTTGAGTATGGGTTTATACCAAGTCTTGAAGATATGAGTTTTGGCGAATATGTAGACCTAGATACTTTTATTGGCGATAATGATAATTTACATAGAGCAGTAAACGTACTATATAGACCAATAGAACACCGCAAAGGCAATAGATACACTATAAAGAACTATGAGCCTAATACAAGCGAAATAGCAAAGGATATGCCTTTAGATGCGGTTTTAGGTGCGGTTGTTTTTTTTTACAATTTAGGCAAGGACTTATCACTAGTTATGCTGAACTCTTTGGACAAGAAGAACGAGCAGACCTTAGCGGAGTATCTAACTTCACAACCAAATGGGGGTGGTACAATTCAATCTATGGACTATCTAACGGAGATATTACAAAATTTGAACATATCACTAAACTAGGTGTACACGAGTGCTTAACATACTTAACGTATACAAAAGAAAAAAACGAACTAGAAGCAAGACAAATAAAAAGTAAATTCAAATAATACAGAATGAGCCAAACAGGAATAAGAGGGTTTTATTTATTAACAGAAACTATAAAAGACCAATTACTAGGCGATGTAAATGTTAATACAGTTACAACAGGCGATATATACGATATTGATTTAGC
>Ga0233396_1000764_pt1 | contig 14832 bp, 14 predicted proteins | sample 32DmetaG_FD_183169 | JGI IMG/M metagenome (GOLD analysis project Ga0233396, IMG submission 183169) | Seawater microbial communities from Monterey Bay, California, United States - 32D | ecosystem: Environmental > Aquatic > Marine > Coastal | place: USA: California | collected 2016-10-19 | reverse complement strand
TTTGAAATCTATCTTCATAATCGTACTTGTATCATATTGTTTTTTAATTCTTGTTTTAATTTGGGTATGAGTATTTCTCCAAAGTGAAAGACACTAGCTGCCAGCGCAGCATCTGATTTTCCTTTAAGAAATGTGTCTACAAAATGCTGAACTGTACCAGCACCACCTGAAGCAATTATTGGAATATTTACCAATGCTGTTAACTTTGCCAATGCTTCATTAGCAAAGCCTGATTTAGTTCCGTCATTGTCCATAGAGGTAAATAAAATCTCTCCTGCACCACGACGTTCTACTTCCTTTGCCCAATCAAACAATTCTAAATGAGTAGGAATAGTACCTCCAGCTAAATGAACAACCCATTTACCATTTACTTGCTTTGCATCAATAGCAACCACTACACACTGACTGCCAAATTTCTGAGACAACTCATTCACCAATTCAGGTCTTTTGATTGCCGAAGAATTAATAGAAACTTTGTCTGCTCCATATTGTAACAAAGTATCTACATCCTCTACAGATGAAATCCCTCCGCCTACTGTAAATGGAATATTTACTTGTGCTGCAACTTTTAAGACCATTTCTAGCATGGTTTTTCTTCCTTCTAAAGTGGCAGAAATATCTAAAAACACCAACTCATCCGCACCAACTTCTGCATATTGTTTTGCTAAAGCTACAGGATCTCCAGCATCAATTAAATTCACAAAATTAACGCCTTTTACAGTTCTTCCGTTTTTAATATCTAAGCAGGGTATAATTCTTTTTGTAAGCATCTTAGGTAGTTAATATATAAGTTTCTAGTTCCTTTAAACTAATTCTATTCTCGTAGATAGCCTTTCCTATAATTACGCCTTCACAATTCATTTCAGCCAATATTGGAATTTCATCAAATGTTGAGATTCCGCCAGAAGCAATTAATTTAATAGTTGGTGTTTCTTTTAAAATCTTCTCATACAAATTAAATGAAGGTCCCTCTAACATACCGTCTTTAGAAATATCTGTACAAATTACATAGCTAATCCCCTTAGATTGATATTTTTTAATAAAAGGAATTACCTCCAGGTTACTTTCTTCTTGCCATCCACTAACAGCAATCTTTTTGTTGTTGCAATCTGCTCCTAAAATAATTTTATCTGTTCCATATTTGGCAATCCAACTTTCAAATAGTGTGGCATTTTTTACTGCAATACTACCACCTGTTATTTGATGAGCACCAGAATTAAAAGCAATATGTAAATCTTCATCGGACTTTAATCCACCTCCAAAATCTATTTTTAAATTTGTTTTTGAGGCTATTTGCTCTAATATCTTGTAATTAACAATATGGCTTTCTTTCGCTCCATCTAAATCTACAACATGTAAATACTCGATACCTGCATCTTCAAATGCTAAAGCTACCTCTAAAGGGTTTTCATTGTATATTATTTTAGTATTGTAATCTCCTTTAGTAAGTCTTACGCACTTTCCTTCAATTATATCTATCGCTGGTATAATTTTCATCTTATAAGTTTAAAAAGTTTTGTAATACTCTTTCACCTGATTTTCCACTTTTTTCAGGGTGAAACTGAACGCCATAAAAATTATTTTTTTGTATCGCAGATGCATAAGGAAGCTCATAGTCTGTTGTTGCAATAGTATTTTCATTTTCTTCAACATAATAACTATGCACCAAATACATATACTCTTTATCAGAAATATCTTCAAACAACTTAGATTTAAGGTTAATAATGATATTCCATCCCATTTGCGGAACTTTTACTGAAGTTGAGAAGCGTTTTACCGCTACATCAAATATTCCCAACCCATTGGTATTTCCTTCTTCAAGTTTACTACACATTAATTGCATCCCTAAACAAATTCCTAATACAGGCTGGTTTAGTTTTGTAATAAGATCTTCTAAACCTGTTTCTCTAAGTTTTTTCATTGCAGAGCTTGCTTCACCTACGCCAGGAAATATAATTTTATCAGCTGCCTTTATTTCTTCAGCATCACTAGATAAAACTGCAGCTACTCCTAACCTATCAAAAGCAAACTGAATACTTTTAATATTTCCAACTCCATAATCTAAAATTACTAACTTCATTACAATACCCCTTTTGTAGATGGTAAAATCATTTTTTCAACATCACGCTTTATAGCCATTTTAATGGCTTTTGCAAAAGCTTTAAAAATTGATTCTATCTTGTGATGTTCATTGGTGCCTTCGGCTTTAATATTTAAATTACATTTAGCACCGTCTGTAAACGATTTAAAGAAGTGAAAAAACATTTCTGTAGGCATTTTACCAACCATTTCCCGTTTAAAATCTGCTTCCCATACCAACCAGTTTCGTCCACCAAAATCAATAGCAACTTGAGACAAACAGTCATCCATTGGTAAATAAAAACCATAACGTTCTATGCCTAATTTATTTCCTAAAGTCTTTGCAAAAACTTCACCTAGTGCTATTGCTGTATCTTCAATAGTGTGGTGTTCATCAACTTCTAAATCACCTTTTACATGAACAATTAAATCCAATTGACCGTGTCGAGCTATTTGATCTAACATGTGGTCAAAAAATGAAATTCCTGTTGAAATATCACTTTTACCAGTTCCGTCTAAATTTAAATCGATTTGAATTTTAGTTTCATTGGTATTTCTTGAAATACTTCCTGTTCTATCTTTCGCCTTTAAAAATTGATAAATTGCAGACCAATCTTTTGTTTCTAAAGCAATATAGCTTTCTAATTCATCTTTTGTAACCGTTAATTCATCGGTCCCTTCTATATTTTCATTATTAATGAAAATACCTTTTGCACCTAAGTTTTTAGCCAATTCTATATCTGTCATACGATCACCAATCACAAAAGAGTTTTCTAAATCATAAGTAGAAGATTGGTAATGAGATAGTAGACCTATGTTGGGTTTACGAGTTGGTGCATTATCTTTTGCGAAGGTTCTATCAATAATTTGCTCTGAAAAAACAATACCTTCATTTTCAAAAGTTTTTACCAAAAAATTATGCACTGGCCAAAAAGTATCTTCTGGAAAACTTTTAGTTCCTAATCCATCTTGATTGGTAACCATAACCAACTCAAAATTCAATTCTTTGGCTATTTTACCAAGATATTGAAATACTTTAGGGTAAAAGGCTAGCTTTTCAAAACTATCTAGCTGATAATCTATTGGAGGCTCTAAAGCTAGTGTTCCATCTCTATCTATAAAAAGTACTTTCTTCATCTATATAAATTTTAAGGCAGTTATTAATTTTTTGTTTTCATCTTTTGTCCCTATTGTAAAACGCAAACAATTTTCACACAGCATCTGATTACTTCTGTTACGAACAACAATTCCTTTATTTAGTAATTGATTATACCGTAGAGTAGCATTATCGACTTTTACCAATAAAAAGTTAGCATCGGATGCATATACTTTATCTACTACATCAAGTTTTTCTAAGTCTTTAATCAATTGATTTCTTTCAGATGTAATGGCTGTTATTTGGTTGTTAACTTCACCTGTATTTAAGAGTGCTTTTAGAGCAACATCTTGAGTGAGTTGATTTACATTGTATGGAGGCTTAATCTTATTTAAAATTGAAATAATTTCTTCTGAAGCATAACATATTCCTAGACGAATTCCAGCTAACCCATAAGCTTTAGATAAAGTTTGCGTAACTATTACATTTGGAAATTCATCTAACCTAGCTAGCCAACTATCTTCAATAGAAAAATCAATATAAGCTTCATCAATAACTACAATTCCATTAAATTCATTAAGTAATGTTTCTATCCTATTAGCATCAAAACTATTGGCTGTTGGATTGTTGGGTGAGCACAAAAATAAGACTTTGGTATTGGTGTTCTGAACTTTTAACACCTCCTTAGTATTCGGCTGAAAATTATCTAATAGTGGAATTGTGATCAGCTTAATATCATTCGTTTTGGCCAAAACCTCATACATACCATAAGTAGGTGGCAAAACAATTACGCTGTCTTCTCTGGGTTCACAGAACACTCTAAATATTAAATCCAATACTTCGTCACTTCCGTTTCCTAAAAAGATTTGATCTTTGCAAACTCCTTTAATTCTAGATAATGCTTCTTTAACTAAATTCTGTTGTGGATCTGGATATCTATTTAAACCTGTTTCAAATGGATTTTCATTTGCATCAATAAATACAAGCTCTGAAGACATATCTTTAAACTCATCTCTTGCAGAAGAATAAGCTTCTAGTGATTTTATATTTTCTCTAATTAAATTTTTTATTTTCATCATTTCAAGTCATTTAATCTAAGGGTTACTGCATTTTTGTGTGCTTGTAAACCTTCAGCATCTGCCATAAGTTCAATAGAAGGCCCAATGTTTTGTATCCCTGTTTTTGATATTTCTTGAAAGGTTATACTTTTAGAAAAGCTATCTAAATTAACTCCAGAGTAAGCTTTCGAGTATCCATTGGTTGGTAAGGTATGATTAGTTCCAGATGCATAGTCTCCAGCACTTTCAGGAGTGTAATTACCTATAAAAACTGATCCTGCATTAACAATACCATCAACAAAAAAATTATTGTCACTTGTGCATACTATAAAGTGTTCTGGACCATACTCATTAATAAAAACTAATGCCTCTTTGAAATTATTAACCAAAATAGAAGTTGAATTTTCAATAGCTTTTACTGCTATATCCTTTCTTGGAAGCTCTTCGAGTTGTTCATTAATTGCTATAGATACTTTTTCAATCATTTTTTTTGAAGTACTAACCAAGAGTACCTGACTATCTATTCCGTGTTCTGCTTGACTTAATAAATCAGAAGCCACAAATGAAGCGTTGGCAGAATCATCTGCCATAACTAACAATTCACTTGGACCCGCAGGCATATCTATAGCTACTCCATATTTGGTTGCCATTTGTTTTGCAACAGTAACAAACTGATTTCCAGGACCAAATATTTTATAAACTTTCGGAATGGTTTCTGTTCCAAAGGTTAATCCAGAAATTGCTTGTATTCCACCTACTTTATAAATGTTGGTTACGCCACAAAGATTGGCAGCATATAAAATTTCATTAGCAATTTTACCTTCTTTATTAGGAGGGGAACACAATACGATTTCTTGACAACCCGAAAGTTTTGCAGGAATGGCTAACATTAAAACTGTTGAAAATAGCGGTGCAGTTCCACCTGGTATATATAAACCAACCTTTTGTATGGGTCTTTTTTCTTGCCAACAAGTTACTCCGGGCATGGTTTCTTGATACACTTTCTCTATTTTTTGTGCATTGTGAAATTTTTCAATATTGTTGGCAGCCAATTGAATAGCTTCTTTCAATTCATTAGAGACCCCTTGAACTGCAGTGTTAATTTCATCTTCAGCAACAACTAATGATGAAAGTGAAACCTTATCAAATTGTTTTGTATACTTTCTTAAAGCCCGATCACCATTACTCTGAACATCCTCAAAAATTTCATTGACTGTTGTTTCGATTTCTTTAACTGTTTGTGTGGGTCTTTTTAAGATTTGAGACCATTGCTCTATCCTAGGGTACATTATATTTTTCATTACAATACCATTTTTTCAATTGGACAAACTAAAATACCTTCTGCTCCTTTTTCTTTTAATTCATCAATAATTTCCCAAAACTGATACTTACTAATTACAGAATGAACAGAACTCCACCCCTCTTCAGCCAAAGGCAAAACTGTTGGACTTCTCATTCCAGGGAGAGCTTTTAAAATATCTTGCAACTTGTTGTTTGGTGCATTCATCAAAACATATTTAGAATTTCTTCCTTTTAAAACGGATTCAATTCTAAACTGAAACTTGTTTAAAATAGATTGTTTTTCATTAGATAAATTAGGAGAAACTGCTAACACTGCTTCAGATTCAAGCAAAACAGCAACTTCTTTTAAATTATTTTTAAATAAGGTGCTACCACTTGAAACAATATCACAAATACCATCAGCTAATCCTATATTTGGTGCAATTTCTACAGAACCATTAATGATGTGAATCTCTGTATTGATTCCTTTTTCTATTAGATATTTTTTAACGGTGTTAGGATAGGAAGTTGCTATCTTTTTATTAGCAAAATAATCAAAACCTGTGTAGGTTTCATTTTTTGAAATTGCTAAAGAAACTTTACACTTTGAAAACCCAAGACGATGTGTAAATGAAATATCTTCTCCTTTTTCAATCAATACATTTTCACCAATGATAGCAATATCTACAACGCCATCTTTGAGATACTGAGGAATATCACCGTTTCTCAAATAAAAAATCTCTAGAGGAAAGTTTCTAGCCGAAGCTTTTAACTGATCTTTTCCATTATCTATGGATATTCCACAGTCTTTAATAATTTTAAGGGAGTCTTCATTTAATCTCCCAGATTTTTGAATTGCAATTCTTAATGTTGTCATAATAGTAGTCCGATAGTTCGGTAAATTTTTTAAAAAATTTGAGAAATCTTAAGAGTTTGTATAAATGAAAAAACCCGTTTGATTGTCTCAAACGGGTTTTTATATGTTGAATTTAATCAATACACTTTTACTTCGCCTGAGTCGAATGATAAAAATGATGATGATGATTTTGATTAAATTTCATGTCTATTAATTAATAAGCAAATTTTGCAATTTTATTTAAAGATAACCAAACGAATTACTTTATTTATTTGTTAAAAAAAACCTTTTTATGATATTCTTAAAATTTGAATAAAATTTTTAAGAATTAACAAAGTTTACGTTTATTTATTTTAGGTTTTATAATTGTTATCCTATTTATTTTGTTTTGGCTCTCCCAATTTTCCTACAGATGAGGCTACTAACATGGATACAGATGCGTCACCAGTAACATTTACTACTGTTCTACACATATCTAAAGGTCTGTCTACAGCAAATATTAGGGCTAAACCAGCCTCTGGAATACCTGCATAACCTAAGACACCTACTAACATGACCATGCCAGCTCCTGGAACAGCTGCAGAACCAATTGAAGCAAGTGTAGCTGTAGCAATAATTCCTAATTGAGTACCAAATGATAAATCCATACCAAATGCTTGCGCGATAAAAACAGCTGCAACGGCTTGATATAAACTTGTTCCATCCATATTTATGGTAGCTCCTATTGGTAAAACAAAACTAGCAACTTCTTCCTCTACACCAATATGCTCAGTTACTCTCTCCATGGTTACAGGAAGTGTTGCTGCACTTGAACTTGTAGAGAAAGCAAGCAATTGTGCAGGTGAAATAGCTTTCATAAAAAAACTTGGTCTTTTATTTGTAAAAATAAAAACAAGAACATTATAAATAATAATCATTAAAGCGAGTCCTAAAACAACAGTTAAAGCGTACCAAGCTAAGGCTTTAAATAAATCTACACTAGGTGATTCTGCAATTAAAGCTGCCAATAATGCAAACACACCATAGGGAGCTGCTAACATAATTAAATCTACCATCTTTAAAATCACTTCATTTAGACCATCAAAAAAACTTTTCACTGTCTTCCCTTTCTCCTCTGGTATTAAAATTAATCCGATTCCAAAGAAAACAGCAAAGAAAATTACTTGCAACATATTTCTATTACTTGTTGCTGCTGAAAAAATATTTTGAGGAACTAAATCTATCAATGCTTGTAGAGGACCACTTTCTTTTTGTTTCGAAGCTTCTGCTTTATATTTAGTCGTGTTATTACTATATCCGTCAACTAATTCTGTTCTTGTTTTATCTGAAATAGAATTACCAGGTTTTACAATATTTACTAAAACTAAACCAATAGAAACTGCAATAACAGTTGTTATGATATAAATAACAATGGTTCTTCCACCCATTTTTGATAATTTAGAAATATCCTTTAAATCAGATACTCCCTTAATGAGAGCAGCTAAAATAAGAGGAATGGCAATTAATTTTAATGAATTGATAAAAATGGTTCCAAATGGTTTTATCCAATCTTTTATAAATTCTTTTCCAAAATCAAAATTAGTCATTACTAAAGCAAAGACAACTCCCAATCCCATTCCTATTAAAATTTTCCAATGTAATGCAAGATTTTTCATTTAAATATTTTATATATTTTTTAATTCTTGAAAGATAAATAAAATCTTAATATATATTCTTTTTAATCTTATCTAGTTTCGCTTTTTTATGATTAACTAATCCTCTATTTTTGCCACTAATATTATTTTAAATGGAAAAATTAAAAGCGCGTTGGGGTATTACTTCAAATATCCAAATAGTTCTAATTTTTATTGTTTTTGCTATCAACGGATCTTTTGCGGCTTGGGTTGCTGAACCTGTAATGTCTTTTTTAGGAATGTATAAAACATCTACAAGTAGTTTTATTTATTGGCCGTTGAGAATAATAATCATTTTTCCAATATATCAAATAACACTTCCTGTAGTTGGCTTCTTATTTGGGCAATTTAAGTTTTTCTGGAACTTTGAAAAGAAGTTTTTAGGGAGAATAGGTTTAGGTTTTCTTTTCAAAAAAGAAAAATAATCTATGAAATTTAATTTTTTTTTAAATAATATAAATTTAATACAGAATACTAAATTACCAGGTATTGATGCTCAATTCAAATTAGCACCAAAAATGCGTCTTGAATATAACGCTAAGAAAATTAAAGCCAAGAACCCAAAAATAGCTGCTGTTTTAGCATTATTTTACCCAAATCAAAATAATGAGGTTTCTTTATTACTCACAAAGAGAGCAAATTATAATGGTACTCATTCTGGTCAAATAAGTTTTCCTGGAGGAAAAATGGAAATATCAGATTTCAATCTAAAAGAAACTGCACTCAGAGAAACTTTTGAAGAAGTTGGGGTTTTACAAGAAGAAATTAATATTGTACGTGAGTTTACGGAGGTTTATATCCCTCCAAGTAATTTTTTAGTGACTCCTTTCATTGGAATAATTGATCATGAACCAATATTTAAAGTAAATTCTGAAGTTGCTGAAATTATAAGGGTTTCATTTCATGACCTACTGGATGATAATAATATAGGAAGGAAGTCAATAACAAACTCATATATGAAAGAAACTACTGTACCTTGTTTTACTATTGATGACTTTGTAATATGGGGAGCTACAGCAATGATATTGAGTGAAATTAAAGAGCTATTAAAAAATATAAAACCATAAATTCTCGTATTTTAGCATAATTATTAAACAACTAACAGCAATGCCTTTATTTAAAAAGAATCCTTTTGGTCATATTTTATGGGTAAAAAAAATGCTGATTAGAATTCTAGGTGTTATTTCTCACAGCAGATACAGAAGTTTTAATAATTTACAAATTGAGGGATCGGATGTATTAAGAAATATTCCTGAAAATAACGTTCTTTTTATTTCTAATCATCAAACTTATTTTGCAGACGTCGCAGCTATGTTTCATGTCTTTAATGCCGCTCTCAAAGGTAGAGATGATAACATTAAAAATATTGGATACATATGGAACCCGAAACTTAACTTGTATTATATTGCTGCTGGTGAAACCATGCGTTCGGGTATACTACCAAAAATATTTGCTTATACTGGCTCTGTATCCATCGATAGAACATGGAGAAGTGCTGGAGAAAATGTTAATAGACAAGTAAAAATGTCTGATATTTCAAACATAAGTAAAGCTTTAAATGATGGTTGGGTTATCACTTTTCCTCAGGGAACTACTACACCTTTTAAACCGATCAGAAGAGGAACTGCACACATAATAAAAACCCATAAACCTACCGTTGTTCCAATAGTTATCGATGGATTTAGACGTTCCTTTGATAAAAAAGGATTAATGATAAAAAAAAGAAATGTACTTCAATCAATGGTAATAAAAGAACCACTCAAAATTGATTATGAAAATGATGAAATTTCTGATATAGTAACTAAGATTGAATATGCTATAGAACAACATCCCTCGTTTTTAAAAGTTATTTCAACTGAAGATTATGCTAATCAAGAGGAAGAATTACATAAACAACGTAAATTCTGGAATCTTTAAATACCTTTAATTACCAGAAAATATTTTAAAGCCAATTATAGTTATTGTTGATAGTTTTTATTAAGTTTATAATAAATTATTATCGATGACTATCACCCAATTAAAATACGTTCTATCCGTAGCTGAATTTAAAAATTTTACTGTAGCTGCTGAGCATAGCTTTGTCACTCAACCAACACTTAGTATGCAAATTCAAAAGTTAGAAGATCATTTGGGGGTTTTAATTTTTAATCGTTCTAAAAAACCTATCGAGTTAACTGATATAGGTTTAAAAATAGTGGAACAAGCTAAAGTAATTGTTAATGAGAGTAATAGAATTGTAGATATAGTTCATCAACATAAGGGTTTTGTAGGGGGAGAATTTAAATTAGGAATTATTCCAACAGTAATGCCAACACTACTCCCTATGTTTTTAAATAATTTTACTAAAAAATATCCAAAAGTTAAACTCATCATAGAGGAACTTACTACGGATGAAATTATTAAAAAATTATCTGACAACCATTTAGATGCAGGATTAGCTGCCACACCTCTTGAAAATGAAATGATTAGGGAAATGCCTCTATATTATGAGCCTTTTGTAGGATTAATTCCTGAAGAACATCGATTATTTAACAAAAAAGAGATTGAATCTGGTGAATTAGAAATGGAAGATATTCTATTACTTGAGGACGGACATTGTTTTAAAGATAGTGTAATTAATTTATGCAGAACTTACAAAGTTGACAATAATAAAGGATTTCAACTAGAAAGTGGAAGTTTTGACACCTTAATAAAGCTCTCAAAAGAAGGCTTAGGTATGACTCTTTTACCCTATTTACATACTCTAGATTTGAATGAAACTGACAAAAAACTACTTAGAGAATTTACATCTCCTCAACCAGCAAGAGAAATAAGTTTAATTTATCACAAATCTCAGTTAAAAATGCAGTTAATTGAAGCCTTAAAAAACTCCATAGACGGAGTAATACGAGGGGCTATCTCCTTTAGTGATGTTAAAATAATTAGTCCTATACAAAAAAAATAAACTGAACTATTGATACATTTTCTCCCTGAGGGATTTTACTTTTTCGTCTGATAGATATTCATCAAAAGACATCTCTCTATCTATAATACCATTTGGTGTTATCTCAATAATTCTATCAGCAACAGTTTGTGCAAATTCATGGTCATGTGTAGAAAAAAGGACGGTACCAGGAAAGTTTATCAATGAATTATTTAAAGCCTGTATAGACTCTAAATCTAAATGATTTGTTGGCTCATCTAGAATTAAAACATTGGCTCTTTTCATCATCATTCTAGAAAGCATACACCTTACTTTTTCACCTCCAGACAAGACATTACTTTTCTTTAATGCTTCTTCTCCAGAAAAAATCATTTTTCCAAGAAAACCTCTTAAAAAAACTTCCTCTCTTTCTTCTTCTGTTTGAGCATATTGCCTTAACCAATCAACTAAATTTAGATTACCATCTTGAAAAAAAGATGAATTATCTAAAGGTAAATAGGATTGGGTTGTAGTTACTCCCCAATTAAATTTTCCAGCATCTGATTTTTCATTACCTGCAATAATTTCGTAAAAAGCAGTTATCGCTTTTGAATTTTTTGAAATAATAGCAATTTTATCACCTTTATTTAAATTAATATTTATGTTATTAAATAAAGTTTCTTCCGTTGAAGATTTTGAGAGCCCTTCGATATTTAAAATTTGATCTCCTGCTTCACGTTCACTTTTAAATATAATAGCTGGATAGCGTCTACTTGAGGGCTTTATTTCATCAACATTCAACTTCTCTATCATTTTTTTCCGACTCGTTGCCTGTTTAGACTTAGCAACATTAGCTGAAAAACGTCTAATAAAATCTTCAAGCTCTTTCTTTTTATCCTCAGCTTTTTTGTTTTGTTGTGCTCTTTGTTTAGCAGCTAGTTGAGAGGATTCATACCAGAAAGTATAATTTCCTGAAAAATGATTAATCTTTCCAAAATCTATATCAGAAATATGAGTACAAACAGCATCTAAAAAATGTCGATCGTGAGAAACTACAATTACAGTATTATCAAAATTTGCTAAAAAGTTCTCTAACCATGCAATGGTTTCAAAGTCCAAATCATTGGTGGGCTCATCCATAATTAAAACATCTGGATTACCAAATAGTGCTTGAGCAATTAATACACGTACTTTTTGTTTACCATCAAGTTCACTCATTAAAGTATAATGAAGTTCTTCTTTGATTCCTAAATTTGAAAGCATAGCTGCAGCATCAGAATCTGCATTCCAACCATTCATCTCCTCAAATTTTACTTGCAACTCTCCTATCTTATCAGCGTTTTCATCTGTGTAATTAGCATACAGTGCATCAATTTCAGATTTTATAGCAAATAAATCTTTATTTCCCATCACAACTGTTTCTAGCACAGGAAAATCATCAAAAGCATAATGATCTTGTGTTAAAACAGACATTCTTTTTCCTGCTTCCAAGGATACATGACCTGAAGTAGGATCCATCTTTCCTGAAATAATTTTTAAAAAAGTAGATTTCCCCGCTCCATTAGCTCCTATTATACCATAACAATTTCCATGTAAAAATTTTGTATTTACTTCATCGAACAAAACTCGTTTTCCAAACTGAACGGATAAATTTGAAACTGATAACATCTATTTTTTTTTAAAATTTGTGCAAAAATACTAAATAGATTTAGTTTTTTATCAAAATTATAAATGATTAACTATTTAAATAACGATTTTTCTATAACCTTCAAATCCAAGAGTTTAATTTGTTAGAAGACAGATACTTGTAAATCCTTGTCTTTTAACAAGCAATTAACAAGTTTGCCTTATATAGATGTGTATTTTTGTATTTAAATGAGGAACTTTTTAAAAAATACAGCATTCACAATATTAACCATAATATTATCAATTATGGCTACTAGTTGCGTTAATAAAGTACCTATTGATAGAACTTACTTTGGTGGAAAAATAATTAACCCAAAAAGTGATAACGTAGTTCTTTACAAAAACGAAATAGCCATAGATACTTTCTTTTTGGATAAAAATAATTCTTTTCTTGGTGAGATTCCAACCTTGCATGAAGGTCTTTATAATTTTAAGCATGGAAATGAAAAACAATACATTTACTTAAACCCCAAAGATAGCCTTTTAATTAGATTAAATACATGGAATTTTGATGAAACCCTAGTGTTTAGTGGTATAGGAGCTGAAAGGAATAATTTATTGATAGATAGTTTTTTAGAGTCAGAAAACGACAAAAAAGTTTTTTTAAGCGATTACGACTTAACTCCTTCTGAATTTAATTCAAAAATAATACAAGCTGAAAAAGTTAAATTAGATAGATATAATGATTATGTAAGTAATCACCCAGAAGAATCTGATAAGTTTAAAAACATATTTAAAATTGCACTCACATACCCTTTGTATAGTAAAGTTGAAAAATATCCATTGGCACGATCTGCAAAATCAGACAATAGTGATAATTTAGATGTCAACGGATACTTTTACAAACACAGAGAACATATATCTCTAGATAACGACTCTCTGATGTATTTTTATGCCTACAGAAATTACGTTTTAAACCATTTATACAACAAAGTTAATTCTCTTGGTTTTGATATCAATTCTAATGAATTTACTGTAAATCTTTTAAAAACAATATCAACAGAATTGAATGATGAAAATTCAAAAAATTCTTTGATGAGAAAAATTTTTATCAGACACTTTTTCTGGAACTCTTCAAGAACTATCAATAAAAACACAATTGACACCTTCCTCAAGCATAACACCAATTCAACTGATAGAAAATTAGTAATTAATTTAACTTCAGATGCTGAAAAAATCGAAGAAAATTCTGTACTAGAAGATTTTATGATAACAGATTACAACAAAACTCAAAGATCAATAAATAAATTAACTAATAACAAAAAGAGTGTTCTATACTTTTGGAATCCAAAGTATATGGGTAAGGATTTTATAGCAAGCAGAATACAATATTTTTCAGAAAAATATCCAAACTTAAAATTTATAGGTATTAAAATTAATGGAGATAATAAAGACAGAATATACAAGTTAGATATTAAATCTCAATATTATCTCGAATCTTCAAGTAAAGCTAATTCATTTTTGACCAGTCAGATACCTAGAACAATTCTGATTAATAAAAAAGGAGTTGTTATTAACTCATACACTTCGCTATCCTCTAGAAATATTTTTAAACAAATAGACAGATTAGCTAATAACTAAATTGTACCCTATATTTTTCTATTTTATTTATGGTACATTTGCACGATTTTTAATTAAAATCAAGAATTTTTCTTAATTATCAAGTCGTAATATAAATTAGGATTTACAGGTGGGCGTCTGTGGATCTATAAAAACACAGTATGTCAACATTTTTAGAATTAGGTTTAAAAGAACCTATCAACAAAGCTTTAACAGATTTGGGCTATGAAAAACCAACTGTTATTCAAGAAAAAGCAATTCCACAAATCATATCTTCATTAGATGATTTAAAAGCTTTTGCACAAACAGGTACAGGTAAAACAGCAGCGTTTAGTTTACCAATTTTACAATTGGTAGATGAGGGCAGTAAAAATACACAAGCTATTATTTTATCTCCTACGCGTGAATTGGCGGTTCAAATTGGAAATAACATTAAAGAATTTTCAAAATATATGCCTAATATAAAAGTAGTTACTGTTTATGGTGGGGCAAATATTGAAGAACAAATTAGAGGGTTAAAAAAAGGGGCGCAAATTGTTGTTGGTACTCCTGGAAGAACTGTAGATTTAATTAATCGAAGAGCTTTAAAACTAGGTAATATTGAATGGTTAGTTCTCGATGAAGCTGATGAAATGTTAAAT
>Ga0233396_1000758_pt1 | contig 14877 bp, 8 predicted proteins | sample 32DmetaG_FD_183169 | JGI IMG/M metagenome (GOLD analysis project Ga0233396, IMG submission 183169) | Seawater microbial communities from Monterey Bay, California, United States - 32D | ecosystem: Environmental > Aquatic > Marine > Coastal | place: USA: California | collected 2016-10-19 | reverse complement strand
CATTTCAAAAGCGGCATAGCCAGAACTGGTGATGAGGTTCATTGTGCTCGTAAACATTGAACTTCCATTCACATGGAGTTTGTACCCAGGACTCGCTATCCCGATGCCGACGTTTCCTCCATTTACAACCGTGAAAACTTCATTGCCGTTACCATCATCTACAGTGATACGAGGAGTACCACCGCTATTACTTTTGATTCTGTGTTGAAAACCATGTAGATTCCAATTTCCTGTATTACCGGGGTCACCGTTATAACCAGGAGTACCTGCGACGAGATACGGGGCATCCTGATTCGAAGCATACGCTACGACTGGTGCTATAATTGCTCCACGCACATCCAATTTACCGAGGGGGCTATCCGTCCCGATGCCGACGTTGCCCGATCCATCAAATTTCATCACATCTCCTACGCCACCGACTTGTATGGCTCCACCCGTACCGGAGGTGATGAGTCTTAGATCGTAATCATCACTGGCTGGTTTTTTTAGGTCGATGTAAGCACCACTTGGTCCACCCATTTCAAAAGCGGCATAGCCAGAACTGGTGATGAGGTTCATTGTGCTCGTAAACATTGAACTTCCATTCACATGGAGTTTGTACCCAGGACTCGCTATCCCGATACCTACATTTCCATTTGCTCGATTTATATTGGAACCACTGACTGTCCAGTTACTGAAAACTGGGATATTGCCAGCTATTCTCAAATTATGACCAGATTTGATGTTTATGTCACCATCGACTTCTAACTTGTACTGTGGATTGCCGGCACCTATACCCACGTTACCCGCTGTATAACTCAAAGCGGTTGGACTGGTTTCCATTGTCCAAGGGGTACTCACAAACGCACTCCCACCTTGATATAGAGAACCCGCAAAGTTTAGGTCACCGTTAATATCAAGGGTATATGCCGGGCTACCCGTTTTGACACCGACACGATCATTCGATGTATCTACCGTAAGTGTAGTCCCATCTACTGTTAAATCATCAAATGTAGCCGCTCCACCATACAAGGCTCCAGCTACACCTAAACCACCCGCAACCTTTAGGGCGCCAGTTGTCTTTGAACTAGAAGCCGTTGTATCAGTAATCGTCCCACCAGTCGAGGTAAAAACACCGACATTTGATGTACCTTGAACATCAAGGCTGTAAGCGGGGGAGTTGGTGTTAACACCTATCGCCGATTCTGACACGTCTACATACAAAATATTGGAACCAACCTTTAAATCACCAGCTCCGGTAAGTCTCATCTTTTCGATGTTATTTACATTAAATCGAATATGTTGACCACTCTTTGTATTTAAATGTGTGGTACCACCTTCAGTTTGTTTAATAGCATAATTTGCAGATGTATTATTGTCAATATGTGAGAAAGAAGCATGATTAGTGTCTCCCGAAAAACCTATAGCACCCCTTCCAAAATATGAAGCCTGATCCGTATTATGACCCGCATATACACTGGTTGTGTAAATATCTCCAGCTACACCCAAACCACCCGCAACCTTTAGGGCGCCAGTTGTCTTTGAACTAGAAGCCGTTGCATTGGTAATCGTCCCATCAGTCGATGTAAAAACGCCTACATTTGATGTACCTTGAACATCAAGACTATAAGCAGGGGAATCGGTGTTTATACCTACACGGCTCGTCGACGTCTTCACATAAATGTTAGCGGTCTCACCGACTTGGAAATCCGTACCCTTTTTAATGTGAAACAAATCCCCGGTGTGTCGGAGACTTATCCTCTGTGAACCATCCGTAATAATAGCCGTTTCAATGGCTCCATCTTCGCCTCCCTGGTCAGCTTTTTTAATCTTACCCGTAATCTTCGCATAGAGTTGGTCATTTCCACCGTCGTGTTTACCATCAAATCGAATTTGACCTAGATAATTTCCATTTGAACCCGTTTGATCGCGATATAACGATAATTCGGGATTCGCCGAAGAGCCAGATGTATCCGTTGAAAGTGTGGCCCCGGTTGCATTAACTCGTAAGCGTTCAGTATTCGCCGTGGTGACTGTAAAGGTATCGGCCAAGGGGAAACCAATCTTTGTGTCGGTGTCTCCACTGTGAATCAAATAGTCATCTGTGTATAAACTGGAACCATGTATATCTCCAGCTACACCCAAACCACCCGCAACCTTTAGGGCGCCAGTTGTCTTTGAAGTGGAAGCCGTTGTATCAGTAATATTGACACTATCAGCTTCCACATCTTCTAGATTGGCATGTGTAGCATGAATGTCTCCAGCTACACCTAAACCACCCGCAACTTGAAGGGCACCGGTTGTCTTTGAAGTTGCTGCGGCTGTACCTCCCACAATAATATTTGAGCTTGTTGTAATATTTGATGTCACAAATGCGTTACCCACGACATGGATGTTTGCCACGGGAGATTCCGTAGTCACGCCAATGAGACCATTCTTTACGTAAAGATCGTTGTGTTCAATAGTGACCGTATTTTGTGTGATAAGGTATCCCCACACATTCGCTGTAATATGATCCGTTCCATTCCATTCTACATGATCTTCCGTATATCCATTAGATGTATAACCTATAGTAAAGTTGTCTTGAGGATTAGTATGATGACCAATAAATATATTCTTACCGGGATGTTCCATGAGAATACCAATATCCAACGAAGTGGATGTATTATTATTTGCTATATCAAAGATACGATCAGTTATAACCACGTCATTTGATGTAATTGCAAATGTATTACCCACTACAGAAACATTACCGGCAATTTCCACATTCGCTGAAATTATAATTGAACCATCATCATTTTGAGTAATGAGAGAATCAACAAGTTTTTTAGTTGAATCCGTGAAGGGTAGCGTACCCGTTGCCAAGTTTAGTGCTTTAACGCTATCCAGGGTTGTGTCAGCTGCGTAAAGATCTCCCTGAATACCAGCACCACCCGCAACCTTTAGGGCGCCAGTTGTCTTTGAACTAGAAGCTGTTGTATCGGTAATATTGATACTATCAGCTTCCACATCTTCCAGATTGGCGTGCGCGGCATGAATGTCTCCAGCTACACCCAAGCCACCGGCAACCCTAAGGGCACCAGTTGTCTTTGAACTGGAGGCCGTTGCATCTGTAATATTGACACTATCAGCCTCAACATCTTCGAGATTGGCGTGTGTAGCATGAATGTCTCCAGCTACACCTAGACCACCCGCAACCTTTAAGGCGCCGGTTGTCTTTGAACTAGAAGCCGTTGTATCAGTAATATTGACACTATCAGCCTCAACATCTTCCAGATTGGCGTGTGTAGCATGAATGTCTCCAGCTACACCCAAGCCACCGGCAACCTTTAAGGCACCAGTTGTCTTTGAACTAGAGGCAGTTGTATCGGTAATATTGACACTATCAGCATCCACATTCGCGCCATAAATATCACCAGCTACACCTAGACCACCCGCAACCTTTAAGGCGCCGGTTGTCTTTGAACTAGAAGCCGTTGTATCAGTAATATTGACGCTGTCAGCTTCCACATCTTCTAGATTGGCGTGCGTGGCATGAATGTCTCCAGCTACACCCAAGCCACCGGCAACCCTAAGGGCGCCGGTTGTCTTACTGGTAGTGGCCGTTGCATCTGTAATATTGACACTATCAGCCTCAACATCTTCGAGATTGGCGTGTGTAGCATGAATATCACCAGCCACACCTAGACCACCCGCAACCCTAAGGGCGCCAGTTGTCTTTGAACTAGAAGCCGTTGTATCAGTAATATTGACACTATCAGCTTCCACATCTTCCAGATTGGCATGTGTAGCATGAATATCTCCACCTACACCTAGACCACCTCCCACTATAAGGGCGCCGGTTGTCCTCGAAGTTGAGCTAGTCGCTCTGTAAACATTCAAGCTTGGAATTGTAGATGTACCGGTACCGGTCACGTGGGTGTTTCCGGATACGTGTAGGTCTTCATGTGCGTAGATATTAGCATCCACGTGGGTGAGACCATAGACGTGTACATTGATATCTTCATCAGTTTTTGGTATAAAAACTTTTTCATTTGGATTAGACTCTGTATAGCTAATCGCGAATTCGTCCAACCCTTCGCGATATCCTATAACAACATTTGATGAACTGCTGGGTCTATGCATAAGGAGACCCAAATCAAGTGTGGTGTCTTCAGAGGTGTTATTTTGTCCAAGTTCAATGAGCGCATCTTTGATGGCTGTATTCTCCGCATAAATTACAGTTGTATCACCATTGACACGAAGATTGCCATCAATGACCATGTCGCGCAAAACTGCAACATTTCCAGAAACAACGAGAACATTTGAACCGGTGTCATCTACATAGAAGTTTGTGCCGACGCTTAGGGTGTGTTCAGGTAACAAATTTGATATACCAACATTTGAATCTGTGACAAAGCCGACATTGTTGTCATCATGACCACCACCTGTAAATATAATAGTATTTGATGTCGCATTTGCACGATCTACCGCAAGGGCGAGCGTTGCGCCACCGACAAGGGCATTCGCGGATTCTCCAGATTCTGTAATCTCCTTGGTGTTGCGATCATACATCAAAAGTACAACTTCGGCGGCTGAAAAATCGGACCGGTTCCTGATAGGTGACAAATACACCGCATTACTGTATGGGGTTGGAACTGTCACGTTACTCGCATTGAAGACAATGGTATTTTCCTCCTGATCATTGGAGTCAGGTACGTGTTTACCAAACCTAATCTTGGTAGATCTTTCCACCGAAGGTAAGTTCTTAACCATTTAATATAGGGAGGCAAATTAATTTGCGTAAAGGAGACCAGCCATACCATTTTGTATACGAAGTATGTTATAGTTGACGGCATAAATTGGATCATTAATGACTGTATTTTCGCTCATGATCTTTGCTGATTCAATTCTACTGAAATTGAGTGTGCCGGTTGGCTGGAGTGAGCTCGTCATGAGGCAGAAACAATAGAGGAAAAAGTCTGGAGAAGTCACAAAGTTTGTGTGATAATAGTTCATCACATCAATGTAGTGTGGTTTACCCCATCTATAGTTTCCGAGTTCAACCCCATTAATACTCAACTTGACTTTGTTTGTTGGTGATGTGAGAGCACCGTTCGTTGTGGTGTCTGACGATGCGAGATATTTCACTGGGTGATTGAAAATGAGATCCTGGACAGTTTCCCCACTTGGAAGATTCTTTTGTACTTGGGTAATAAGAAGATCGTGTGTTCTCGTCGCAATGTTGCCCCGCTCTTCGTTGTCAAGATAGTAATAGTTGGCATACATTTCAAAATTGTAGTTGGCCGCTTGGGATCCCCAATGAATTCTCAATTCCACATTGTGATAGTTGAGGGCAACTAGGGGTAAAGCACACTGTGGTCCTTCACAGAAAAAGAAACGAAGGGGGTAAAAATATGAGCGCGCATGCACACCTGGGTGAGTCCCAATTGCACTTCTTGATATATTTTGTGCAAATGTATCTATAGCGATTTTTTCAGTAAATATGCTATCTTGTGTATCAATGACTGAACCACCAATAAGAAGCTCGACTTTATCAATGAGTAGATCCCAACGAGAAGTATCTAAAGCTTGGGTCGTATCATCGATCGTCAAGTAAATGTATCCAAGCATATCCCCCGATCTCTCAATCTGAACACTTGACATTGAATTATTTTTCACATCCCCGCGTATCGTTTGCTTTTCAACGGATTGTGAAAAATTAGAGTGTCGTTTGAAGGTTGAACTAAAAAACGATATCTCTGGGTTGCCCATAATGTACTCATCCTGAGCACCAATTGCTACAAGTTGAACAATACCCGAAGACATGTTATACTACTCTAAAGTGAGAAAATTACAAGTTTGGTTTTCTACACACGAAACGAATCACCAAAAAGTTTGATCCCGAATCGGTTGAATTTTTAATTGTATTACCATTTTGATCTCTAATGGCAACACTGAGACGATCAATACGGTGTATTGGGTTGACATATTGTGTCGCGATTGTATAGTTATCTTTGAATGTGATGAGTGAATTACCCGCATCGTGTGTAGCATTTTCAGTAATGAGACTCGCAAATGACCCCCTGATCACACTTAATTCGGCTTGTCCAGTGAGAACATTTGAAGCACGATCGTTGAAAATGGAATCCAACTCTTCGATGGAAACATAACAATGTTCAGTCACAACATTTGAATGAATATGCGCCGCAAGAAGTCTGGCCTGAACCACATTTTTGAGGGGTTGCTGAAGATGACAAGTAAAAGTATTCGCACTGTCTTGACCAATTGAATCAATAGTTATAGTATGATATTCATAGTCAAGATCTGGAATAGTTTGGGGCGAGGTAACCAAAGCCATTTAGTATTAGCTTAGATTAAAGATCCGCCAATTCCATCCTCAATCTCGTAGCCCGCTTGTTCCGCGACGAGCTTTTCGGAACCACAGAGTCCACCTGGAGTGAGAGACTTGGTGTAGGTGCTACCTTCGCTGGTGTGTCCAGGAGCGCATTCCAATTTGTGTTCAAGATCAAAAATTGATTCTTCGTTGATCGCCTTAATAACGATTGGTCTGGGTTGGTACTTGCTGGTATTTTTCAACATACCAAGGATAAAGATAAGCACGATCAAGGCAACAATGGACATGATGGCATTTCGGTTGGCACGGTTAAGGTTTAACATATATAATGTACACACATAATTTTTTCTAAAGTGCGTTAAAGGATATTTAATAGTTTCATATTAGAGAGTAGATGGACGAAGAAATTGTCATTGATCGTGGAAATACTACTGTGATGAAATTGGACGCTGACGAACAGGCTCTGATGGATGAAATTGAGATTTCAGTACCTCGTGCTCAGCCCGTGCGTCGTCCCACTTCTAACAGACCACCACCACAACAACCACAACAACCACAACAACAAGAAGCCATGGATGCTTTCGTAAACCCAAACAAGCAATCTGTACCAACTCAGCCACAACAAGAAAATGAAATTGATTATGGCGAGGATGATGACGCATTCTTTGACGATGCCAACGATGGACCTCAGTTTGGAATGCAGGAAGAACGACCCTCAAAGGGGTATTCTTCTCTTGATGAAGAAAAGGCGGATCTTATTAACAAGTTGGGTCGCCTCGAAAAGAAAGGATTCAGTGTTAACAAGAGACTTACTGCATACTCTAACATAGACGAATTGAGAACTGAAGTGAAGCGGATCACATACAGTATTGATGTTGAGCAATCTATTCGCTTCTCTCGGCGTATGTTGGTTGCTTGTGTGACTGGTCTAGAATTCCTCAACAAAAGGTACAACCCCTTTGAGATCCAACTTGAGGGTTGGTCGGAGTCTGTCATGGAGAATGTAGATGACTATGATGGAGTCTTTGAAGAGTTGTATGTCAAGTACAGATCCAAGGTCAACGTCGCCCCAGAAGTCAAGCTTATCATGATGTTGGGTGGTTCGGCGATGATGTTCCACTTGACAAACAGTATGTTTAAGAGCGCTCTCCCCAATATGAATGATGTTCTCAAACAAAACCCAGAACTTATAAAAAATATGATGTCCGCAGTTCAAAACACGACGAGATCACCCTCTGGTCCAGCTGATGCTGCTCCAGTTGGAGGCACTGGTCAGTATGAGATGCAGGGACCAGGGATTGACATCTCAAGCCTCATGGGTGGTGTCATGATGCCACCCCCACCACCAATGAACACAACTATACAACTTCCAGTCAGTGAACAAGATGATGATGATATGTCGGACATTGTATCAATTTCGGGCGAATCTACAGGTGGTGAAGTCAAGGAAGTGAATGTGGATAGTACCTCCAAGTCAAAGCGTGGTCGCAAAAAGAAGAAGACTGAAATTAATCTCTAAGTACAGTATAAATGATAGGTTACTGTCCTTTGGAGGATCTCGAACCTCCTAAGAGGCAACAGGTCGCGCCTGCACCTGTTGTTCAACCAAAGACCGAAGCGAGTCTTGAAGAAACCGAGTGTAATTACGTCGTCATGGCTTTCATTGTCGGCGTTCTATTCTTAGCCGTCTCTGATTCCATCAGGGCGTAAATTGATTTTTAATTCTACCTTTGGGTTTTCCCCTTACGGTAAAATTATTTAATATGTAAATGCTACGATTTCGGTTTGACCACCTGTACCATCTAGATCACCTAGGGCGTTCAAAGAACGTGTAATCTTCGTGAGCTTACCACCACACGCCGATATGAGCTCCACAAATATATCATACGCGTACACTCTGGTGTTATCTGTGTTGTAAGGTTCAATGCTAATACCACGTGTACCAGTAGTTATTGTTGGACTCCATGGATAGCTGTTTGTACCACCAAATAGATTCTTAGTACCTATGGCTAAATCTAACGATGGGGCACTTTCATCACCGGTACCACCTTGTAATTCTATAATCATTGTACTCAAATCACCAACAGTTGATCCATCTGTTCTTCTTAAAATGGCCGTCACTTTTGCGTAAAAGGCACCAGCTCCAAACATGAGTTGAATATCTTTGGCATTACCCGCGGTAGTTGTAAATGTCTTGGAGTATGTCTTTTTAGAAACTTCCACCGAGTTAGTTATGACACCACCACCAACTTCAAGATCTGTTGAAGCAGTATCACCACTTAGACCAATGGCGACTTGATTACCAAGATCAATGTTACCACCAACTGAAACATCACCCACGATTTCAAGATCGCTATTTACAATTGTTGTTTTGGACGATGTAATTGGATTTATGTAGACATTACCCGTTGTATCCGAATAAATATTGGCAGAGCCTGTGGTTGTCTTAAACTCTATGATTGCGTTTGAAGAAGAGCTCTCCACTCGCAGAATACCATCATACACATGGAACTTTGTAGCTGGGATAGGCGTGCCAATACCCACATTACTTGTATGAATGAGGTGCATACAGTTTGTTTGGGTGCTATTATTGGCAACACCCATTACGAGACCTGTGGTACCATTCGTCGCATTGCTGAAACCACGTGCATATGCACCCTCACCCTCATTTGTATATAGGAGCATACCAGTTTCCTTATCATCACCGCTACTTTGAAGTTTCAAGAGGTCTATACTTTCGGTTGTTGTATCATAGATGTGAACATTTGCAACCGGCGAATCCGTACCGAAACCCAATTTACCTTCTGTATCAAACCGAGCAAATTCATCGTCGTTGCTGTCATCAATTTCGTGTACAAAAGTCAAAGCGCGACGAGTAGTAGAACCATCTAATTTACTTCTAATAATATTACGACTTGTAGCACCAGTTGTTGTGGAAAATTCAAAGCCGGTGAGCTTAAATGAACCTCCACCCGAAAACTCAAGATCGCCATTTACAACAAGCTTAGTATTCGCACCCCTCCCATCTGCATCACCACGTTGACCACCAACAACTACGAGACCATTATCACATATGACCATTGGCTTATCTGTTTGACCATCCATTGTCTCCAAAATTTCACTTGTTCCATATAGGGATTCTCCAGATGATGTATATGTTTGAAATACATGTTCACCCGCTATGTGTCTAATTCTATCGGGTCCGTTATCAGCCGACGAAGCGTCGTTACCCTTAAAGAGGAGCAATTCGGTTCTTGAAAAATCGGTATTATATCTTCTCTCTATGATATGTGTATTACCAAATTCATCACCCGAAAGTCCCGAAAATGAAAGTTGTTGCCCGATCACAACATTACCGACAACTTCTAATTTACCCCGTGGCACATCTGTACCTATACCCACGTGACGATCCGCACTACTTATGAAGAGAGCTGTTGCAGAAGAATCCAAAACTCTCCGGTAATTCTCCGTAATTCTAAAATCATCGTCCTTTGTTACACCCGATGACCAACCTGTCAAGGCTCCGCCATCTTCAAGTATATAACTTGTAAATGCATTACCCACATTTAATTTGGTTTCTACTGCTACAATAGCATCACCATTATCGTGGTTATGTAGGAGAATACCGTTTTCAGTTGGATCTGCAAAACCTGAACCTGTGACCTCAAGAAATGCGGAGGGTTGCGTGCTACCAATTCCAACTTTTCCAGAACTTAGGAAGGTCATCACATCAGCATCAGTTTGGTAGTTATCACTCGCTAAATAAAGATCAAGTCGTGATCTAGAAGTTCCATCCGCGGTCTCATGTTTCCCTAACTTGAATGAGGCTCGGGCTCCATGTTCTATACCATCACCTTCACGAGTTAAATCTAATACACGACCCATATCAGTCGTACTTATAATCGGGTGTGTGTTGGTGATAACCATTGGTGTTTCTTGGTGAACATATGTACCACGTTTCACAACTTGGTCGTTTATTAACACAGTTCCACCGGAAGTGTGGAGTCTACCCACTGGTGACGCTACATTTATACCCACATTACTTGATTCCAAGAGAGTCAATTTGGGTGTACCCATTGTGGGTGTGGTACTCGCGAAAAACTTGAGACCTTTTCCAGCCCCAACTATATTTTCAACCCGTGTTTCCCCATTGGGAACACTCGTATACGCACGCATCGCGATATTACCCGTAGATCCCCATATGTTACCAGTTGAAATGGTGTTACTCCCAATCACATAGATATTACCCGACACTGTAAGTCTCTCCGTTGGACCTGTATTTGCGATTCCAACACTGCCATCCGAAGTGATTCGGATTCTTTCAGTATTCTTTGTCTTCATAGTAATTTTTTGTTGTGTAGCTGTTGTACTCGCACCATATACTTCTATGGAGCTCACATTTGAGGCAGTTGGGCCGGATTTAAGCACAAGTACATTTGATGTACTGTCGCCACCGAATCTATCTGCGTGAACAACGAGGTTTGAACTTGAAAAAACCATTTCAGTTGTGAGATTTGTTGTTGCGGTGTTACCCAAAATTCTGAGAGTGTTTAGGGCTGTTGTATTAGCAAATATTTTGGCGCCCACGGAAAGTGTATCCGTAGGTGATAGGTTTGAAATACCCGATGGAGCCGTACCCGTAGTGCGTAACGCATTCATTTGGACATTTCCACTTATCGTCACAGGTGTCGCAGAAGTCTCATCCAATGTGAGCAGATTACCAGCTCTCAAACCAGTTGATCCAAGTATGAGACCCTTGGCGTACACATTACCATCTGCGTAGACAACATTTGAGTTTGTGTCGTCAATAAAGACATTTGAACCTACACAGAGGTCGTGTGTTGGATATGTGTTCGCGGCACCTATATTGTTTGATGTGTAAATGTCACCATATACATGAACATTAATTGACTTTGTATTGTCTACATTAATTGTGTCCGCATTTAACCCACCGTAAGCGTCCGTTTGAAAAAAGGCCATCTCTCTACCCCTATTACCCGCGACAAAACCAAGAGCTACATTTGAGTATCCCGTGCCAGGTGTCATAACAAATGCCGTTTCTCGTGACAGCACATCATTTCCAAAAGCCGAATGAATGACAACATTCGCAACACGCAAATCCTGTGTAGCTATATATGTCGCGGTTTCTGTGACAGTAATATTACCAGTCACAGCGATATTACCCACAAGGTTCAAGTAACCTTCTTGATACACATTACCCTTTAACATCATGATATTGGAACCCTGGTCAAAAATACCAACATTACTTCCAACGCTCAAGTTTGAAGTTTTGATACCACCCACAACAGTGACGACATTTGAATTTGTCTCCTTAATTGAAAGATTTGCCCCAGATGTTATAAGTCTATCGGACACGATCACATTTGTAGCAACCAAGTTACCGCTCACTGTCATCAAATCACGACCTGTTAAATCAATATCAACTTTTCTCGTTGCGCCACTATTTACCTGAAACGCCTTTGTTGGGTTCGTTGTACCGATGGCAAATTGATTTTCAACGAATAAACGCTCAGCTTTACCACGACCTTTCACGTCAAGCACAATTGTGTCAGTTTCATCCACAAAAAACTTGTTACCCACGGAAAGAGATTTTGATGGTGTTGTATTTGATATACCGAGGCGACCTTTCACACCGGTTTCGGGATCTGTAACAAGTAGGAGTTCATTTGCCTCTACTTCTCTTGTCAAAATACTCTTGACACCCGTAAGAGTTTCTTGTTCAACGGGTTCTGCCTCCAGACTTGCAACATAAATCTGTTCGAATCTTGCGGTGCGACCCATTTATACTTTAGTTCCCGAATAAAATTCCAGCCAAACCATCCTTGATCCTGAGGACATTATAGTTTACTGCGTACACATAAATATCTTTTTGATCCCCCCTAAAGCTACCCTTTTCAGCTCCACGAATTATGAGTTTAGCATTATCGAGTCTGCTGAAATTACATGTCCCAGATGGATTGTATTCTGAAACATTCAAACCAAAATGATACGCAAAATATCGGGTATACATTAGATCTTCTGTGTCAACTCTGAAGTCAGTTTTACCATATTTTGACTTGTAATAATTTTGAACCGTGTGAAAGTATGTTGGGCTCATATTTTCAAGAAGTGGTGTACCATTTATGTGAATATCCGCATTCTTAAATGTAAAACGATCATTTGTTGGATCAATATTTGTCGCCGAATACCCAAAAAATATAGACTTCACGGGGTGATTAAAGGAACTCAAATCCAAATCATTGTATCCACCAGTTTGAATGGAGTTATCGACTACATTAGAAAGTGGAAAATCCAAACGCTGTGTTTGAGTAATTATAAAGTCCATCTGTCTTTTTACGAGAGACTCTCTCTCCTCTTTGTCGAGATATACATAGTTTCCATATACATTGATTCTCTTTTGAGAATTATTATAACCAACCAGACTTGCTTGATCAAAATTAACCCTCACTTCAACTTGATGATGAGCTAAAGATATGAGGGGTAAAAATGCCCCGTGATCACAAAAGAAAAAGTGAAGTGGTTGGAAGTTTCTGTTGGAAGTACTCGTTTTATTTGTAAGTTCCTCTTGTTTTACCCATGTTTCTGAAAGATAGTTTGGCCAAATGTCCGCATAATAGTCATAATGCTGAGAATCAATTTTCTGACCACCCACATAAAGATCAATTGTTGAATTATACAAAAGATTTGATGAAACATTGGAGTTCTTATCAAGACCCTCAAACCAGAGACAATTTATAAGATCACCATAAACGGGAACTGTAAAAACAGGGTCGTTGTCTGTGATGGTCTTAATAAGCTTGGGAGCCTGTGAAAAATTTGTGTGTCTCGTAAATTTCATACGAAAGAACGAATGACCTTCTTCACTATTAAGATAAATGTCTTGCGCGCCTTTTGAGACAAGTTGTATCAATGCACCAGACATTTATTTATTAGTCAGATTATAAAAACAGACACTTTCCCTGAGGGAACTCATTCTTCTTTTCTTCTTCGGCAACCTTCCCATGGATCTTAAACCCACCTTGACGGTACACCTTGAGACGCTTATAGTACATAGCTGTAAATATGGACCATGGATCATGGATGTCGTAGATATGTGGATTGTTCTTTTTACCTTTAGTCTCTCGCATAATACGACCTATACTTTGTGTAATATCGGATTTGGGGGACGCTAAAATCACCGTATCTAGGGTTGGGATATCTAGACCTTCGTGGGCTTGTGAGAAGGTGGCAAAGATGATCTTCTTTTGTGATGAAGCCTGAAGGTCGGCCTCTTTCATACCACCCATGTAGAGTCCTGAGTTTTTGGGGAAACATTGGTGGAGCATCTCACAATGCCACCGACGATCACTGAGAACGAGGAGTTGCCTCGTGCCCTCTGAAGCTTTCTTCACGAGTTGAACGAGCATTTGATTCCGCTTCCTGTCTTCAACAACTTCTGTGACCATATTGGGCATTGATAGTTTACCGTTTCTCGTACATGGTGGAGGATTTCTGTAGTTGAATGATTCATAAGTTACCGGAAATACTTCCACCTGTTCCTGATTCTTTCGCTCCACCGCAAAGAATGTGGGTCCCATAAACCAATGAAGAACCTTCGTGAGACCATCTTTTCGTTCGGGTGTCGCCGAAAGACCAAAAATGTGCTTGGGACACATCTTGAAGAGGGACTGACTGAAGACCTTGGCACAAATGTGATGGGCTTCATCCACGATGAGTGTACCAATGGAGTCAAAATCACTGAAGGAATACTCCTTGAGGGACAGGGATTGAAGCATGGCTATGACAAAATCACAATCGGTCTCCTTCTTATTCTGTTGAACAATGCCTATTGTGGCACCTGGACAGAACTGTTGAATGCGTTCTCGCCATTGATCTGCGAGAAACTGTTTGTGAACTACAATCATTGTGCGGTAGCCCAACTTACACGCTATTGCCAGGGATACGGTGGTCTTGCCATACCCGCATGGGAGCGAGAGAACACCATGGCCCGCACTAATAGCTGCAGCAAGAGCCTCGTTCTGGTGGGTTGCGTCTCGTAACTGACCGACGAACTTGGCGCTGGATTTCGCTGGCTCGGGGCGACGATCCTCCTTGGGCTTTCCCACCTTACCAACTCCGTAGAATCTTGGAACGCACACTCCATTCTTAGCTGTTCTAAAAACCTTGAAAGGTGGGGGAGGAAATCCATAGTCGCTGTTGACCTGTGGTCTTACTGTCAGTTCCTTTTTAATTTCCTGAATTGGTCCCTCAGTGACGAGGTATCCCGTGCGTGTTAGCATTTGATATATGTAGAGTTTAACTTTTAATAGACACAAGCTTCCAAGCATATCCACTATAGTTGGCAACATTCCAAACACCCGCAAAATCCGTTTCTACTTCAACTTCACACCCCTTTGTAAGAGATTGGACGGGATGTCCTCGGACTTCACACATCACTCTCCTATAACGGAACGGAACCTTAACTGTGAGAATATGACCATCCAATGGATTATCTACTCGCTCATTTTGAATGAGATGGGTCTTGTTTATATGCATTCGTT
>Ga0233396_1000744_pt1 | contig 15184 bp, 10 predicted proteins | sample 32DmetaG_FD_183169 | JGI IMG/M metagenome (GOLD analysis project Ga0233396, IMG submission 183169) | Seawater microbial communities from Monterey Bay, California, United States - 32D | ecosystem: Environmental > Aquatic > Marine > Coastal | place: USA: California | collected 2016-10-19 | reverse complement strand
CCAAGAAGTTGCTGCCGAAGTGGGGTTTCGAGCTGAACTCATCACACCGCAAGATCCGGAGCGACGAGGGGCCCAGCTTTCATTGGCGGCTCACGGATTTGGGAAAACGCTGTTTGAAGCATTGACAGAGGCTGGTGTCATCTCGGACTGGCGAGAACCCAATGTCATTCGCATGGCGCCTGTCCCATTGTACAATACCTTTGAAGACATCGCCGCTTTCCTCGTCATTTTGAAGGATTGCACAAAAGCGCTATCCACGAAATAAGTTCGAAAACAACCACTGAATCATCCATCATGCCGAAATCATCTCGATTTGCCGTTTTTGGAATGGGCCGTTACGGAAAACAAATCGCACTTTCCCTCGCCTCAAAAGGAGCTGAAGTATTCACTTTTGACAACAACACAGCCCGTTCTGAAGGAATAAAAGACGACGTTGCGTTAGCGGTGACGCTTGATTCTACAGACATTCGTGCCTTACAAACGCAACGGGTTCAGGACATGGACGCAGCCGTCGTTGCCATCGGAGAAAACTTCGAAGCAACGATATTGACCGCGCTCAACCTCTTGGATTTGAGTGTCCCACGGGTAATTGTTCGATCGAATGGAGATCACCAAAAACGGATTTTGTCCAGCTTGGGCGTAAAGGAAATCCTGACGCCTGAGAGCGAGGTTGCAAGTGTGGTCTCAGAGCGTTTAATCCACCCGAATATTGGCGGATTTTTGGCTCTCCCCGATGACTATGAAATCGCTGAAATCCACGCTCCACAAAACTGCATTGGCCGAACACTCGGAAGCATTGATTTGACCACGCGTTATGAATTGCGATTGATTACCATTCGAAGGGTTTTTGAATCAGAAAATACCGCGGAAGAAAGTCAAGAGCACATCATCGGGGTCCCGAAGCCTGAGATGGTCATCCAGGAAACTGACACCTTGGTGGTTTTCGGCACGCTGTCGGCCGTGAAGCGATTCCTCGAAATCAACTCTTGAACACACGTGGAAGCAATGCAGGCCAGCAAGTCTTGATCGCATGCAATTACCGGAGAATCCGAACAGAACCTGATGCTTCTGTGTAGGGGCTCAGTTGGCCATTTGCGTCGAGGTAATGGCGGTATTTGGCCTTCCAGACATACAAATCATCTTGCACATAATGCGTCCGATCCGGCGCTTGCCCATGCCAATAATCTCCAATGGTATCGGCCTGCCAAACCAAAGAACCCCACCGATTGTACAGGCGAAAGTCCAATTCAATCAAGTTTTTCCCCTCAATTCTGAGTGTTTCATTCAAACCATCTCCATCTGGTGTAAACGCAGAGGGGACGAACAGCGCCGGTTCAGAGCAAAACTCCTGGACCAACGTCATCTGCTCGTTACTGCAACCTAAGTCGTTGGTCACGACGACACCGTAGAGCCCTGGTTCATCAATGCTGATTAGATTTCCTTGCTCGCCAGTCGTCCATGCGTAAGTGGGAAAACCCGCTGGCACTGCCAACTGATAAGAAACTTCGGGAAAGTCAGCAAAACAAAACGAGGTGTCTGCAGGGAGGGATGCACTTGGACTGGAAAGGACTTGAACCAAAACTGTCTCCGAGGCAGTGCAATCTCCTGCATCTGACACCAAAACTTCATAAATGCCGCTTTCATTCAGCGTGACCGAAGCCTCATTCATTCCTGTTGACCACGTGTATTGAAACGGCCCTGTATTCGGATTTGACGGTGTAGCGTCGAGCACAATGCCTGGAAATTCACATCCAAATACGGTATCGGGCAACGCCAATTCTGGTCCTTCTGTGAAAGTAACCTCAACCACATCGGATTGGACGCAGCCCTCGGGCGAAGTGGCATTCAAGCCAAATGTTCCTGGAGAGGTCACGGACAACACAGGCAAGGTTTCTCCAGCCACGGACCACTCATAACCATAATTAATAGGCAGGCCCGGATCCAGAGTTACCTCTTCACCCGTGCAAACCACCAAGTCCGGACCCAAACTCATGCTTGGGAAAATCGAAATGACTTCAATCTGATCACTCGCTGTGCAGGCATTACCAGATGAGAATGCGGTGGAGGCAGCGATGGTCGCTGTCACCGTATACAGTTGGGTGATTTCTTGCAACAGCTGCGGGCCCGAAACGTTGGCATTGCTCAACCCCAAGGCAGGTTCCCACGACCATTCAACGGCATCAGGTATGTCCACTGACGCACTCAGGTACTCAGCTACGCTGCTGCACACCGCCAAATCCGATCCAGCATCAACCGAAAAATCTGGAAAAACGGTAATGGTGATGGCGTCCTCGAAAACGGTCCCGTCAGGAGCTACCATGGTTGCAAAAAACTCTGTGGTAGATCCCGGTGAAATGGTAACGATTTGCTCGGAAGCATTGCTCACATCAGCCGCAGGCTGCCAAGAAAAAGACCAATCTTCCACATTGGTTGTTGGATCAAAAGCGAGCACATTGCAATACATCGTCACCTCATCTCCAGAGCCCGCACAGAAATAGTTTTGTGATGTTGCGATGTATGGCAGCTGCGCGCGAACCATTCCGCCCACCATGAAAATGGAAAAGATGCATAATAACGTCGTGTGGACACTCGGTTTTCGCTTGGCTATTTTGAAAATCATCAGGGTATTAAATGGCATTCTCTAATGTTCAGATCATTCAATTGGCTCACTACTTTCTGGGTCAGAAGCAAAGTCCCACAACCATTCAACCAACCAATTCGATCGGATTGCAGGATTTTCTGCTGGGTAAAAATAAGGCTCAGGAACTTCAAAACGCTTCAAATCACCCAATTCCCACACCCCGTTACCATTTACATCCCACTCAAAACCAAGCTTGTAAGTGCCCGGAATTAAACGCTCAAAGACCAACGCGGTATCCGCCGAACACTGGAGACGAAAGGGTGGCTTCTTATTCAATTGAAGGATAAACCAGCCTGCTCCAGGCAGATTGCTCAACTCCACTTTCAACTCACCAAAGAAATCGGACGGATGAGTTTTCCAACGCCAAGTCAAGGTATCCGTTTGCGCAACACCAAATGGATTGGTGAATGCGTTGGGGAAAGCCACCAACTGATATTCTGCACCGTCCGATTCGGCGTGGTTTAAATACAGCTCACGGCTCAAATTCCCATCGCGAACGTCGCTGACACTGAAATCGCTCAGCGACAGCGTATCCGAATCACTGATGAGCATCCAACGGCTCGAATCCTGCACCTGCACCGCACGATCAAATGACAGAGCACGGCTGGTTTCGGCCACTGAAGATCGGGGGAGTTTTTCCAACGGCATGGGCCGCTTTCGGGGTGACTTGCGGTCCAACCGCACGCTTGATGTATCGTTAAACGACCGCCCCGACCAAACCACCTGCAGTTCCATAGCATCCTCAATCAAGGTGGAGTCTATCCACATAAAAACACTATCTGCAGTGCGCTCCCATGGCGATCGAATCCCCGCGCCTTGGGATAGAGCCTTCCATTCTTCTGATTCGACTTCGCCTAGCAATGGGGCCGATATTCGAATTGCTCCCGTCGAATCTACATAACTCGATTCGATGTATTTAAGACCGTCCTCTTCTTGCGGCTGAAAACCGAGAAAGATTGACTGCGTGCTATCTCCTGAAGCAATCAACACACTGTCAAAAGCGAGGTATTCGCCCTCATCCCATGCATAATTTGCATTCACATCGTCCAATGCCAACGGAAAAAAATTGCCTGCACTCAAATGATCAATCCGAAACACTCCTTCAGCATTTGTCACACCAACGGCATCAGGCAGAGCGCCTGACAAAACGGAGTCCAACTCGTAGGGATTTCGAAACAATAGGATTCGAAGACCCTCCTTCGCGTCTCCCGTGGTGCGATCTACGATCTGACCCGCTAGTTCAAGGGAGTCAATTGTCGGTCCCGTTGAAAAGGCCCACTTCAGGTCAACGGCAGGGTTGGATTCGTGTAAATCAACAATTCCTTTTCCAAAGGAAAAAACATACGTAGTGGAATCCTGATACAATGCCGGATCCATTTCAAGTTCCACAGACTTGCCTCGGATTCGAAAAGATGGTTTGGTCAAAATTGGCGGCGAAATCACCAGCTGCTGCTGTGGATTTTTCAAAGCCACAAACTCATCGAAAGCGATACTCAATTTTGAAGGTCTGACATTGACCATATCCGAAGAGGGCTCCATTGATAGAACCTGAGGCGGGTCTTCATCCATCGGGCCTCCTGTTGGGGAGGAAATTTGAGCACAGCTGCAAAAGCACAAAAACAAAACGCTCAGTGCGTGGATATGAGACTGTCGAAACTTCACGCTTCCCATTGATTCCATGACCCTTCAATTGCTTCAATCAGCGGTTTTAATGCTTCAACATCCGACCTTGAAAATGCATCAAATTCAACTGAATCAATATCCAAAACAGCTACGACACGGCCACCTGCTTCAACCGGAATTACCAATTCTGAATTGGTGGCATTGCTGCAAGCCACGTGCCCCGAGAATTCATGAACGTTGGGCACAATTTGTGGGGTAACCGTTTCCCATGCTGCAGCACAAACGCCTTTGCCTCTGCGCAGTCGTGTGCAGGCTACAGGCCCCTGAAAAGGCCCCAGAACCAATTCGTCTCGGGCATCGTCTACCCTGTAAAACCCCACCCAATGCCAACCTCTTGACTGCTTCAACGCGGCGGAAACATTCGCCAAATTAGCAACCAAACTTGGTTCGCCTTTCAACAATGCCAGACACTGTGGAATCAAGGTTTTGTATGGTGCTTTACTCGAGGACATTGTAAGGTAAACCCTGTCGGATTTAATACAAAGATACCGCAGTTCCCGTGGCATTCGTGTTCATGCAAGTGCCAGAGTGAGCGCCCCAAGGACTTGGTGATTTGCTGACTCCAAGACCGCAGCGCAAGCACGAAAGGTGGAGCCCGTGGTCATCACGTCATCCACCAGAACAATCTGTGCGCCGTGCGGAGGGCATTTGGAACCTAAGGTGTAGGCAGACACCGTCAAATCATGACGCCTTTTCCTCGAAAGGCTCGTGAGGCTCTGACCATGAGTTTGACGTTTTAAGGCCTTCGGATACACCGCCAAATTCCATTCCTTCGATACACCCTTTGCAATCCATTCAGCTTGGTTGTAACCTCGCTTCCAGTTCCTTTTCCAGTGCAACGGAACAGGCACCAGCACAGTGATGTTGCCTGGTGATTTTGGAGCTTTGCTTGATGATGCCACCCATCGTCCCCAGTGCTGCCCTAGCCTTCGTCTTCCCTGGTATTTCAAGGCACGTATTTGACCCTCGAGCGCTGCATTTTCTCGAAGTCTAAAACCAGTCCACATGCGATGCATCATGCAACGCTCTTGCATCAACAATTCACCAGGATTCCCTCGTAAATCTGGCCATTTTTTCTCACAAACCGCGCACCCCATTCTCCAATATTCCTGCTCAGTGAGCCATAAGCCACATTGGATGCAGTGGCGAGGTAGAAGCATTTGATCAGCTGAAAGCATCAACGCCAAAAATGTGATTGAAATCTACCTCCGATGAAATCAAATTTGTATGGAGCACGTCAAAATACGTATCCGTCGATGCTTGACTGCCGTCTCCTATTTTGGTGCAATTATGAAACCTATACCCAAACTCATCGTATGGCTATCTAGAATCCCAATGTATTATGTCCTTTAACTTTCACAAGGAGCGTGAGAAATACATCGCTCATCAACATGCCAACGCAACGGCGTATCTCATTCCGTTCATCGAACAATCACTGCCCATTCATGAGGGGCTGCGTGTTCTGGAAGTTGGATGTGGGGAAGGGGGAGTATTGAAAGCCTTTCTTGATAGGGGCTGTCAGGGAGTTGGTATCGAGCTCTTGAACGGAAAAGCAGACCGAGCCAAACAAACTCTTCAAAACGAAATTAAGACTGGACAAGCGTTGTTGGTAAACAAGGATGTTTATGATATACATATTGAAATGGATCTGAATGGTCGATTCGATCTTATCGTTCTGAAAGATGTCATTGAACACATTCACAATCAAGATGCCATTCTCAGCAAACTGCGTGATTTCCTGAAGCCGGGAGGACACATTTTTTTCGGATTTCCCCCATGGCAAATGCCTTTTGGCGGACACCAGCAAGTTTTAGCATCTAAGTTTTTGAGTCGAACCCCCTATTTTCATTTGCTGCCTGTTCCATTATATCGTGCTGTTTTAAACGCATTTGGCGAGAAGCCGCGTTCAGTTGAAGACACATTGGAGATTAAAGAAACTGGAATATCCATTGAGCGGTTTGAGCGATTAATCCGCAAAAACGATTTCGCCATCGCCTTGCGCACTCTTTACCTTTTCAACCCTATTTACAAATACAAGTTTAACTTGAAACCTAGGGTGCAATTCGGGCTGTTATCGAAGATTCCCTATCTGAGGAACTTTGTCACAACTTGCATTTATTATCTGGTGAAAAAAGAAGAGGCGGCATCAAATTAATCCAGAGCGGTCACATTCGAGACTCCGATTTTCAAATCAGTGCAGCGATATTTGCACCTGCATGAAGTTTGGAAAATTACCCTCGATTGATCACCTAGCATCGGATTTTTTCGCGTTGCCTGGTACATCCTGGTTATTACGCGACTCGAAAACTGCCGCCGAGGTTTATGCCGGCGGCACCTCATGGAACATCCCGCAATGGGTGGGCAACACCTATCCCATAAAAACACCGCGCAGACTTTATCCGGAAGCCTATGGCAAGCAATTCAGCACCATTGAATTCAATGCAACGCATTACCGCATTTATTCCCCTGAAAAAATGCGCGAATGGGGAGAAGCGACTCCCGAAGAATTTCGCTTTTGCTGCAAGTTTCCACAAATCATCACGCACTTTCGGCGGTTCAAGAACTGCGATGGCCCAACCGATGACTTCATCGCAGGTTTGCTCGCACTCGGTAATCGTCTCGGTCCATCATTCATTCAACTGCCTCCCCATTTTGCGCCAAAGCATGCCGATGCATTTTGGACGTACCTCGAAAAATGGCCCCGGGAATTGCCTTTGACTGTGGAATTCAGGCATCCTGATTGGTTCCTTGGAAATCAAGAGCACTGGCATCGTTTGGCCGAACTGAATGTAGGCTCCGTCATCAGCGATACGGCGGGTCGAAGGGATGCGCTCCACATGCAAGTCACAGCTCCCCATATTTTGGTGCGATTCGGCGGCTACGAGGGTCATGCGGCGGATGATCAACGTTTGAAAGATTGGGCCGAATGGATTGCCAAAGCCGAGTCCAAAGGCGTTTCGAGCTTCTACCTTCTCATCCACGAACCAGACAGTTTGTCAACCCCTGCAACCGCTTCAAATTTTCGCAAAGTGGTAAACGAAGTCATCTGAACATCGTTCAGCACAACTGACTCAGCGCTCCGGAACCCTTGCTTCTAGTCCGCTGATCCTAGTCCGCTGGGCCTTGCAAACTCCAACCTTGCTCTAACAGGGCCTCAGCCTTCTTGAATTTCATCACTTTGACCTCATCTCCTCTGCTCACGGTGACCATGTCATTTCGACCAAATTTTTTGTCACTGCGTACAGGCATTTGTTTCTGTGGCGGTGCCGTCTGTGAAGAGGCTCCGGCAAGAGCAGTTCCAGGCGCATGTTGTCCACGTCGAAGACCCTGAGCTGCGTTCTGTCGCGACTGCGACATCGCCTGCTCTTGAATGTTTTGCACTCCTTCTTTCGAAAGGCTGATTTTGTTCGGCAAGGCTGTGCGGCGCTGTGGCGCCTGTTGCACTTGCTGGCCTTGCTGGCCCGTTGGAATCGTGCAACGAAGCAAGAATGAAGCAACATCCGCATTCATGCGCTGAACCATGGCCTTAAACAACTCATACGATTCAAACTTGTAGATAAGCAGAGGATCCTTCTGCTCAAAACGGGCCAGCTGAACATTGGATCGCAAATCGTCCATGTCCCGCAGGTGCTCCTTCCAGTATTGATCGATGATGGCCAAAACAACCGCCTTTTCGAGGCTCTCCATCACACTCACTCCCAATGTTGCAACGCTTTCGTCGATGTTTGTGGCAACTTGCATGGTCTTTCGGCCGTCTGTAAACGGGACCAAGATTTGCTGGTAGTCGTTCGACTGGTCTTCTTGCACCTTTTGAATCACCGGATGAGCGCGCTCCGCCAAATCCGACAACTTCGTTCGGTAAACGCGCTCCGCCTCTTGGTAGGTCGAAAAAGCAACATCTTCAGGAGCTTGAGTTCCAAAATCATCCGCATTGACAGGAGGCTCAATGCCAAAGTCTTTGAGTAAGGAAAGTCGGAAAGGCTCGAACTCTTTTCCGGGATGATAAGCCAATACAGAGCCTTCAATGAGTTCGAAGAACATGTTGGCAATGTCGGTGCGCAATCGGTCACCGTGCAATGCATGACGACGACGCTTGTAGATCACTTCGCGTTGTGCATTCATGACATCATCATACTCCAGGAGGCGCTTTCGAACACCAAAGTTGTTTTCTTCAACTTTCTTCTGTGCCCTTTCAATGGACTTTGTGATCATGGAATGTTGAATCACATCACCCTCCTGGTGACCCATTCGGTCCATCATTTTTGAAACACGATCCGAAGAAAACAGTCGCATCAGATCATCCTCCAAGGAAACGTAGAACTGTGATGAGCCGGGATCACCTTGGCGGCCCGCACGACCGCGCAATTGACGATCAACACGTCGACTGTCGTGCCGTTCCGTTCCGATGATGGCCAAACCTCCCGCGGACTTCGTGTCATCCGTCAACTTGATGTCCGTTCCACGTCCAGCCATATTGGTCGCGATGGTCACGGTTCCGGGCATACCCGCTGCCGTCACAATTTCAGCCTCACGCTGGTGCAACTTGGCATTGAGTACCTGGTGGTCAATTTTGCGAATGTCCAACATCCGCGAGAGCAATTCACTCACCTCTACTGTTGTGGTTCCAACCAAAACTGGGCGGCCTGCCTCACGCAGCTTCACCACATCCTCGATGATCGCATTGTACTTTTCACGCTTCGTTTTGTAAACCAAATCCTCTCGATCGTCACGAGCAATCGGACGATTCGTTGGAATGGCCATAACATCCAGCTTGTAGATGTCCCATAATTCACCTGCCTCCGTTTCTGCTGTACCTGTCATGCCCGAGAGCTTGTGGTACATGCGGAAGTAATTTTGCAACGTAACGGTCGCGTAAGTCTGCGTTGCCGCTTCGACTTTTACACTCTCTTTGGCTTCAATGGCCTGGTGCAAACCGTCTGAATATCGCCGACCATCCATGATTCGGCCGGTTTGCTCATCCACAATTTTCACCTTGTTGTCCATGACAACATAATCCACATCTTTCTCAAACAAAGCATAGGCTTTGAGCAATTGGTTCATGGTGTGAACGCGTGCGCTCTTGACACCGTAGTCTGCCATCAATTTGCTTTTCAATTCGAGCTTGGCTTCCTCGTCGCCAGAGCCATTGTCAATCGAGACCAATTCCGTAGCCAAATCTGGCATCGTGAAGAAATTGTCATCTTCCATGTTGGCGGTGAGGTACTCAATTCCTTTTTCCGTTAACTCGACTTGATTTTGTTTTTCGTCGATCACGAAATAGAGTTCTGCATCCGCCTTCGGCATCTCCCTCTTATTGTCCTGCAAATAAATACCCTCGGTTTTGAGCAATTGCTGCTTCATGCCCTCGGCACTCAAAAACTTAATCAAGGCCTTGGACTTGGGAAGTGCCCGATAGGCCCGAAACAAGGCCAATCCTCCTTCTGCAACTTCATCCTTTGAAGCACCGTCCTTCATCAAAAGCTGTTTGGCATCGGCTAAAAAGCGTTGAGCGGCTTTTTGCTGAATCGTGACCAGATTGACCACTTTGGGCTTCAATTCCTCAAATTCTTGCTGATCTCCCTTGGGCGTTGGTCCACTGATGATCAGAGGCGTTCGCGCTTCGTCAATGAGAACCGAATCCACCTCGTCCACGATGGCGTAATGGTGCTTGCGTTGAACCAATTGATCCGGTCGCTGCGCCATGTTGTCCCTGAGGTAATCAAATCCAAATTCGTTGTTTGTTCCGTAGGTGATGTCTGCTCGATAAGCCTCACGACGAGCTTCACTGTTCGGTTGGTGCTTGTCGATGCAATCCACTTTCATCCCATGAAACTCGAAAATAGGCGCCATCCATTCGGAGTCACGACGAGCGAGATAATCATTGACTGTCACAAGGTGAACGCCTTTTCCAGTGAGTGCATTTAAAAAGACAGGCAACGTCGCCACCAATGTTTTTCCTTCACCCGTTTGCATCTCAGCAACCTTGCCTCTATGCAACGCTGTGCCGCCCACAAGCTGCACGTTGTAGTGCACCATGTTCCACTCAACCTCAGAACCTGCTGCCAACCATTTGTTATGCCAAATAGCAACATCACCGTCGATGGTTACTCCGGGGCTGCGAGCCGCAATGTCTCGATCCCATTGTGTTGCTTCAACGCGCAATTCCTTCAATTCAGCCAATCGTCGAGCCGTTTCTTTGACCAGAGCAAAGGCCTCCGGCATCACCTCCTCAAGCACCTCCTCAAGCTTTTCGTTGATGTCGTCACGGAGAGCATCGATGGCGTCGTAAATCCCCTCCTTTTGCTCAAGATCCTCTTCACCCATACCAGACGCTTTGAGCGTCAAAGCGGAAACTTCATCTTCGAGTGTCGCAACGTGTGACGCAATTCGGCTTTTCAGCTCCAAGGTGCGCAACCTCAAATCGTTGTCTTGCAACTGCGCAAATTCTCCTTCAAAATCCAACACCGCATCAACATTGGGTTGAATCTCACGCAAGTCACCTTCGACCTTGTCACCGACAAGTTTTTTAAATAACGCTTTCAGCATGACGCAAAAATAAGCAGTAACAAGCCGCAAATGGGGCTAATTTTTGCGAAGAGTACCCGCAATGGTGTGTACGCATTGAGAATGTTAAAAACTGTCGGCAACCTTCCTACAAAATCGTGCCAAAAAAACAGCAATAAACTTGCTTTTACTTTTCCCCAATGAACTAAAAAACCCCGCTAAAGTCAGTGGAATATGAAGGTCCCGAGGAATGCAGCAAACCACATGTTAACAACTACATGAGATTGTGAATTCTTTTGTTTTGGCGTTGTGGTACTCTTTTAATTTTCTTTGGAGGACAATTGCGGAAGAGGCCTTCTTTTTGGACTGAATTCGCTCAAATCAATCGCATCCCGATCGCGCTTCTTTGGAAGACGAAACAATGCCTTGAAACCTGATGACTTTGCATCTGAGAGCAAAGAAAGTCAAAATCAAGGCCGGGGATACGACCCTCAAAACCGCAGAAAAACGGTTCCCTGATATCCTGATTTGACGAAATGAAATGCCTGACATAAAGCCCCTTCGGAGCAACACAACCTAACACAGCATCACCTATTGAGGTGTAGAACACAGACAAACATGAACGAGACAACTGAAAATCAGATTGAAACAACAGAAGTACAAACTTCCATTGAAGAGGTATTGCCTCAGAACACAGTTGTCGCTGAACCCATTCTAGAAGACAATCCCAATCGATTCGTTCTTTTCCCAATCAAACACGATGACATCTGGAGCTATTACAAAAAATCAGAAGCTAGCTTTTGGACAGCAGAAGAAATCGATCTTGCTGCAGATCTCGTTGATTGGAACGAAAAGCTCAACGACGATGAGCGCTACTTCGTAAAGCACATCCTTGCTTTCTTCGCCGCATCTGATGGCATTGTCAACGAAAACCTTGCAGAGAATTTTGTTGCCGAGGTGCAGTACACAGAAGCAAAGTTCTTTTACGGCTTTCAAATCATGATGGAAAACATCCATTCTGAGACTTATTCTCTCCTGATTGATACATACATCAAGGACGATGCAGAAAAGGACAAGCTCTTCAACGCCATCGAAACCATGGATTGTGTGAAGAAAAAAGCCGATTGGGCTTTGAATTGGATCGAAAACGGTTCTTTCGCCGAACGAATTGTAGCCTTTGCAGCAGTCGAAGGTATTTTCTTCAGTGGTAGCTTCTGCTCTATTTTCTGGTTGAAGAAGCGTGGGCTTATGCCAGGTTTGAGTTTCTCAAATGAGTTGATCTCTCGCGATGAAGGGATGCACTGCGACTTCGCTTGTCTCCTGTACAATGACCACATCGTGAATAAACTGCCCAATAAGACCCTTCGTAAAATTATCATTGATGCCGTTGAAATTGAAAAAGAATTCATCTGCGAGTCTTTGCCAGTGCGTTTGATCGGCATGAACTCTGACCTGATGTCACAGTACATTGAGTTCGTAGCGGATCGCTTACTCGTCGAGCTCGGAACAGACAAGGAATACAACGTCACCAACCCGTTTGACTTCATGGATATGATTTCACTGCAAGGGAAAACCAACTTCTTCGAAAAGCGAGTTGGTGAATACCAAAAAGCTGGTGTTTTGAACAATTCAGACGAGAGCAGCAAGTCGTTTAGCTTAGATGCCGACTTCTAATCGAGTTCATTCAAACACCACCGCACACCCTTCATTCACGACACATCCCCTGACTTATGCACGTATTAAAAAGAGACGGACGCAAGGAGCCCGTTCAATTCGACAAGATCACAGCAAGAATTAAAAAACTTTGCTACGAATTGCACCCTGCCGTGGATCCTGTGAAAGTTGCCATGCGCGTAATTGAGGGCGTCTACGACGGTGTTACAACAACGGAACTGGACAATCTTGCTGCTGAAGTAGCCGCCACCAATGCGGTTACGCACCCGGACTATGCCAGTCTTGCAAGCCGAATTGCGCTTTCCAATCTTCATAAGTCCACCAAGAAGTCCTTCGCTGAAACGATGGAAGACTTGCACAACTATGTCGATCCAATCACCCAGAAAAACGCCTCGCTGGTGGCTTCTGATGTCATTGAAATCATTCGCGAGCAGGCGGATTTTCTCGACTCGCAGATCATTTATGATCGCGATTTCAACTACGACTACTTCGGATTCAAAACATTGGAGCGTAGCTACTTGCTCAAAATCAATGGCGAAATTGTAGAGCGTCCCCAACACATGCTCATGCGGGTTGCGGTTGGAATCCATAAAGATGATATGGACGCTGTTGTGAACACCTACAACTTGATGAGTGATGGTTGGTTCACACACGCAACACCGACTCTTTTCAATTCAGGCACCCCAAAGCCTCAAATGTCAAGTTGCTTCTTATTGACCACTCAAGAAGATAGCATCAGCGGAATTTATGACACGCTCAAGCAATGCGCGAAAATTTCGCAAAATGCTGGAGGCATCGGCTTGTCAATTCACGACATCCGCGCGACTGGCTCGTACATCAAGGGCACCAACGGCACATCCAACGGGATTGTCCCAATGTTACGGGTATTCAATGATACCGCGCGCTATGTAGACCAAGGAGGAGGGAAGCGCAAAGGATCATTCGCCGTGTACATTGAACCTTGGCACGCAGATATTTTTGACTTCCTCGAGCTGAAGAAGAATCACGGAAAAGAAGAACAACGTGCACGAGACTTGTTCTACGCATTATGGATTCCAGACCTCTTCATGAAACGCGTGGAAGAAAACGGCGATTGGACGTTGATGTGTCCAAACGAATGTCCCGGACTTGCTGATACTCACAGCGCAGAATTCGAAGCCCTTTACACCAAGTACGAAGCCGAAGGAAAAGGCCGTAAAACCATCAAGGCACAAGACCTCTGGTTCAAGGTATTGGAATCGCAAATCGAGACGGGTACCCCATACATGCTCTACAAAGACGCTGCAAATTCGAAATCGAATCAGCAGAACTTAGGGACCATCAAATCTTCGAATCTCTGCACTGAGATCATCGAATACACTGCCCCTGACGAAGTCGCTGTTTGCAACCTCGCCTCAGTTGCCCTGCCGAAGTATGTCAACAACGGAAAGTTCGATCACGACAAACTGTTTGAAGTCACCTATCAAGTGACTCGCAACTTGAACCGTATCATCGATCGCAACTACTATCCAATTCAGGAAGCTCGAAACTCCAATATGCGTCACCGACCAATCGGTCTCGGTGTCCAAGGACTTGCCGACGTCTTCATCTTGATGCGGCATCCCTTTGACTCAGATGAGGCACGAGCACTGAACCGTGAAATCTTCGAAACCATCTATTACGCCGCTTGCACAGCGTCAAAGGACATGGCCAAAGAAGAAGGTGCCTACGAAACCTTCAAAGGTTCTCCTGCTTCCGAAGGAAAGTTACAGTTTGACATGTGGGGTGTAACACCATCTGACCGCTGGGAGTGGAACGTATTGAAGGAAGAGATCAAAGAGCATGGGTTGCGAAACTCCCTGCTACTCGCCCCAATGCCGACAGCATCCACTGCTCAAATCCTCGGTAATAATGAGTGCTTCGAACCGTACACTTCCAACATCTATACGCGACGTGTACTCTCAGGCGAATTCATCATTGTAAATAAGCACTTGCTTCGCGATTTAACGAAACTCGGACTTTGGGATGATGACATGAAAAACCGAATCATTTCAGCAAACGGTTCGATTCAAAACATCAACGAGATCCCTGATAACCTCAAAGCATTGTACCGCACCGCTTGGGAAATTCCACAACGTGCTTTGATTGACATGTCCGCAGATCGAGGAGCTTACATCTGCCAATCTCAGTCCTTGAACGTCTTCATGGAAAACGTGAACACTGCCAAGTTGACGTCGATGCATTTCTACTCTTGGAAAAAAGGATTGAAAACAGGGATGTACTATCTCCGTACGAAGGCAGCTACGGATGCAATCAAATTTACCGTAGACAAGAAATACAAAGAGGCTCCGGTCGCAGCAAAAGCGGAAGCCCCTGAAGCTCCACGAAAAGCAATCCAAGATATGACCGACGAGGAGCAAGCAGCAATGGCTTGTTCAATCGAAAATGGATCAGACTGCGAAATGTGCAGTGGATGATCATTGATTTGCCCTAACAACCTCGAAAAGCCGCATCCATCTCACATGGGTGCGGTTTTTTTATGCTTTAAGATGTGAAGAATTACGCTTTTCTCGAAACTAGGATTGCCCAAAAATTGAGCAATAAAAGACCCACAGCCAAGAGCAAATGAAGCGGCTGAAGCACAGCAGGCATCGCAAGCAGCACAAACGATATTCCCGAGATCATCTGAATCAGAATCAATCC
>Ga0233396_1000739_pt1 | contig 15240 bp, 11 predicted proteins | sample 32DmetaG_FD_183169 | JGI IMG/M metagenome (GOLD analysis project Ga0233396, IMG submission 183169) | Seawater microbial communities from Monterey Bay, California, United States - 32D | ecosystem: Environmental > Aquatic > Marine > Coastal | place: USA: California | collected 2016-10-19 | reverse complement strand
CAGACATTACGGGAAAACTTAGCGTCGGCGAAGCACTAGTTGTAGCAGGAGCAACAGCTGATTTTCAAGCATCTGGTGCAATTTCCTTGGACGCTGGATTCGCGTCAAACTTTACGACAACAGCTGGTGCATTGACCCTTGAGGGTGCAAGCGGTGTGACGGTCACTTCAACTGGAGGTACGATGGCACTAAACGGTGCAGGCCAAACAGTCGACCTCGATGCGACGACGATTGATGTTGATGCGACGACGATCACGGTGGATGCCACAACAACCACTTTCACGGGCGATGTGAAAGGTCCTCGCTCAACAGGTGATGACGAATTTGTGACCTATGGCCAACTGGACTCTTTGGCGAATACAGCGCCTTTCAATGAAACGTATAAAGTATTTAAAGTCCCAGGTGGGATCAATCAAGCGATAGCAGGATCGGCATCCCCAGGAACGACAGAGCGAGTTGACCTGTTGAACTCAGGCAATTCAAATGGATACTTCGCAGAGCTTTCTGAAGCCGCTGAAAATCCAGTGGACATTGCGAATCAACCTTACGCTATTCAATCTGCTCCCGGCCATCACATGAATCTCACTGATGCCGGAATGTATGAATACTCGCTTACTATAGAGCTGCAAAACACATCTGCGACTGATGCATTTGTGACCGTTGAAGTTCAGAACAGTGATGTCCTCGAAGAGTATTTCACAACCACTCGAACCCTGGCCTCAGATTCAGAGGTGGTACACGGAATTGGTGCATTTGGGGAGACAGGAAGTCTTTCTCATCATCTCAATTCAAGCATGTCTTTTGAGGCGAACAATGACAATGAAGACATTCAAATTGAAATTACTGTCCTACCGGCGGGAACTACGATTGAGATTGTTTCGTACAGCTTTTCTGTCTCGCGAGTGGGTGAAGAGTAAGCGTAGCGGTTTATCAAATATAAAAGCCCCTTTCAAAGGGGCTTTTTTGTGTTCAATAAATTGGATTCATTTGTTATTCATGCTCAGTTGAGCACCTAACACTTCGAGGTCGTCAAAGAACTCTGGATAACTTTTTGCGACGCATTGAGCTCCTTCGATGGCGATAGGTTGGTCTCCTCGAAGTCCCATAATTGCAGCCGCCATTGCAATGCGATGATCCTCGTGAGAGTTGATCACTAAGCCTTGCTTGAATTTCCCCTTGCACGGATGCACAGTCATGGTATCCGCTGTGTCATCAAGCTCAATTTTCACGTCGAATTTAGACCACTCATCGCGCAGCACTTGAGCGCGACTAGATTCCTTGTGAATCAGTCGGTGTATGCCTTTTAGTGTGCTCGGCTTTTTCCCGAATGAAGCAAGTGCACAAAGCACAGGGAATAAATCTGGTGCATCGGTGAGGTCAATGGAGAAAGCCCTTACGGGCCGTTGAGCGACTTGGATGCCCGTCTCAGTTCCCGAAAGAGCACCGCCTGCGAATAAGAGCGCCCCGCGGATGGCCTCATCGGACTGCGTGTATTGGCTGTTGAGACCTTCGATTTGGAGACTTTGTTCGGCGCACAGCATTCCTGCTACGGCCAGTGCGGCAGCACCCGACCAGTCACCATCAATTGCGGCTTCCATCGCTTTGTATTGTTGCCCACCACGGATGGAAAATGTGGTCAATGCTTCGTCGCACTCAATCTCAATTCCAAAATCTTCGAGAATCTCCAGGGTCATCGACACATAAGGCTTGCTCACGAGGTTATGAACCTCAACGAGCGAGTCATTTGATGCGCAGGGCAGAGCCATCAATAGTCCGGTCAAGAATTGGGAGCTGACAGACCCATCCAATTGTACTTTTCCACCGGTGATTGCTGTTTCAAATTACAAGGGGAAAGTACCGTCGGTCCCTTCGAGCTTTCCACCCAAGTCGTGAAAGGCTTCGATGATTTCATGCATGGGGCGGCCGCGCAGACTGCCTTCTGCTACCATTTGAATGGGAGGGGAGGCTAGCCCCGCGATGGGCGCAAACAAACGAGCGCCGAGGCCTGATTCCATCGGAGTCATAACGCCTTCGCGTATTTTTGGCTTACCATCGATTCCTGAAATGGAAACATGGTTTTCACCCAATTCTATTTCAGCACCAAGTTGCGCAGCCATCATCAGTGCCGCTGTGCAATCATCGGCTTCCGACAAGTTGTGCAGCGTTGATGTCCCACGGCTCAGTAAAGCACCAGCTACAAGACGTTGCATCACAGATTTGGAAGCGGGAGCATGGACAGATCCGGCGAGCCGCGAAGGCCAAATTGTAATGGTCATTTGATCCCTGTGTAGATGCTCGCAATGCCACCGGTTAGGGCGATGCACTTGCAGTTGGTATAACCGCAGGATTTCATGATTTTTAGAAACTCATCACCTTCGGGGAAGGCTTGCACGCTTTCAGGAAGGTAGGTGTAAGCCGCGGCATCTTTCGAAACGAGTTTGCCGATGGAGGGCATGATGAAACGGAAGTAAAAAGCAAACAACTGCTTCATTGGAAAGTGTCGTGGCTTGGAAAACTCCAATACAATGCCCAATCCACCGGGCTTCAAGGTGCGGTGCATTTCTGCCAACCCCTCGTCTAGGTGCTCAAAGTTCCGCACACCAAAGGCAACGGTGTAGGCATCGAATGTATCGGTGTCAAAGGGTAGGTGGGCGCTGTCTCCCTCCATCAATTCTATTTTTTCGGTCCAGCCGCGCTTTCGAATTTTCTGTCGCCCAACGTCGAGCATACCTGGAGAAATGTCGACGCCTGTAATGTGCACTTCGGTCAATCCCATGCGAACGGCTTCGATCGCAAAGTCTGCTGTGCCGGTCGCCATATCCATGATTTTCGCATCCCCATCAATCTTCTGAGAAGACAAGTGCCTTTTAAGAATTCGAATGGACTTCTTGCGCCAGAGTACGTCAATGCCAAATGAAAAAAGGTGGTTCAAGAAATCGTAGCTGTGTGCAATGTTGTCAAACATGCGGGCGACTTGTTCTTTTTTGGACTCTTGATCTGGAGCAGAGTATGGCGTAATTCGGGTTCCCATGTTGAATGTGTTATCCGACCATTGTGTGGCCTTCAGGGTATTTAATGTGCGTTTGTGACAATTTCCCTCCCAGCGCAAATGCTACGGTGAGGGTTCCAACGCGGCCAATAAACATGCTAGCCATGACGATTGCCTTTCCAGGTGTACTCAACAGCGGCGTAATGCCCGTGCTGAGTCCAACGGTGCCAAAGGCGCTTACTTCTTCGAAAATGAGATCCAAAATACCTCTGCCTTCTGTGTTTAAAATTGCCTCTTCCGTGATGGTTAACATGAAAATGGCGATCGTGTTTCCGACCAGGAAGAAAAGCAACACGCTGTAGGCTCTGGAACGCAAAACATCAGGTATGGTTCGCTTGAATAGCTGGACATGATCCAGGCTTCGCACTGTCCGCCAGACATCCGCCAAGACGATGGACAGCGTGGATGTTTTGATTCCACCTCCTGTTGAGCTTGAAGATGAACCAATGAACATTAAGATTATGAGCAAGAATAACATAGGTACTCCCACTTGACCGATGTCGACGGTATTGAATCCGCTGGTGCGCGTGGCACTTTGAAATACGGATGTGGTGAATTGGCCGAAAGGACTCATCCCTGCCAAGGTGCCACCTTGCTCCAAGAGCCAATAGCTGATCGTCCCTATGCCGACGAGTCCAAGGGAAAAATACAGTGCGATTTTTGTGGCAAACGAGATGTGTTTCCAAGGTTGTTCCATCCGCTCACGAAGTCGATCGAATCCAAATAAATCGAAGATGGCTACCATGCCTAAAGCTCCAAAGAAAACCAGGGCAGTGATGATCCAATGCACGCCATAGTTATCCGCAACAACATCGTTCGAAAGGCCATCTGTGAAAAGTGAAATGCCGGCGTTGTTGAAAGCCGATACGGAATGGAATACCGAGTAGAACCAAGCTCTTCCATTGCTCAAACCTGGCAGGCTCTCGCCCCAAGAAAGGTACATGGCAAGTGCGCCAATCGCTTCGAAACCAATGCACCACATCAGGACTTTTCCCAAAAGGCCGCTGCTCGCGTTGAAATTGTCCTTGTTGACGAAATCCTCAATGACCTCATGTTGGCGGACGCCCAAACCAAATTTAGACGCGAGCACCAAGAAAGAACCAAATGCTATCAAATTCAAGCCTCCAAGTTGGATGAGAATGAGCAGAACGACCTGCCCTTTGTAGCTGAAGAAAGTCACGGTGTCTACCACCATGAGCCCTGTAACACAGGTGGCGCTGGTCGAAGTGAAAAGCGCATCGATGAAATTCATGCTGCCCGGAACGGTTGTCATTTCAGGTAACATGAGGAGCACCGTTCCTGTCGTGACAATGCCCAAAAAGCTCATGATAAAGATGATGGCAGGGTTCAACCGCACGCGAGGAAGCACGGAGCCCTCGCGAATCAACTCTGCCACCACAACCGTGAAAAAGTAGCCCTGAATGAACAAGGTGCTGAAATCTGAGATGGAGTTGAATCCAATGGAGGCTGAAAACCGACTGATTAGCAGTTCACCGGTCAACAAATCGCTCGCCCCTTCAATGATCAAAACGGACATCACCGCTGCTTCAAACCACGTCTTGCGAATGAAGCGTAACGGATGGTAATCGTAAAGAATACGCGTGATGTATTGCACGACATAAAAGGCAAAAGTGCCTTTTACAAAACCGAGAAGTTGCGTTGCAGTGGAGCTTTCATTTGGATAGCCATAGTAGATCGCTAGAACGAAAAGTGCCGAGGTGGAAACCACAAGGTTGAACAGTTTCAATGCACTCAAAACCTGCTCTTTCGAGCCGTATAAGAATACATTGATCCGTTCCCTGATTTCTTGAAGTTTCATTTGGACAGGGTAGCAGGCTCGATGGAATGACGGTGTTCAATCCATTCTGTTTTCAAGCGATCAAGTTCGACGGGTACGACGCCGACTTTCTCACAAACCAATCCACCGGCAAGGTTGGAGAGAGCGGCAATGTCCATGATGGGCACATTCAATGCGAGTAGGAATGACGCCACAGCGATTACGGCATCTCCCGCACCGCTCACATCTAAAATTTCGCGTTCAAAGGCGGCGATACGACAAAACGGTTGGTCATGGTCAGGGCCATAAATGCAAACACCGCGCTCACTGAGTGTCACCATGGAAAAAACGGGATGGAGCAAATCATGCATCCGGTGGACAGCTCGTTCGAGGCTTCCGTCACTCGTTTTTTCTATGGCCATTGCCATGCCTTCCCCTAGTTCTTTGAGATTTGGCTTGAACAGCGTTACGCCATGATAACTGGAGAAATGAGCGAATTTGGGATCAACGGTTGTTTTGATGCCTTGTGCATTGGCTGCAGCAATGAGCATCTTGATGACACGGTCTGTGAGGACACCCTTGTCGTAGTCTTCAAAAATGACCACGTCAGGTTTCTTGGATTCAAGCAACCTCTTGCACCGAGCAATGAGTTCATGTTCAAGCGACGGAGAGATGTCCTCGGTGACCTCCTCATCTACGCGCACCAATTGTTGGCCGTTGCTAATGATGCGTGTTTTCACGGTGGTCGGTCGATCGGCACTGCGAAGGACCGCAGAGGAGCCAACGCTCAGCGTTGTGAGAAGTGATTCAATGGTGTTGCCTGCGGAATCATCGCCAATAACAGTTGCTAGATGAACATCAGCTCTAACGGCGAGCAAATTTTTCACCACATTGGCTGCTCCACCGAGTCGGGATTCCTTGGTGCGAACGTCGACAACAGGGACAGGCGCTTCTGGTGAGATGCGATTGACATGCCCAACCATATAGGCGTCAAGCATTACGTCACCGATCACGAGTGCCGTGACCTGATGTCCGGACTGTAAGGCACTGAGAGCATCCATACGACGAAGGTAATGCGCTGCGCTCAATGCAACGCTTGAACAGCTTTTGAAATTCGGCGCAAGGCTTCCTGCAATTGCGTCTCAGAAGCGGCGTATGATAAACGAATGCACTCTGGCGTTCCGAAAGCACCACCACCAACGGTAGCGACGTTCGCCTCTTCCAACAAATACATGGCAAAGTCTTGTGCATCGTTGATGCGGCGTTCACCTGCCGATTTTCCGAACAAAGCACTCACATCAGGGAAAAGGTAAAAAGCGCCCATGGGTTTGTTGACTTTCACACCCGGAATCGCACTCAAACCTGCAATCATGATGTCTCGTCGTTGTAGGAATGCTTTTTTCATGTCATCGGCGATGGAAGGATCTGCTGTCACGGCAGCTCCCGCTGCGACTTGTGCGATGCTGCATGGTGCAGACGTTACTTGCCCTTGAACCTTGGAGCAAGCCTTTGCAATCCAAGCAGGCGCTCCGATATAGCCCAGTCGCCAGCCGGTCATGGCGAAGCCTTTGGACACACCGTTGACTGTGATCACTCGATCTTTCAGGGCTTCAATCGTGCCGATGGATGCGTGCTGACCAGTGAAATTGATGAGCTCATAGATTTCATCGCTGATGATGTAAACGTGCGGGTTTTTGATCAAGACCGCGGCGAGGGCATCAATTTCTTCCTTGGTGTAGACGGAGCCGGAGGGATTGCACGGGGATGAGTATATCAACAAGCGGGTTTTGTCGTTGATAGCAGCCTCCAATGCATTGGGTTGAATCTTGAAATCATGTTCAATGGAAGTTGCTAAAACCTTTGAGGTTCCACCTGCCAGTGCCACCATGTCGGCATAACTCACCCAATAGGGTGCAGGGAGGATGACCTCCTCACCAGGGTCGACCAACGACAGAACCACGTTGGTGATGCTTTGCTTTGCTCCATTGGAAACCACGATTTGGTCTGGGGCATAATCCAAGCCGTTGTCACGCTTGAACTTCATGCTGATTGCTTCGCGTACATCAAGTATTCCAGGCACCGGCGTGTAATGCGTGATGTTGTCTTTTATAGCCTGAATGCCGGCCTCCTTCAGAATTTCAGGCGTGTCGAAATCAGGTTCTCCGAGGGAGAGTGAAATCACATCAACACCTGACTTTTTCAATTCAGTCGCCTTTCTCGCCATGGCAATAGTGGCGGACTCAGAGAGTCGGTTGAGCAGTTGAGAGGTACGTTGCGTCATGGCAAGCAATCAGTTCAGAAATTTTTCACGCCGTTGAAGCTGCAAATTTAAGTTTTGCTGCAATGCGAAAGGGCCGCACATTCATTTTTTACGCAACGTGGAAGACGCAGCAGCCAATCCCAGAAACGTCATCAAACCGTTGACAGGAAGAAGCGCGAATCCAAAGCTGAAAGCAAAGGTTGAATCCAAATAGGATTCGAGGCCGTAGCAGCATAAAGGAGCTACAATCGCAACCCATGGAATGAATCGATCATTTGGCGTCATAGTCGTCGCAAGCCCAAAGGCAAACAATCCTAAAATGGGGCCGTAAGTGTAATTCGCTGCCGTGAAAATGGCGGCAACAACACTGGTGTCGTTGGCGCTGCTGAATGCCATGATCACTCCAAAAAGTATCACGGTCATTCCAAAGTGAACTTGTTTTCGTTTTCTTGAAGCCTGTGCGACGGGCATGTCCTCCGTGTGAAGTAAATCGACACATACGGAAGTCGTCAAGGCGGTCAATGCGCTATCGGCTGAGCTGAATGCCGAGGCCAGCAGGCCAATCAGAAAAATGAGGCCAAGTCCAATTCCCAATCCACCATCCAAAGCCACAGTGGGGTATAGGCTGTCTGCACGTTCGATCGAAATACCCTTCATCTCGATCCAGCTGTAGAGCAATGCACCCAGAGCCAAGAACAAAACATTGACGAATACTAAAACGATCGAAAAACTTCCCATGTTCCAGCGCGCCTCTTTTAGGTTGCGGCAAGCCAGATTTTTTTGCATCATGTCTTGGTCCATCCCCGTCATTGCCGTGGCCACAAATGCACCTGCCAACAAATGCTTCACAAGGTGATTGGATGCCTTCCAGTCATCCCAAACAACCCAGTGGTTCCAAGGAGACTCAGCGATGCGAGTGGGAACCTCTGACCAAGACCAGTCCAGGGCTTCTACAATGGCATTTGCAGAGTAGGCCACAGCAATCAGCATAGCCGCAGTTTGCAGGGTGTCCGTCCACACAATGGTTCCCAGTCCTCCTTGCCGAGTGTAGCTCCATATGACAGCCAATATAACGGCGACTGAAGCGGCATACCCCAGTGGGATGTCGACCAGATTAAAGGCTCTCCACTGGAAGTTCCAGCCCAGAGGTTGGAGCACAAACAAGTCCAGCACAAGAGCGATCAGAAACAGGCGAAAAGAAGCGCCAATGACGCGTGAAAGGATGAAAAAAGCCGCTCCCGTCTTGTAGGCTTTGACTCCAAATCGAGAAGCGAAATAGCCATAAATGCTCGTCAGACCCATGCGGTAATAAAGCGGCATCAAAACCGCCATGATAAAACCGTAGCCGATCAAATAACCAAATACCATCTGCATGTAGGTAAATCCTTGGCTATCCACCCAACCCGGCACGCTGATAAACGTCACACCGCTGAGTGATGCGCCGAGCATGCCAAACGCGACTGCATACCAAGGTGCAGATTTATTTGCTGCAAAAAAATGCTGGCTTGTATCGCTCGTTTTGACCCTGCGGTTTGTCCACCGAGCAATAGCGAGCAAAGTGAGGACGTAGGCAATAAACACCCCAATGACCATTTGCGGATTCATGTGCCAAAGATGGGACAACATCGTAAATTTGCCGCATGGAACTTCCTTCGCGACTCATCGAAGCGGCCGTGGACCAAATGGCATCGCTACCTGGCATTGGTCGGAAAACTGCTTTGCGATTGGTTTTGAATCTTTTGCGTCGCTCAGATGATCAGGTGAATTCTTTCTCAGAATCGTTTCAGCTGATGCGACAAGGCGTTCGTGGATGCTCAACTTGCCACAATCTCACGGAGGAACAAGAGTGTTCAATTTGTGTCAACCCGTTGCGCAAGGAGCACGTCATTTGTGTGGTGGAGGACCTCCGTGATTTATTGGCCATCGAGGCCACGGGGCAATTTCAAGGGCGATACCATGTCCTCGGTGGTGTAATCAGCCCGATGGAAGGCGTAGGACCCAATGACTTGAACATTGAATCTTTGGTTGCAAGGGCAACGGCAATCGCTGCGCAGGAAGAGGGAGAGGTCATCTTTGCACTTCCTGCCACGATGGAAGGTGAAACGACGGCTTTTTATTTGTTCCGTAAACTGAGCCCGTTCAGTATCAAAGTCACTTCAATTGCTCGTGGTATAGCAGTGGGCGAGGATTTACAGCATGCGGATGAGGCTACGTTGGTTCAAAGTTTGAGGCAACGATTGCCGTATACCAATTGAAGCCATTATCTCGTTTTCATTCGGCTGATCGCCTCGTTTGGCTTTAAATTCACGGCGTGGACGTATCCATAATCATTGTCAATTACAATGTGGAGCACTTTTTATCTCAGTGCCTGCAAAGTGTGCGCGCGAGTGTGCACGATTTAAAATCACGTGGTTTTAAGGCTGAAATATGGGTGGTGGACAATCGCTCAGTGGATGGGAGTTGCGCGATGGTGCGAACACAGTTCCCTGAGGTGAAGCTGCTTGCCTTGGATGAAAACGTTGGATTTTCAAGAGGAAACAATCGCGCAATCGAACAGTGCAATGGTCGTTGGGTGTTGCTCCTCAATCCTGATACAGTCATACCGGAAGATGCACTGAGTAAATGCCTTGAATATGCGGATGCTTCGCCCAAATTGGGTGGAATGGGTGTGCCCATGGTCGATGGTATGGGGCGATTCCTGCCTGAATCCAAACGCGGGATGCCAACGCCATGGGCTGCGTTCTGCAAAATCTCTGGACTTTATAAGTTGGCGCCGCGTTCAAAGAAGTTGAATCAATACTACATGGGGCACCTCGGTACCGACGACAATCATCGCATCGAGATTTTGAGTGGCGCTTTCATGTGGATGCGAAAAGAGGCCTTGGATGAGGTCGGCATGCTTGATGAAGCCTACTTTATGTATGGTGAGGACATTGACTTGAGTTGGCGCCTGTTGAAAGGAGGATGGGAGAATCACTTTTTCACGAAGACTTCGATCATCCATTACAAGGGAGAAAGCACCAAAAAAGGTTCGCTGAATTACGTTCTGGTCTTTTACAAGGCCATGCAGATTTTTGCGCGCACTCATTTTTCAGGGGGGAATGCCCGAGCCATGCTGAGCTTAATTCAATTAGCGATTTACTTCCGAGCATCTTTGGCCATCTTGGCTCGCGTCCTGCGCGTAGTGAAACTGCCCGCGTTGGAATTCAGTCTGTTTTGGTCAGCTCTTTTGGTTTTCTTGATGCAATACGGTGCATTCAAAAACATTCAATATGACTGGAACTGGGCGATGCCAGCTACGGGGATATACTCTGCACTGTGGCTCTTGGCACTTAAGTTTCAGGGTGGATACGACCGGCCGTGGAAGTTGATGCCATTGGTTCGTGGTGTATTGATGGGAGCTTTGTTTTTACTGGCGGGTTATGGGTTGCTCCCTGAAAACATGCGATTCAGCCGTGCTATTTTGGTGTTTGGCACATTGATTTTGCCCCTCATTGTATTGGCGGTTCGATGGCGATGGGACAAGGGCAGGGGGTGGAGCGAAGGGGGACAGAAGCGCAGGCTTTTCATATCGAGCCCGACAGAGCTCGAAGCCATTGAAAGCTTAATTGCAGAGCTTGAGCCACCGAGCGTGTCAACGACTCGAAAGATTCGAGCGTTGCATCCGGGGGATCGCAATGCCACTGCAAATGGGCTTGCTGGAGATGGAGTTGCATTCTTGGGAGGTCTGAGTGATTTAAATGAAGTGATTCGAATTCACCGAATCAACGAAGTCATCCTCAGTGGCAGGGAACTGACAGCCACTCAGAAGATTTCGGCCATGACGGGCGTTGCTAATTCAAATATCCATTTTCGAATTGCTTGGACTGAGGGAGGCAATGTTGTGGGGGTTGGTGGTCCCGAGTTGGGCTCTATTTCGGATTGGCCTCGCGCCATTCATCTCCCTCGCGCGAAGCGAATCAAGCGCACTTTTGATGTTTTTCTGGCATTGAGTGTTGTCTGTTTGAGCCCATTATTTTTGGTGGCTGGAAGAGCAACTTGGATTTTGTCGGCTGTGGATGTTCTCATTGCAAAGCGCACGTGGGTTGGGATCCCTGACGATTTTGCGAATGATTCTCGGCTTCAGAAATACGTATTTTCCAGATCGAATTCAGGTTCCAATCGAGCCCGTCACAGAACCCTTTTGGCTTATGTTCGCGATTATAGATGGACGGTTGACCTTGGAGTCATCCGTGAAGCCTTAATTTCGCACCGCGCAATACATCGCCATGGCAAAAATTGAAATACTTCTCCCAAAAATGGGTGAAAGCGTAGCAGAGGCTACCATCACCAAATTCGTAACCCAACCAGGCGAAAGCGTCGAGGCCGACGAGCCGATGGTCGAAATTGCCACAGACAAGGTGGACAGTGAAGTCCCCGCTCCTGAAGACGGGACGCTCCTTGAGTGGCTCGTCTCAGAAGGAGACACCGTTGCAGTAGGCCAAGCAATTGCTCGATTTGAAGTCGAAGCAGAAGGCGATCAAGCCGCTGCTCCGGCTGCTGCGCCACAAGCGAAAAAGGCCCCTGCTCCGACGCCCACACCGGCACCATCTCCGGTTGAGACGCCTGTTCCAGAAATAGTGAAGACAGAAGTTCCTGAATCAACTGTTTTGGAGGCATTGCAGTCCCCGTTGTTGGAGATGCCTCCTCGACTTGGAGCATCAGGAAGGTTTTATTCACCTTTGGTACGCAGCATCGCCCAATCTGAAGGAATCAAGCCGACCGAATTGGAAACGATACCGGGCTCAGGTGCGGAAGGGCGGGTGACGAAAAAGGACATGTTGGATTACATCGCTCAAGGAGGTGCTTCTGTTGCCTCGCCTGCAGCCTCCGCTCCAGTGCCGGCTGCTCCGCTTCAAGCGGCACCAAAGGCCATGCCTAGCGCGCAATCAAGCCCGGCTGTATCTGTATCGGGAGGAGATGAAATCGTTGAGATGGACCGAATGCGCAAAATGATTGCCGATCATATGGTGCGCTCGGTGCAAACGAGCCCTCACGTGACGAGCTTTGTGGAAGCAGACGTCACCCGGATGGTCGAGTGGCGCAACCGAAACAAGAAAGCATTTCAAGAGGCGCACGGAACGAAGTTGACGTTTACACCGATGATTGCAGAGGCCATTGTCAAGGCCATTCGAGATTTTCCCGGTGTGAATGCAAGTGTCGATGGTGACCGTATTGTGATCAAAAAACAAATCAACCTCGGCATGGCTGCGGCGTTGCCCTCGGGCAACTTGATTGTGCCCGTCATTCGCAATGCGGATCAACTGAGTCTGGTGGGACTGGCCAATCAAGTCAACGACTTGGCAGGTCGAGCGAGAGCTGGTAAATTAAAACCTGATGATACGGCTGGTGGAACCTACACAATGTCGAACGTAGGCACCTTTGGAAACGTCATGGGAACGCCGATTATCAATCAGCCGCAGGTCGCAATCTTGGCCCTCGGTGCCATTCGAAAGAAGCCGGCTGTGATTGAAACTCCCGAAGGCGATGTCATCGGTGTGAGGCAAATGATGTTCTTGAGCCACAGCTATGATCATCGAGTTGTTGATGGCATGCTCGGTGGAAGCTTCGTGCGCCGCGTAGCAGATTACTTGGAGGGATTTGACTTGGACCGACCTATCGTATAAATGAGCTATGGATTTGAGTACACTTAGACTGAAAAAGCCGTTGGTCATTTTTGACCTGGAAACGACAGGTACCGATTTGTCCAAAGATCGAATCGTAGAGATCGCAATGATCAAGGTTCATCCCGATGGTACAGTCGAAAAAAAGCCTGAAGCTCGCGGTGAGGCTCACCGCCTGCTCATCAATCCGGGGATGCCTATTCCATTGGAAACAAGTTTGATTCACGGCATATACGATGCAGATGTTGAAGACCGTCCAACCTTCAAGCAGTTTGCGAAAAGCATGTCTGAGTTCTTGGAAGGATGCGATTTAGGTGGTTACAATTCCAATCGATTTGATGTGCCTTTCTTGGCGGAGGAGTTTTTGCGCAGTGGAATAGATTTTGATCTTGAAGGCCGCAATCTGATTGACGTTCAAAATATCTTCCACTTGATGGAGCAGCGAACGTTGCGCGCCGCTTACCGATTTTATTGCGGCAAAGAACTGGAAGGTGCCCACGAAGCATTGCCCGACACTGAGGCGACCTTGGAAGTCTTGATCGCACAGTTGGCCAAATACCCTGAGACAACCGTCAAGATCGCTGACGACGAGTCCATTGGTCCTGTCCCCACGGATATGGATGACTTGCATGTGTTTTGTCAACGGCAGAGGTTTGCCGATCTCGCGGGTCGATTTATATACGATGATGCCAATGAGGTGCTGTTCAACTTCGGTCAGCACAAGGGGAAAAAGGTGGCTGACATCTTGAGCTCCAACCCAGGCTATTTCGGATGGATGATGAATGCAGATTTTCCAGAATATACCAAGAAGGTATTGCGTCGCGTTCACGAAGAAATGAATGGCTGACTCAATGAATTCTCCGACTGGGAGGCGAATAGCCGTTCTGGTCTCGAATGATCTCAACCATGATCAACGAGTGCTCAAGACTTGCACGACGTTGAGGGAGTTGTCTTGGTCGCCCTACTTAATCGGTCGAATGATGCCTTCTTCGAATGAGTTGACCATTCCATTCGATGGAAGGAGACTGTCTTTGCCATTCCAGAGTGGATTTTTATTCTATGCCACCTGGCAGATACGATTATTGATTCAGATGCTGCGGACCCCTTGCGGTGCCATTTGGGCCAATGATTTGGATACGCTTTTGCCGGCTTATTTAGCAGCCAAATGGCACGGTGTTCCATTGGTATATGACAGCCATGAATTTTTCACAGAGGCAGCCGGTTTAACGGGCCGACCTTTGCAGCGCAATGTTTGGTTGAACCTCGAACGCTGGTTGTTTCCTCGAATTGCTTCGATTATCACGGTGAATGATTCAATCGCAGAAGCTTATGAGAAGCGGTATCCCAATGCGCGGTCGGGAAAGCCATTTGTCGTTCGAAATATGCCTCTCAAACGCACGCAGACTCAAAATCAAGTGGATTGGAGGACCAAACTCGAGATTCCGGAGGCAGCCACGTTTGCAATTTTGCAAGGCGCCTACCTTGATAAGGACAGAGGGGTCATTCAAGCTGTAGAGGCTTTGCGCTTGCAACCTCATTGGTACTTGGCTGTTGTGGGAGCAGGTGAAGAATTTGAATGGGCCCAGCAGCAACAGTCAGCGCTCAATGGACGCTTGATTTGCCTGCCAAAGATGCCTTTCAATGAGCTTTGCACCTTGACGGCTGCAGCTGATTTGGGCTTCAGTTTAGACCGTGGTGTGCATGGCAATTATTGGTTCAGCTTACCCAACAAGCTCTTTGACTACATCCATGCAGGGATTCCAATCGTTGCCAGCCCTATGCCAGAGGTGCGAAGGATTGTTGAGGAGTGGAATGTCGGTGTGGTCATTCGAGACCATGGTCCAGAGAGCATCGCTGAGGCCGTTACTGAAGTGATGAACGCACCTCGAACAAAATGGAGCGACCAGTGCGCAAAGGCATCGAAAAAATTGAATTGGCAGGCGGAGAGTGATGTGATTGCAGAGGCCATAGCGAAAGCGATGTCGAATAATTAAGCCGCTCCCGATCGGCTGATTCCTGTTTTTTTAAATCCAAATTTGATCAACAACCAGAAAGGCTGAGCGAGGAGGCGCCACCCACGAATCGTTTTTCGTTTGAGTTGCCATTCTTGCCAGTAAAGGCTCAAGCTAAATCGACGTGAGATGCCACCGGCCTCGATGAGGCTCCAAGTGACTTCGTGCAAGGTGGCTTGAAGTCCGGAGGCCCAAAAATGCAAATGCACTGCATAATCCGCGAGAACGCTAAATTGTGGATCGAAGTCAGTGGCTTGAATGACAGATAACGGATAGATTACACCTTGGTGATGTGTGGTATTCCGCCAAATCAACGAGTCATCCCAACGCGGTGGATAATGCGCAGGGACTCCAGTTTCACGGTCGGCTCCGAGTTCTACTCCTAAGATGTGCAGCCGGTCATGCGTCCATGCTTCCATTTCAACGAGCATCATTTCCCAAGTGGCTTCATTGGGTAAATCTCCTGCGCCACAAAACCA
>Ga0233396_1000703_pt1 | contig 15573 bp, 12 predicted proteins | sample 32DmetaG_FD_183169 | JGI IMG/M metagenome (GOLD analysis project Ga0233396, IMG submission 183169) | Seawater microbial communities from Monterey Bay, California, United States - 32D | ecosystem: Environmental > Aquatic > Marine > Coastal | place: USA: California | collected 2016-10-19 | reverse complement strand
CGCCTAGGCGTTCAATCAACTCGGATTCGATGTTCGCTTCTTGCAACATGTCATCCAATTGTCCAGTAAGATTTTTCTTTGGAGGTGAGCCGTCAGCAGGTGTTGCTAGTTCAGGGTAAACCAAGGACCAGTCCGGCTCCTCATGGGGTTTCTCGAAAGCTGAGAAAAAGAAGATGATGGCTTCCGTTCCTAAACCGACAATCAACATCTCCGATGCAAATGGATAGTGGTTGATTTTAAATAGCGCCCCGACAATGACGACAGCTGCACCTATACCGTACATCTTTGCCATCAAGTTTTTCCAGCCTTTGCTTCCTGGTTTCATTTAAAAAAGTCTTTTAATGTGGTTTCAATTCAAAAAAATAGATTGAGACTGCGCTGAGTCACAGCATTCAATCTGCGATTGGTTTTAGTTCCAATCTTCCGGTGATCCGCTTTTACCGCGACCCATGTAAGTCATTGCGCTTCGGAACCCGACATATGCTTTGCTGGTATCTCGGTATTCAAAAGATCGAGTCCCAGTCTGGCAATAGTATCCGATGTCTTTCCAAGAGCCCCCTCGTATTACTTTTCGGTGAAGGGTTGGGGGATCGTCCACGCGAGCGTGGTAGCTATATTCAGGGCTGAGATCGTGGGAGAAATCGTAGACTGTTTCGTCGAAGGCGGTACTCGTCCACTCTGCAACGTTGCCAGCCATGTTGAACAGCCCATAATCATTGGGGCTGTAACTATCTGTCGATACCGTTCGGATTGCACCGTCCTCGACATAGTCTCCGCGCATCGGCTTGAAGTTCGCCAAAGGACAGCCTTGAGCATTCCGCATGTACGGACCACCCCATGGAAATGGACTCAATTGCAAACCTCCTCGTGCTGCAAACTCCCATTCGGCCTCCGTCGGCAAGCGGAATCGCTGAACATCGGATTGTCCGTTGCTCGCTCGGTAGTTATTCATCAGTTGGGTTCGCCATGCATTGAATGCCTTGGCTTGACTCCAGGTCACCCCAACGACAGGATAATTATCGTAGGCGGGGTGGTAGAAATAGTGCATCATATCCTCGGTATACGAGTACGTGTAGTCACGCACCCAGACCAATGTGTCAGGGTAGACATTGATGGTTTCTTCCACTACGAATTGTGATCGGTCACTGTGGCCACGAATGCTATGCAATTGGTTGAGGCTATTGACCTCTCCATATTCTTCGTCGAGACCTCCTTTGCTCGCTGCATCCTGGTAGTTCATCCACCAGTAGCGGTAGTTTAGTTTTCTCGTGTCATAACTCGCCTCGTTGTAAAACTGGTCTGAACCTTGGAGGAAGTACTCGTCGTAAAGGAGGTCAAAAATATCCTCATCTTCCCAATTGATCGGCGTCTCCCAGTTCAAGATGTAACCCTTATCGATGAATCGGTCAAGTTCTCGTCCCAGCGCATCCTCGGCAAAAAAGAAGTCCTCATTATCGTCTTCAGCGAGTGTGTTTCGGAACAGTGAATCTTTCACCCAATTCGTGAACTGCCGATATTCATTGTTCGAGATTTCATGAACATCAATGTAGAAAGCTGGAATACTGACCGTTTTTGATCTGGTATTCAGTGCGAATGGCACGTCTTGATCGCTTGGTCCCATGGTGTATGAGCCGAGGTGGATGTAATTCATCCCGTATGGATTCACTTGAATCCAATTTTCGCGAGGGTAGACTCCTACGAGTTCACCCTGAGGTCCAGCGTAACAGCCAAACAGGGTAGCGGCTGTAATGAGTATGATGAGTGTCTTTTTCATGTTGCTTGCAGGCTATGAATCCACTAAAGGATTACGAGTAATAACTCCAAATTGTTGCCATTTAGTATGGCTTCCTTAGAGGAATCGGGGGTTGGCGTATCGATTCTTCACTGGAATGCTTTCAAATTTGAAGCAGTAGCTCAGGAATACTTCATGAGAACCTGATGAATAGTTCCGAAGTTCAGATGTGGTCGCATCGTACGAGTATCCGAGGCGAAAAACTTGCTTGGCATAGGTGTTCCGTTGCTTGTCCTCCATTGCATACTCCACACCGAAAGTCGGAGCAATAGCGTCAGTTGGTCTCCAGCTTACACCAGCCCAAAGCATGTTGTCCCAAAGTACATTTACATTGATATCGGCAATGGTCGCGCTGAGATCCGTCTTCGCAAGAACATTTGTGCGTAAGACGAGATAATCGCCATCCAAGGGGTGGTCGTAGCCTCCCATGGCATAAATGTGTCGTCGTGGCTGCATGCTCAAATCGGCTAACTCAGTCTCCATGACATGAGTTGTGCTCAATCCGGCGTAGAACGAGCCTGGTTTGCGGATAAAGACTCCAAGGTCTAAATCAATTGCACTCGAACTGGTTTTGTTATTTGGAATTGCCTGGTCTTGGGTGTAATCATCGATTGCGATCCAATCGTTTCCCAGTGTTTTTGAAAACATGGATGCGGCGAGGCCGACGCTTACGATTGCACCATTTGATAGTGGTTCGAGGTGGTAGGCATAACCCAATTTCCCTAGCGTATTCGTTTCCTGTCCCAATGCATCCGAGTAAAAACTCAGAAGCACTCCACCTTTCAAGGCATCCACGAAGGTGTGCGCTGTAAGCATGCTTGTATTCGGGTCTCGGTCCAGGCCTTCCCATTGGTTGCGATATGTGCCCGAAACACACGTCAGTTCACTGTTTCCCGCTACAGCAGGGTTGAATGATGCGGGTTCCATGTACCATTGGGTGAATTGCGGGTCCTGTTGGGACATCGTTGTGGAGACGATCGCCAGCGAAAAGCACGCGAGTAGGAGGATGCGAGTCATGTTAACTAGTTGGTTATCAGCAGGTTCTTCTTGGAGCAGTCAAGTCCCAAGAACGCTAATATAGAGAATTTCTAAAACTACAGAATTTCGAGGGTAAGTTTCTCCGCATTTGGGCGCTCTTTAAGCGAGTTTTTTAAAGGTTTGCCACCAGCGTTCTGGGAGCTTGCCCTGAGTGGATTCGATGTAGTCTTCATGGCTGCAACTGACGAGGTGCGTGATTTTTTTGTGATTGCCTCTCTGCGGAGGGTAAGGTATTTCCATCCACCACCGATCGCTTCGGGGGCTTTTGTGAAAAATGATTTCCTGCTCGACTTCGTCGAGATCAACTACAAATTTTGTGTACTCTTCGATGTTGCATTTGGGATAGTCAGACTTTTGAGCGTAAATCCCGTCCAATGCGTGCCATACCAATTGTGCCATAAGCTGCGCACCGAGATTGCGCTGATCCAAATCTGGATTGTGTTCGAAAAATCCAATGCTTTTGACTCGGTCGGACATTCCAGCGTAGCGTGCGAGTTGACATGCCGTTACCGCATCAATCCCGTTGGGTCCGGCTTCACTGTGTGCCGCATGGTCGCAGCCTCTTATGGCGCTAGCATCAAATGAGACTAAATCGGCATCGCGCAAGACAGGCTCCATTTTATGAGGGCCGGCCATTGCAGACCCCAATCGAATGGAAGTGAATTGCATTTTCTCGAGCAGCTCCAAGGTGTCCGGGTCCGTGAGGTATCCTTGGTGCCCAATGTTGGTGTAGTCGAACAGATAATTGGGCTCATGAAGAATAATGTCATTCATGAAATTTCTCGAATTTGAATCCTCTGGATCGGCCCCAAAATCAAGCCTTGAATCGATGGTAACCAGTTCAACGGGTTTGCCGAATGGTTCAAGCGCTCGGTAGAGTGCTGAGGTCCAATTTTGACCGCCACCGATAATGATTGGAATAATCCCCATTTGCATCAACTCCGCTGACACGGATTCAACAGCTGCAGCTGTATCGGCTTCTGTGACCCCGGGACGCAAGTCACCTAAGTCTACAGTGCTGCCCCAATGATGGTGAGGCGTCAGTCTGTAAAGACATTCTCTTATGCTTTGTGGACCCCCGCTGCACCCTTCGTTGTCGCCACTTTTTCGGCCATCCAAAATTCCAAAAAGTACCACCTTGACCCCTTCCAGCTCAGGCTGGTGATCAAATCGGTGAACTTCCATGCGATCGGCGATGCGCTGCGACCCATCAGCATTGGTGTAATGGGGAGTGTTAACCGATTCAAAAAGATCATAAATGCCTTCCAACATGGATGCAATATCGCAGCAAACGCCACGGTTTTGTCAGCAGAGGTCGAAGGTTGCTGACATCCCAACGGGGATTATTGAGCAAGTTATTTGCTCTTCTTTCGCTTGCGAGGAGGGCGTTTGGCAGCTTCTTCAATCAACTCTTGAGCTCTTGCCCAGTCGATGGATAGAGGATCTTCGGTCTTTGGGATTTTGACGTTCTTTTTACCTGCCTTGATGTAGGGGCCATAGCGCCCTTCGAGAATGCGAACGGTCTCATCTTCATCAAAGACTTTGATGAGCGCCTTCGCATCTGCGGCGCGTTTTGCCATGATCAGTTCAATGGCACGTTCGAGGGTGATGGTGTGTGGGTCGTCGCCGTCGTCTGCCTTGATCGACACGAAGGAGCCGTCGTGGCGCACATAAGGTCCAAATCGACCAATGGCCGCCGTGACAACCTTGTCTTCTAATTCTCCTAATTTCCGGGGCAGTTTGAAAAGATCCAAGGCTTCTTCTAAGGAGATGCTCTCGAGACTTTGGTTTTTGAGCAAGGAGGCAAATTCTTTCTCTTCGTCCTCCGGATCACCGATTTGTGCCATTGGTCCGTAGCGTCCAATCCGCACGAGGATTGTTTTTCCATTTTCGGGATGCTTTCCGAGAATGCGTTCGCCGGATGCACGTTCTGCATTTTCCCGGGTTTCGTCAACATCTTTTTTGAACCCTTTGTAGAAGGAGGTAAGCATGTTGCGCCAATCCATCTGTCCTTGAGCAATCACGTCAAACTGGCCTTCTACGTCTGCCGTAAAGTTGAAGTCCATGATTTGATCAAAATGTTGAATCAAAAAGTCATTCACAACAATGCCGATATCGGTAGGGAAAAGTTTGGAGCGTTCGACTCCAGTGTTTTCAGTTTCAGTGGTTACTGTGACGACATCCTGCTCTAACGTGATCAGTTGGAAGTTGCGAGGTGTACCGTCGCGATCTCCTTTCTCGACGTAGCCGCGCTTCTGGACTGTGCTGATGGTTGGTGCGTAAGTGGACGGTCGTCCGATTCCAAGTTCTTCCAATCGCTTGACGAGGCTGGCCTCAGTAAATCGGGGGGAATGCTTGGAAAAGCGCTCGGTTGCCACCACCTTCTGCCTAGGTAGATTTTGGCCAACAGTCATCGCCGGAAGTCGATTGTCCTTGTCTTTGTCCTTGTCCTCTTCGTCGTCGTTGCCTTCGAGATAGACCTTGAGAAAGCCATCAAAGGTGATGACTTGTCCCTTGGCCATGAATGTTTCTGGTCGAGTTGAAACTGAGATTACGGCGGTCGTGTTCTCCAATTTGGCATTTGCCATTTGAGAGGAAATAGCGCGTTTCCAAATCAGGTCGTAGAGTCTGACTTGATCACGTTCGCCTGTTGTTGCATTGCGTGTCAAATCTGAAGGGCGAACGGCTTCGTGTGCTTCCTGCGCACCTTTAGCTTTTTTGCCACGGTATTGCTGGGGATTGGAGTAATTATCTCCATAAGTAGAGGTGATGAAGCCTTTTGCTTGTTCGATGGCATCATCGCTTAGGTTCGTACTGTCTGTACGCATGTAGGTAATAAGACCTGACTCGTAGAGCGACTGCGCCACGCGCATTGTTCGGCTCACTGAGAAACCTAGTTTTCGCGAAGCTTCTTGCTGCAATGTTGAAGTTGTAAACGGAGCTGTAGGCTTTCGCGAAGTGGGTTTGGTTTCAATGGAGTCCACGGTGTGACTGGCGCCAACACAGTCATTCACAAAGTTTTTGGCTTCGTCCTCAGATCCGAAGCGTTTGTTGAGTGGGGCTTTTATTGCCAGCTTATCCACCTCAAACTCACCCACGACCCGGAAGTCGGCCTTGGGCTTAAATAATCCGATTTCCCGTTCGCGTTCGACGATGATTCGAACGGCAACGGACTGCACGCGACCTGCGCTAAGCCCGGGTTTAATTTTCCGCCAGAGCACTGGGCTCAGGTCAAAACCGACCAGTCGGTCCAAGATGCGTCGCGCTTGTTGTGCGTTCACCAGATTTACGTCCACTTCACGTGGTCGCTCAATGGCCTTGAGAATGGCTTTTTTGGTGATCTCAGAGAAAACAATGCGCTTGGTGGCTTCAGGCTTAAGCTTGAGGGTTTCCGCGAGGTGCCATGAGATGGCTTCTCCTTCGCGGTCCTCATCCGTCGCGAGCCAGACAATATCAGCCTTCTTGGCGGCTTGCTTGAGCTCTTTGACCAGTTGCTTTTTGTCATCTGAAACAACGTAATTGGGCTCAAAGCCCTCATCCACATTGACGCTCTCGTTTCCTTTCGAGAGGTCTCGAATGTGGCCGTAACTCGATTTGACTACAAAATCTTTGCCCAAGTAACCTTCAATGGTCTTGGCTTTTGCAGGCGACTCGACGATGACTAAATTTTTCGACATGGAATGCTTTATCTATGGGGTTGCAAAGAAAGGGATGGAATTCGGATGTTTGCAAAGGACTTCCTGAAATGGGTCCTTGAATGCTGCTAAACACGAATGGACAGTAGGAAGTTGAAACGCCAATGAGAATCAATCACAAAAAAGGAAGTGCAGAGTCGGATAAAAAGTTCCGAATATTTCTGTTCCCTTTGATCCTGTTGGTGTTTTGGGCTGTCAGTTTTTGGCCAAACATTGCATTTGAAACGCCATACGGTCAACACCAATGGAGGCAATGTGACGCCTACTCGATGGCTTTGAATTATTTTCAAGAAGGTGCGGGATTCTTCGAGCCAAGCATGCATTTTCAGCACGGAAATGGCTTTGGATCAGGCCGAGCAGTGGGGGAATTCACGGGTACTTATTGGTTAAATGCCAAAGCCTGGTCGCTTTTTGGATTGAAACCTTTTACGTTGCGTTGGACACACATGTTGATCTGGCTTATGGGAGCTCTGGCTCTTTTTGCTTTGGGTCGAAATTGGTTTGGAGGCCTGAAATCAGCATTTGTCACAGCATGGGTTTCGGCATCACCATTGATCGCTTTTTACGCAGGAAGTTATTTGGTCAATGTCGCCGCACTGGGCTTGGTCTTTTTGAGTTGGTGGTTTGCATGGCAATTGATGCAGCGCGATCGACAGGGGTCAACCTGGAGGTGGGGTCTGGAATTTCTGCTTTTTCTGTGCTTGGGTTTGACCATCTTATTCAGGCCCACAATGGCCCTAGGATGGATTCCGATTGCGATTTGGGCATGGCAGCGAGGGAACCCATGGCATTGGTTCGTTCGTTTTGCCCTCCCGCTTTTGATGGGTGTGGGTTGGGTGTTTTGGACCAAATCAGTCAATGATGCAAATGGGAGCATCTATTTCTGCACGACCGTTCGCCCCCTCTGGGATTCACAAGAACCCAGTGTTATTTGGCGTGCATTTTGCGAAAACTTACTGCCGGAATGGTACCATAAATATGTGCTTTATGCGTTTGGGCTGTGCATAATTGTGCTTTCTTTCTTTCGAAGACTTCCAGCATCTCCCCGAGCAAAAAACCCGTTGAACAAAACGCTGGATTTGCAATTGCCTGCGCTCATTTGCCTGGTGGCGTTTGGTTTGGTGGTTTACTTCTTGTTGTGGTTTGAAAATCTTGATGTTCACGATTATTATCTCATCGAGTTCCAATTGATTATTCCGCTCGTTTTGTGGTGGTGTATCCAACGGCTAGAGCACTTGAGGTTGCGGAGATTAAAATTATACACGGGAATCTGGTCCCTTTTGCTTTTCGCACTTTCCTTTCAATTGTTAGAAGCTCATTTGCGCACACGAATGAAGTACACCACCCCAACAGGTTGGTGGTCTGAGGTGATTTTAACCCAGCGAGACCGGCAAGTTTGGAGTTGGTTTCACTGGGATCAGAACCGGCGATTCGCGGACCTCGCACAGGTGCAGAACGCGATGCGCGCTCAGGGCATTCAACGTGAGGATCGAATCATTTCTGTCCCCGATCCCAGTCCCAACATTACCCTTTCATTGTTGGACCAAAAAGGATTCACAAATCTTTATGACGAAAATATGACAGGCGATGATCGCATCGATTTTTACGTTCAGAAAGGCGCGTCACACTTGGTCTGCAACAGCAGGGACTGGTATCTGCAGAGAGCTGAAAGTCCATGGTTACAACACCCAATCATCGACTTCGGAGGCATGATTGTTTTTGACTTGTTGAATTCTGCAGCACCTTTGCCGGACGATGCAAGACAGCAGTGATCAAAAACCGAAAATGACCTGGTTGAAACGCTTGGGTTGGGCGGGTTTCCTATTCTTTCTAATCAAGGGATTGATTTGGCTCGCTGTGATCTACTTTGGCATCGAACTGTTCGGATGAATTGACTTGATTTGTTCCGCCTAAGTCTGACATTCTGTCAGCTACTTTTTTCGACGTAAATTTGCACTGCAATGGGCACAATGAAGAAGTCGAACATGGATTCAGAGGATCAGAAAGAATTGTTAGGAGAGGCATTCCAAGGAACCCCTACGGTCGTTCCAGGACAACCCACTCACACCAAAAAGCTCTATTTGGAAAGCTACGGTTGTCAAATGAATTTCAGTGATTCTGAAATCGTGGCGAGCATCCTCAGTGAAGCTGGATTTGCGACGACACGAGAGGAGGAGGATGCCGATTTGATTTTGCTGAACACCTGTGCGATTCGAGAAAATGCTGAGCAACGTGTGCGTGCCCGACTGCGCCAGTTTAAGCAGGCAAAAGGATCAAGGCCACATCTTGTTGTTGGCGTTTTGGGATGTATGGCGGAGCGTTTGAAGGAGACATTGTTAGAGCAAGAAAAACTTGTGGATTTGGTGGTTGGTCCTGACGCGTATCGGGATATTCCGAATTTGGTGGAGCAAGTTCATGGCGGGCAAAAAGCCGTTAACGTCCTGCTCAGCAGAGAAGAAACGTATGCTGAAATAAGTCCAGTGCGTTTGGATGCTAATGGGGTAACTGCTTTTATTAGCATCATGCGTGGATGTGATAACATGTGTAGTTTCTGCGTGGTCCCATTCACACGGGGCCGCGAGCGCAGTCGAGATCCTGAAAGCATTGTGCGTGAGGCACACGAATTGTTTGATGCTGGTTACCGCGAAGTGACTCTGTTGGGGCAGAATGTGGACAGTTACAAGTGGAACATCGACAACAAGGGAGTTGTGAAAGACGAATCGGAGCCGGTGGTTCGCTTTGCTGAATTGATCGACCGTGTTGCACACGTCAATCCCGACCTCAGGGTACGCTTTTCGACCAGTCACCCGAAGGACATGACGGATGATGTGCTCGAAATCATGGCCAAGCATGAAAACGTTTGCAAGTACATTCACCTTCCTGTTCAGTCAGGAAACAGCGATGTTCTGAAACGAATGAACCGCGGGTACACGCGCGAGTGGTACTTGGATCGAATGGCGGCCATTCACCGGATCATGCCTGATTGCGCAACATCTACGGATATCATTTCAGGATTTTGCGGGGAGACAGAAGAAGAGCACAAGGATACTCTTTCGCTCATGGAGATGATGAGTTATGACATGGCTTATATGTTCTCCTACAGTGAACGGCCGAGAACATTGGCGCAGAGAAAATACGAAAACGATGTTCCGCCAGAAGTAAAAAGCCGCCGTTTACAAGAAATCATGGCGGTCCAAAAGGTGCATGCAGCGAATCGAACCAAGAGCTACGTCGGTCGAACGTATCGGGTTTTGATCGAAGGTACTTCAAAGAAAAAAGAAGATCAGTTTTTTGGACGATGGTGGTGTTTCCGAAGGGAAATGCGCAGCCAGGGACTTATGTGAATGTACACGTCCGCGACTGTACGCCGGTGACGCTCATTGGTGAGATGACTGATAACGAGCCATCCGCATGAATTCAAGCCCATGGATGCAAAAGCGATAAAGAGACGATTTGGAGTGATTGGCGTGAGCCCAGCGCTTGACCGTGCGGTGACTGTGGCGTCTCAGGTGGCACCGACTGATTTGTCCGTGCTGGTGTTGGGCGAAAGTGGAGTAGGTAAGGAAATCATGCCACGCGTGGTTCATCAGTTTTCAAAACGAAAGCACGGGTCTTTCATCGCCGTAAACTGCGGAGCAATACCAGAAGGAACGATCGATTCGGAACTGTTTGGGCATGAGAAGGGTGCTTTCACGGGAGCCACGGAATCTCGCAAGGGCTACTTTGAAGAAGCAAACGGCGGAACCATTTTTTTGGATGAAGTTGCGGAGCTTCCAATGACCACTCAAGTTCGATTATTGCGTGTGTTAGAGACCGGTGAATTCATTCGTGTCGGTTCTTCGCGCGTGCAGAAAATTGACGTCCGCGTGGTTGCCGCCACCAATGTGGATTTTGATGTCGCCATTAGCAAAGGACAGTTTCGAGAGGATTTGTATTATCGCCTCAGTCAAGTTCCGATTGAGGTTCCAAGTCTTCGAGATCGCCCTCAGGATATCCACCTGTTATTTCGAAAGTTCACTACAGATTTTTCGGAAAAGTATCACATGCCGCCATTGTCTTTGAGCCCCGACGCGGTGGAGGTTTTGGAAAATTATCCGTGGCCTGGAAACATCCGTCAATTGAAGAATACGACGGAACAGATGTCTATCCTTGAGCAAAATCGTTCCATTGATGCAGATAAACTCCTAGGCTACCTGCCGGAGTCTCATCGCAGTCGTTTGCCTGTTCAAAATCCTGAGGAAGATTCTTCCGCACTCAATGAACGAGAAATCTTGTACAAGGTGCTGTTCGACATGCGACAAGAGATGCAGGATCTCAAGAAATTGGTTTTAGAGGTGATGAAAGAGGGACAAGTTTCAGAAGCGCAAGCAGAGCTTGTGAGTCGTCTATTTAGCGCACCAGAATCTCCGCAAAAAAGGCTGCCTTCCGGACGAGATGAACATGAAGAATTAACAGCTGCATCGAGTGGAACGGAATGGGATGCCAATCCTTGGGATTCAGATCACCCCATGTCGGGAGGTTCATTGGATGCGGCAGCCCTGAGGACGCAGGAAGTGGAAGAGGTGGAAGAAGTTCTTTCATTGCAGGACTCTGAAAAAGAACTCATTCGAAAGGCACTCTCAAAGCATCGCAACAAAAGAAAATATGCCGCTCTCGAATTGGGGATTTCAGAGCGAACACTGTACCGCAAAATCAAGGAATACGGACTCAAATGAAGGTGCTTCGAATTGGAATCCTGTTTGTGTTCCCCATGATATTTTTGGGCTGTGGTGTTTATTCACCCTACGGAGCACAGACTTCGGGGGCCAAGACTTATTCAGTCTCTGCTTTTGAGTTGGTTACGCCACTGGCCTCCGCGTCAAGTGCTCTCGCTCTAACAGAGGAATTGAGGGATCGCATTCAACGGCAATCGACCTTGCGCCTCGTTAACGCAGAAGGGGAACTTCAGTTTGCGGCGGACATTACCGTTTGGGACGTAAAGCCGGTCAATGTTCAGGGCGATGAGACAGCAGCGTCCAATCGGCTGACCATCGGTTTGCGACTCAGTTATGAAAATACCATCGTTCCTGACTTGAGCTTTGAGCGAACTTTTACTCGTTTTGCAGATTACACCAGTGATCAAGATTTGTTGCAGATTGAAGATGAATTGGTGGTTGAGATTGGCGAGCAATTGTCTCAGGATGTTTTCAATGCTACATTGGGCAATTGGTGAGACGATTAATTGAAAGTTAAAATGCAGATCCAGCGACTTCAGCACCTGATAGAGCACCCTAATGAAGTGGTAGCGGAGGACCGCGAGGGGTTAGAGCGTTGGTCGCGAGAATACCCTTACGCGGGCGTTTTTGCGATGTTACTTGCTCGGTGCAGTGCGGTTGAGGGGCACATGAATGAAGAAAAAGATTTGTTGCGTGCTGCATCGACCATGTCCTTCCGTCAACCTCTTTTCGACCTGATTGTTCAGGCAAAGCTGGTTGAGGAAGCTCGAGCAGTAGATAGCGCAATTTCGGATGCGCCGGAGCCTGTCACGGCATTCGCTGAAGCTGATGAGGGAGCTGCCAAAGAAGCGGAGGATTCGTCGGCATCGGGGCTAAATCCCAACGAACCTGTTCAGCGAGAGGCTCTAATTTCGGCAATTGAACGGACCATTGAGGCGGATGTAAGTCGATGGGAAGAAGGGGAAGAAAGACCACTCGTTTCCGAGGCGAAGCCTGCTGATCTTGCGCTGATTCAGCATGCGGTTTGCTCTCCCTTCTCTGATTGGTTAGTGCAGCGAGCTTCGGAGGTGGGATTTGGGGAGGTTGCGTCTTCGATTCAAGTAGAACCGAACACAGTGTCGACTTCTGCAAGTGAGTCCAAAGAAAACAACATGGCCCTGATCGATCAATTTATCGCAGCGAAGCCTCGGATTGGTCGCATACGGGATGCTCAAGAAACTAGCTCTTGGTCGGCAGATAGTATCCTTGAGGATCCTTCCTTGGTCACAGAAACGATGGCTCGTGTTTACGCGAAACAAGGACTTTTTGACAAGGCGAGAAAAGCTTACCGTCTCTTGGCGTTGAAATATCCAGCAAAAAGCACTTATTTTGCACTCCAATTGAAAAAACTGGATGACGCCCGACCAACTTTGGGTTCATCGAACGAATAAAACGGAATTATGGGATACTTTTTAATGGCGGTTATCTTGTTGGTATGCATCCTCCTCGGTGGAGTCATTTTGATCCAAAATCCAAAAGGAGGAGGATTGGCCACCGGCTTCCAGGGCGCAAGTCAACTGGGTGGCGTGCAGAAAACAACAGATTTCCTAGTCAAAGCGACATGGGTTTTGACCGGAGCACTTTTTGTTTTGTGCATTGTTGCCGGAATCTTTTTCGGTAATATGAACGAAGACGTAGGCATTGATGAGAGCATTTTGCCGACCACTGCATTGCCGATGGAGGCTCCTGCTGCTGAGTGACTTAACTGCAGTGTAAAGAGATTTGAGGAGGCGTGTCACCCTGTCAGGGCGACGCGCCTTTTTTTTGTCTCTTGTTCAAACCCTGACAACATTGCACGCTTCAGTCAAAAAAACATGACATGGCGGCAGTGAATGAAGCGATCCATTGGATTGGCACGAAAATCGATTCCGAAGGTCAAACAATAAAATCAAAACGCATGTCAATGAACATCAAACCCCTCGCCGACCGGGTGCTTGTCGAGCCAGCACCTGCAGAAGAGAAAACAGCTAGCGGAATCATCATTCCGGACACGGCCAAAGAAAAGCCGCAGCGTGGAACTGTTGTAGCGGTTGGTCCAGGTAAGCCTGAAGAACCGACAACGGTGAAAGTTGGAGACACTGTGTTGTATGGCAAGTATTCGGGGACTGAATTGCAGGTTGAAGGCAGTGATTACATGATTATGCGAGAGAGTGATATCCTCGCAATCGTCTGAATTTAGCATTGAACGAAAACAAGAAAAATATTTGAAATGGCAAAAGACATTCAATTCAATACAGATGCGCGAAACGGCCTGAAGGCCGGCGTAGATAAGCTCGCGGACGCAGTCAAAGTGACGCTTGGTCCCAAGGGCCGCAATGTGGTCATCGAGAAGAAGTTTGGTGCTCCAGCAGTGACCAAGGACGGTGTCTCGGTGGCTCGGGAAATTGAACTCAAGGACTCCTTGGAAAACATGGGCGCGCAAATGGTCAAGGAGGTTGCGTCAAAGACAGCAGATGTGGCTGGTGATGGAACCACGACGGCAACGGTTCTCGCACAGGCGCTCATTGGAGAGGGCTTGCGCAACGTCGCAGCCGGTGCGAATCCGATGGATTTGAAGCGAGGTATGGACAAAGCAACTTCGGCGATCGTAACAGAATTGCAGAAGATTTCGAGAGAGGTCGGAAGCGACATCTCAAAAATCGAGCAAGTCGCAACAATTTCAGCAAACAACGATGAAGCAGTTGGTGGCCTCATCGCCGAGGCTATGAAAGTTGTGGGCAATGAAGGCGTCATTACGGTGGAAGAGGCCAAAGGCACCGATACCGAAGTTAAGACTGTTGAAGGCATGCAGTTTGACCGAGGCTACCTCTCCCCATATTTCGTAACCAATAGCGAGAAAATGGAGGCGGAATTGGAGAATCCATTCATTCTCATCTACGATAAGAAAATTTCAACCATGAAGGATCTGCTCCCAAGTTTGGAGCAAACAGCGCAAAGCGGTCGTCCGTTGTTGATCATTGCTGAAGATTTGGACGGGGAAGCATTGGCCACATTGGTGGTCAACAAAATCCGTGGTTCGTTGAAGGTCGCTGCGGTCAAGGCCCCAGGTTTTGGAGACCGACGCAAGGCTATGTTGCAAGACATCGCGATTTTGACCGGAGGCCAGGTGATTTCAGAAGAAACGGGACTCAAGCTCGAAAATGTAACATTGGCTGATCTCGGAAGTGCAGAGAAAGTGACCATTGACAAAGACAATACGACTGTTGTCAATGGTGCAGGAGAGAAGGATTCAATCGAATCACGGATCGGACAAATCAAGGCTCAGGTGGAAACCACCACTTCGGATTACGACAAGGAGAAGTTGCAAGAAAGACTTGCGAAGCTCGCAGGCGGTGTTGCTGTCTTGTATGTCGGCGCTGCCACGGAGGTGGAAATGAAGGAAAAGAAAGACCGAGTGGATGATGCTTTGCATGCAACACGCGCTGCGGTTGAAGAGGGAATTGTTCCGGGTGGAGGTACCGCTTACATCCGAGCGGCTGAAACAGTTGCTGCAATGGAGGGCATCAATGCAGACGAGACAACAGGAATGAAGATTGTACTCCGTGCCATTGAAGAGCCATTGCGTCAAATTGTAAGCAATGCAGGAGGTGAAGGTGCAGTCGTTGTCAATTCAGTGCGAGAGGGTGAAGGCGACTTTGGCTACAACGCACGGACAGAGGTCTTCGAGAATCTATTCGAAGCAGGCGTCATTGATCCGACCAAGGTGACGCGAGTTGCTCTTGAAAACGCAGTTTCCATTTCGGGAATGGTATTGATCACGGAATGTGTGGTGTCTGACGAAGAAGAAGAAATGATGCCAGCAGCTCCGCCCGCGGGCATGGGAGGAGGCATGGGAGGCATGATGTAAGTCGGCCCTCCTTCAAAATAGAAAAGCCGCCCTTCACCAAGGGTGGCTTTTTTTGTGCTTGAACCGATCGATCCATTGTAAATTGCAGCCGATGGCAGTTAGCATTCAACATGTGACCAAACAGTTCGGCAACCAAAAGGCATTGTCTGATGTCTCATTGGAAATTCCGTCGGCTCAAGTCTTGGGTCTCCTTGGTCCCAATGGCGCTGGAAAATCAACCTTAATGCGTTTGATTTCTGGCTACTTTCCTGCATCGATTGGTTCTGTCAGTGTATGTGGATTTGATGTTTTAGATCATCCTATGCAAGCGCGAAGTTGTGTTGGTTATTTGCCAGAGCACAATCCCATTCACACGGACATGTATGTGCGGGAATACTTGGAGTATGCGGCTGGATTACACGGGGTGGCCAATGTGGCTTCTGCGGTAAATGCCATGATTGAAAAGGT
>Ga0233396_1000691_pt1 | contig 15729 bp, 8 predicted proteins | sample 32DmetaG_FD_183169 | JGI IMG/M metagenome (GOLD analysis project Ga0233396, IMG submission 183169) | Seawater microbial communities from Monterey Bay, California, United States - 32D | ecosystem: Environmental > Aquatic > Marine > Coastal | place: USA: California | collected 2016-10-19 | reverse complement strand
ACTTACGATGTCACATCTTTCAGACCAAGGGCTCAAGTATCTGCCGAGAAGTTTACGTTTGACGCCAATGCATTTCCAGGTGTCACAATCATTGACAACCGACTTTGACTGCGCTCAGTCGGTGATCAACCTGGACCAAACCCCACTCGAGAACATCCGAATGTGCCAGTTGCTATTCACCTGCTGCGAAGCCCCCTCATCCCATTCCCAATCGATTATATGCTGAATGGGAGCGGGCAGCGCAGAGGCCTGACCTTCGCCGTCCATCCAGCTTGCAGTTTCGACCAACGCGTCAAATGCAGCAATGGAATAAGCACTCGGATCCGTCTTGAATAACTCCCGAAATGTTTGCGTTTGGAGTTGCACGCGCTCATTGGTCCAGTCGAGGTAATTGGTTACCGGTATGGTCCAATTGGAACGATTCATGAAATCACGCTCCATGAATTCGAGTTCTGCAGTCACCGCATTGGCATAAATCCGAACGGGAAACGAGTCGGCCAATTGAAGTTCCGTCTGAACATAAGCAATCATTGACTGAGCAGATTTGCCCGCAGGAATGGCCACTACATTTAGCTTTGACGTGTCCATTTGCGCCGTGATTCCCTCTGCAAAGCGGTTGCTACTCGACAGCGACTCCAGTCCACTCAACGAGCCTCGAACACTGGTAAAACCCTCTTTGAATGCCTCTTCGAGTGCAGCATCTTTTCCTCGAGTTTCCAAGAGAAGAACGGTATCGAGTGGATGGGTTCGGGCAACAAGGGCCCCTAGTTTTCGCATACCAGCTCGCTCGTCGGACCGCAGCGAATAGACACGATCATGGTGGGACCAAACTGCTGGTTTCAGCGGAGTCAGCAACCATTGTGGCGTTTGCGTTGTGGACAACAATTGACTCACTGAATCCATTTTTGCGCTGCGCAAAGGACCTAAAACCACATCTGACCAACGCAAGTCCAACTCCGACCACGCGTGCACCCCGAGGGTGTCAGGCTCGGTATCCACGATGCGCAATTGAACGGCATAACCGCTGTCTTGGAGTGTTTGAGCAGCCCATTCCATGCCGTGAAAAAAGTCCAGAGAAACCTCTCGCAATCGAGTGGTTCGAGCATCATATTCTCCTCCAATCACCGTATCCACCTCCAACATGAACGGAAGCATCGCGAGCACGCGCAGGGTATCTGAACGTAAAAGTGGCAACTGAGCTGAATTGACTTGCACCTTTGCATGACCGTTGACCGAATCGATGGGTATTGTGGTCGGCACTTGCAACACGTCGCCAATGCTCAATATCAATTCCAAGTGACCATTGGCTTCCTGCAACTCCTTATCTGTAACTCCGTAGCGCTGGGCAATTCCGTACCATGTTTCCCCTGCCGAAACCAGGTGTTCATCTCCACGCCACAAAACGCGTGACTGCTGAACTTCCAAAGCGACAGGAGCTGGAATCCACAACCTCATCCCAGGAGTAAGTGGTGATTGCACCTCGGAATTGGCCGCTGTTAGTTCTGAAACGGTCAAGTCATTGCTCCGCGCAAGCCGGTCAAGGTTATCTCCCGGCAGGACCGTATACCACACCTGTGCATTTGTGGATGGAGCAACGAACAACGTCAAGCACAATGTCAAGCACAATGTCAAGCACGACGCCAAGCACATCTTCAAACATGCCATGCTCGCCCCAATTGGTAGCTTCCTCATAAGATTAATCATTGGCTTCTTCCACGTTGAAATGCGCAAGGTATAAATCTTCTCGTTCTGCTCTCCTAACCCTGCTGATTCTAAAACAAACCTATTCCGTTCCTGAGCAGAAGTAAAAACCCAAATACAGACCTAATTATTGCTGTGATTGATAGCTTTTCGTTCATTGTCAACTTCACACAACTCGGGTGGCATTTCGGAAGGAATACAAATCAAATCATTCCCATTCGATGGTTGCTGGCGGCTTCGAACTGATGTCGTAAACAACTCGATTTACACCGCGCACCTTGTTGATGATGTCATTGGAAACTTTCGCCAAAAAGTCATAGGGCAGATGACTCCAGTCTGCAGTCATGCCATCGGTCGAACTCACCGCCCGCAATGCGACCGCTTGCTCATATGTTCGCTCATCCCCCATGACGCCGACACTCTGCACAGGCAACAATATGGCACCTGCCTGCCAAACCTCGTCGTAGAGATTCGCTTCCTTCAATCCATTGATCCAAATGGCATCCACTTCCTGCAGAATCCTCACCTTCTCCTCCGTGATATCTCCCAAAATGCGAATGGCCAAACCTGGTCCTGGGAACGGATGCCGGCCCAAAATCGCTTGTTTAATGCCCAGCTCTTTGCCCACACGACGCACCTCGTCTTTGAAAATCAAACGCAGCGGTTCGACCACTTTCAGTTTCATGAAATCCGGCAAGCCACCAACGTTGTGATGACTCTTGATGGTCGCGGATGGACCGCCCGTAGCGCTCACACTTTCAATTACATCAGGATAGATGGTTCCTTGGGCGAGCCACTTGGCTCCTTCCACCTCTTTTGATGCATCGTCAAATACGTCGATGAATACCTTGCCGATGGCCTTTCGTTTTTTTTCGGGATCGGATTCTCCGGCGAGCGCTTGAAGGAATCTATCACCGGCCTGAATGCCTTTGACTTGCAGCCCCATGTCTTCGTAGGTGTCGAGTACTTGTGCATATTCATCCTTTCGCAACAACCCATTGTCAACGAATATGCAGTGCAATTGCTTTCCTATGGCCCGATGCAGCAAGCTTGCCGCTACCGTAGAATCCACACCGCCACTGAGCCCTAAAATGACGCGGTCATCGCCAATTTGCTCCTTGAGACGTGCGACCGTTTCATCCGCAAAATTAGCTGGTGTCCAATCACCTGTGCATCCGCAGATGCCTTGGACAAAATTTTCCAGTAGAATTGACCCTTCCGTACTGTGCCAAACCTCCGGATGGAATTGGATGCCCCAGACAGGGCGATTGACCTCGCGGAATCCGGCAAACTTCACATCATGTGTGCTGCAGATTGCTTGGAATCCATCTCCGAGGGAAAGAATGGTGTCTCCATGACTCATCCAAACTTGAGAGTGTGCACTCATGCCCGATAGCAATTCGTCTTGCGTATTCACTTCTGTCAAGTGTGCCCGTCCATACTCGCGCGTGTTGGACGCCTCTACCGAACCGCCGTGGGTCTGGGCCAGGTATTGCGCCCCGTAGCAAACCCCGAGCACAGGCACATGACCCAAAACAGAAGACAAGTCTGGCCTTGGAGCATCCTGATCCCGCACGCTGTGAGGAGATCCCGAAAGAATGACACCCTGAATGTCATCTTTCAACCCTTTATATGCGTGCCACGGAATGATTTCGGAGTACACATTCAACTCGCGCACTCGGCGCGCAATGAGCTGCGTGTACTGACTGCCAAAATCCAGAATAAGAATGCGCTGATGTGCCATGTTTAATCGCTTGGTCGAGATTCCTTTTTGAAAAAAGCAAAGGTAGCTTTGTCCTTCCGGCTCGTTGCCGAAATGGAAACGGTATTTTTACACCATGATTCACCAAAACCTAGAAGGAAAGCGCATCATCCTCGCAAGCCAGTCCCCACGTCGACTCGAGTTGGTCAAAGGATTGGAACTCGATCCCATCATTCGACTCAAAGATGTGGACGAATCCTACCCTGCAGAAGTTAAAGGCGCGGCAGTTGCCGAATACGTCACGCGGAAAAAAGCTGAAGCCTACATCAGTGAATTGGAAGAAAACGATGTCCTCATCACAGGCGATACTGTCGTCCTCTGTGACAACGAAGTTCTCGGAAAACCAAAATCGTCTGAAGAAGCTGCTTCGATGCTCCAGAAACTCAGTGACCGTTCGCACACAGTGGCATCAGGAATTGCGGTGACTACCAAATCAACCGGAATCTCCTCAGCAGTCGACACGTGCGAAGTGACATTTGGAAAATTGGACGCCAAGCTGATCGAGCACTACATCAATGAATACGAGCCATTTGATAAGGCCGGAGGGTACGGAGTACAAGACCTCATCGGATTTGCAGCCGTCACCTCGTTAAACGGTTCGTACTTCACTGTGATGGGGTTACCAACGCATCTTTTATTTCACCTTATAAACAATTTAAAATCATAACGTTAGAAAGTTGGTTGTGATATTTGTCTAACTTTTTCGAGATTGCGTTGAACAACATCTGTCAAAGGATGTTAATTCCATGTTCTCAGGACACGTTTCACTATTTGTAACCAAAACCCAAACACATGACATCTTTTATTCTTTCTGCTATTAAAGCGATGCCAACGGACGATTACGTAGGATTTACATTCTTCGTAGGTACGATGGCTATGATGGCAGCATCAGCATTTTTCTTCCTTTCAATCAACATGGTTGAAGGAAAGTGGAAAACCTCTCTACTCGTAAGTGGATTGATTACTTTCATCGCAGCGGTACACTACTACTACATGCGCGACTACTGGGCTGAAGTTGGAGAATCTCCAACTTTCTTCCGATATGTCGATTGGACATTGACGGTTCCGTTGATGTGCGTTGAATTCTACCTCATCCTGAAAGCGGCCGGTGCTCAAACTGGCTTGTTGTGGAAGCTCATTTGGGCCTCTGTAGTAATGCTTGTTACAGGTTACATTGGAGAAGCTGTTTATACAGACCAAGCAGCATTGTGGGGCTTGTTCTCAGGAATTGCATACTTCTACATTGTCTATCTCATCATGTTTGGCGAAGCAAAAGCATTGGCTGACAAGTCTTCCGCATCCGTGCAACGAGCGCACAGCATTCTGTGCAAATTCGTTTTGATCGGTTGGGGCATTTACCCATTGGGATACATGATTGGCACAACAGGTTGGTACGACTTCGTTGACGGAATCGGACTCAACATGGATGTTGTATACAACATCGGTGATGCAATCAACAAAATTGGCTTCGGCCTCGTGATTTACAGCTTGGCTGTAAGCAAGGACTAATCGCAACCGAAACTGTTACGTTCCTGAACGTGAGCCGCCGATCCAACTGGGTCGGCGGTTTTTTTTATGCCCAATTTTAACGAAAGGAGATCCACGATCCAGCGTCTGCAGAACCTTGACCATTGCCCATGCGACCAATAGAATCATAGGGAAGGCCCTCTTTTTTCAGCACGTTTACAACCTGCTCAACTCCCGCCTCGCCAACGGAGACCAGCAGTCCACCGCTGGTCTGGGGGTCGCACATAAGATCGCGTTCAAAGCCATCAATAGACGCTACATGCTTCCCATAACTCGCCCAATTTCTGCGGCTTCCTCCCGGAACGCACCCCTCCTCATGATAATAACGAAGGCGCTCCTCCGAAAGCATCGGCACCGCCTGAATATCGACACTCGCATTGAGCCGCGCTCCCTCGCACATCTCAACCAAATGCCCCAGCAAGCCAAAACCAGTTACGTCGGTCATGGCATGAACAGAAGGAATCTGTGAAAGCTTCGCACCAATGGTATTTAAAGCCTGCATGGAGTCCACAGCAGCGAACAAATCAGCATCCGTAACAAGTCCTTTTTTTTGAGCAGTCGTGACCATGCCAACACCCACCGCCTTGGTCAAGAACAAATGGTCCCCTGGCTTAGCTGCTGCATTGGCCTTGAGACGATCCAATGGCACGCGACCCGTTACCGCTAAACCAAAAATAGGCTCGGGACTGTCGATGCTGTGGCCACCCGCCAATGGAATCCCTGCTTCAGAACAAATGCTCCTCCCTCCATCCAAAACAGCACTTGCCGCGGATTCAGGAATTTTCCCCAATGGCCACCCTAAGATGGCAATGGCCATCAATGGGTTTCCCCCCATCGCATATACATCACTGATGGCATTCGCTGCTGCAATGCGACCAAACGTTCGCGGATCGTCGACGATTGGCATGAAAAAATCCGTGGTTGAAATGATTCCTGTTCCGTCCCCGAGATCCATCACCGCTGCATCGTCCTTTGTATCGTTGCCGATGAGGAGCGATGGAAAGGACTCTGATCGATCTACACCTGATAAAATCTCGTGCAAAACCGCAGGTGAAAGTTTGCAGCCACAACCTGCACCGTGTGAAAATTGGGTCAATTGAATGGAATCCATGGTCGTATCTATTTTGAATGCTACGCAGCGAAATGCTATTCTAACGCACGCAGGTTTCGTGCAATCTGCTGGTGAGTAAGTCCCTTGCCGTCCACAGCAAAATTATGCTTCCGAGGGTACCGCTGTTGCGTATGATCATAAAGTTTGTCATAATACGCTAGGCCAATCGCCGCCGCTGTGCGTAAATCACTCGCGCGCAAGGCGTCTATTGCCTGCTGACACCGCAGACCCCCAAGTTTTTCGCGTATGCGTTCAAAGGCCGCTTCTAGTAATTCGGTGTTCGCCGTGCCATATACCTCGCAAAGAACGTCGAGGCGCTCATCCTGTGTGCGCTCGAGAGTCCAAACAGGGGAAGCACGCATGGAATCAAAAAACTCTTGGGGCAAGTGAACCGTGCCAATCGCACGACTCTCATTTTCTGTCCAAATGGGCAAATTCCACTCAAAAGCTTTCAAAACACGGTGACAATCGTTTGAGAACTGCTCAGAACTTGGTTGGGCGATGCGCTCGAGGTTTCCGAAGGCGCTCCCGAGATGGCGTGCGATTCCCTCCAAATCAAGAACTTGAGCGCCCATTTCGTGCAATGCATGCAGGACCTTGGTCTTTCCAACCCCTGTCATACCTCCGACAACGCGCAAACAACGAATCGATTCAAAATCTTGACGCGCCCATCCGCGGTATGCTTTGTAACCACCGATCAACTTCACTACCGGAAGGCCTGCTGTTTCTAACAGCCAGGCTACCGCACCCGAACGCATTCCTCCCCTCCAGCAATGCACAATGATAGGCTCCTTGACCACTTGTGCCTCAAATAAATCACGTGCTACCCGAACCAATTCAGCCATTTTTGGCCCCACAAATTCCAGCCCCTTTTCTACGGCTGCTGGCTTGCCTTGCTGCTTGTAAAGTGTGCCAATGACCGCCCGTTCATCATCTTCAAAAATTGGCATAGGTGTTGCTCCCGGGATATGGCCCTTTGCGTGTTCACCGGGTGATCGAGTATCCAAAATCACCCTGCCCGACGTATAAATCCAATCGCCTGGCTCAATTTGATGTGTCGGCTCCTTCATCGAACGATCCAACGCACTGCGCGTTGCCCCTCAATTTGAACTGTAAAAACCCCTGTTGGCAAATCCACAGACCACTGCTCCAATGTGCTTGCGAAGGCACCCTGAAACACAATTCTTCCCGCGGTGTCGTAAACACGGTAATGCTGCCCAATCCAATCCGATGGAACGTGAACTTGACAGGTTCCCTTGTTCGGATTGGGATACATGATCATCTCAGAATCCTCATTACTCTCATTGATGGAATAGGCCGAATTCAGCAGGACATTATCAATCCAAATGTGGTTGCCGTAAGCCCCGACATTGACAAAGGCCAACTCCAAACAGGACACATCGCCCTGAGTCCAATCCAATGGCAGTGGCACTTCGTGATTGGCCCACACCAATTCGCCTTCGGTGTCGTACCAAAACCACATATAACAGTCTGGCACAGACAAATCCGAGCCGTATGCAGACCACAACGTTGTCCAATCCTCGCTTCCCCCGGGTCGACCCCACAACTCCAATCCGTCCATATTATTGGAATACATCTGGTGCGCCACATCGAACGCGACATAATTCATCCCTTCAGGGTTGAAGGCAGGTGTGATCAATAGATCCTCGGCACCTTCTGTATTCACCCAATAATTGGGGAATTGTGCGACGCCATTGCTCGCGTCCGTCAGATCCCAAGCATGCTCCCAAGCTTCACCATTGACCTCGAGGCGCCAATGCTCAGGCGGGAATAGGGGACCATCAAAATCTTCCGAAAATCCTCCGGCAGGAACCACCGGTTCATTCACCACTTCAATCATGTCTTCCCATGTCCAGGTGTCAGTATTGCCTTCAGAATCCGTCACGGTGAGGCTGACCGGGAAACTGCCTTCAGATTGGTACCAAACCCAAGCCTCACTTCCTTCAGTATCATTTGATACGCTCCCGGGAAAATCCCATGAATACTGAGCTGCATCGCACAAGGCGACGGAGACACTCGCAAAATGAATCGGAGAAGTCGTGCACGGAGAAGCAAGATTGATGCGCCTGCGATCGGCCATGAATCCGGCTAAAATCGAAGATGACTCCTTGAAGTCAGCTTGATGCACACCCCGTGTACCCGCCACTCGGATGTGACCGCCGCAATAATCCGCTTGCAAAAATGTCGACACATTGATCATTGGAAGTCCCGTATTGTAAAGCAGCCAATCGTCCATGGTGTTGTCTCGGTAATAAACGGCTTGTGTCGTGCCGATGTAAATACCACCATTGGACCCACGTTGATGCGCAATGCTCACCACCCGTTCACCGGCGATAACTTCAGTGGTCAGATCTTGCCAAGTTTCGCCGGCATCTGCGCTCCTTAACACCTTGTGCCCTGTCTGCGTCCCCGTCAAAATACACCAGAGCACGTCTGGGTTCGTACCGTCAACATCCAAATAAATCGGTTGGTTGTTGTTGCTCCCATTTTCAGCCGCTGAAGGCGTCGCAATCTCCCAGCTTTCTCCACCGTCAATCGATCGATGGATTCGCCAGAGCGATCCGCTCAGTTTCTGTGAAACATAAAGGCGGTCCGGATCTCGAGGACTCACCTTGACTGAAATGATTTTTTCTCCCCCAAAGTCATGAATCAAAGACCACGTAGCACCTCCATCTTCCGAATACCACAATTCTGAACCAACCGGAGAATAGAGGCACTGGTAACACATCGGATCCCATTCTAAGTTGCCATATTCACCAAACCAGTATGCGGTGTTTGGGTTTTTACTATCGTCGAAAGGCAGATTAGTAATGCGCTCGAAGCGATCACTGGTGAAGCGAAATGCCCCTCCATCGTGATAGCCCACCGTTGGATCGCCGGGATTGATGAATCCTCTGAAATTATCCCCAGCCAATTCTGCAAGCCATCCCCCAGAAGAGTCGTTTTCAGCTCCCCACTGATACAGATCACCATTGCGAATCAATGTGCCATTGTGGTAGGTTCCGCCCACCATCACATCTGGGCTGCGCCAGCCTGCCTGCCACCCCCAAAAATCCGTTCCATGCAAACCATACATGCGCGGCTCCATGTGGTCTCCTTCATCTCCCGAGTAATACAACCCGCCATCGGAAGCGACCCAGAGGTCCACCGTTCCGTCGGGGCGCGTGAAAAACTTCACATCGTGCACGTCGGCATGTGTGTATCGCTCCGCTGTGAATTCACCTGCCCATGTGACCCAGTGCCCATTCAAATTCCAATCAGAACCACCATTTTCAGAACGCCAAACGCAAATACCAGCGGCAAATTGACGATTCGCGTCCGTTGGACTGACATCCAAGGCAAGGTCATAATAATATTGGCCACCATCACCTGTGCCGTCTTCGGACCAGCCCAAGATATTGGGATTTGTTCCGGCCTCCCAAGGGCCACCGGGACCATCACCGCAACAAACAAATTCAAACGTCTCTCCAGCATCTTGGCTCTTATAAATACCAAAAAGTCCTCCCCCATCGTCTGTCGACCCCGAAGCCAGCACGACAACCATATCTGGATTGGCTGCGGAGACCGCCATTTCACATCGACGTTGACCTTCGCCTGAAGCGATACTGGGCCAACCCGCTGCGCCCGATGTAAATGTGAGCCCTCCGTCCGTGGAGCGTTTGAAAATTGTACTCTCTCCCAACAATTGGATGGCGTAACAAATGCTGTCTGCCTCTGGATGAAAAGCGAGTTCCATAAATTCACCCCCACTGACTTGAATCATGGAGTTGCCGTCGTCGTCTGACCGAAACAAACCCTGATTCGTTGCCGCAAGTAACATTGGATTCAGACCTTCTTCGCTGGGAGCGAAAATGAGATCACGGTACCAGCGATCCGCTCCTTGAAAATTTGAACTTCCGCACACCTCCCAATTCATCCCACCATCGGCAGTCCGCCATAATTGTCCGGATCCCGACCCTACCCATACCTGATCTGGATCATCCGGATGAATCGCAATGCTATAGACACTCGTCAGTGGCAAATCACGTGTCATCAGCTGCCAATGGTGACCGTGATCTTCAGTCTTCCAAGCCCCAGCAGTGGCAGTTCCACACCATACCACTTCATGATTCGACGGCGACTGTTCCACCGTATACACATGGCACGCCCCTGGACTTTGGACTTGAAATTCCATGGCCACCTCCGGATCATAACTCCAAGGACCCATTTCCTCCCAAACCCCGTCAGTTCGATTCGCCACCCCTATGTGCTGCTCGACAAACGCACGTGTTGGCAGAGGAGCTGGCACCTCGAAATTGCGCATCCATCGCTTGTAAAATTGCGTGTCCCTGTTTTTAACGAATGGGGCATCGTCGTAATAGCGCTCAAATGCGACGCGCACTTGATCGGGATTCGCTTCATCTGAATACATCAAATTCACCCATTCAGGAGAATCTTCATTTGGCACGTATGAGGTTTGCGGCACATGTTGCGCTTGAAGCGCTGAGGAGATCAAAATTCCCAAGGTGAAAACCACGATCTGTTGAGGTCTGAGCATGCCCAAAAATAAGCCTTCCAATTTTGATGAAAAAGAAAAGAGCCACCCGTGAGCAGCTCTTTCTTTCAAGTGAATTTGGATGGTTGGTCCAATCTACCTCGCCTTATTCAGCACAAGGAGTTCCATAATACTGGAAGAACGTGAGCAAGTCTGAGACATCGACGTACGAGTCGCCATTGATGTCACCTGGACATGCATCCGGATAATCGCAACCACCTGGGAAGTTGGCGTTGGGATCAAAGTTCAGTCCATCCGTATCCATACAACCGACAATCAGGCATGAGCCATCGTCGTCCGTAGCGTTCACATCATAGTTGCAAGCCGTCTCATCCATGCAGCCAGCAAAAGCGCATGAACCATCGTCAATTGAAGCGGTAGAATCGTAATTCATTGCCGAGAGAATGGTGCAACCGCTGTACAAACATGATCCGTTTTCCATTCCCGCATCAGCATTGAAGTTGCTCGCGTTTTCATCCGTGCAACCCTGCACTGGGAATAAGCAAGAACCATCATCGTAGGTGGCTGCCGGATTGTAATTTACTCCGTCGTCGTACATACAACCTGCGACAATGCAAGAACCATCATCCACGTTTGCACCTGGATTGAAGTTGTCAGCATCGACATTCGTGCAACCCAAGTATTCGCAGATTGCTCCTTGATCACCGGTGTTTGCTCCCGCATCATAATTCGAAGCCATCTCATCCATGCAACCTGTAAATAGGCAAATGACATCTTGATCGCCCGTGTTGGCTTGAGAATCGTAGTTGTCTGCAGCTTCATTCATGCAACCCGTGTAAAGACAAGAAGAGTCATCCACGTTTGCACCGGCGTCATAATTGTCCGCCGCTGAATCCGTGCAGCCAAAGTATTCACACAACGCCTCTTGATCTCCCGTGTTTGCGATGGCATTGTAGTTGTCGGCATCAGTATCAAAACACCCAGTAAACAAGCAAGATTCATCGTCCACATTGGCACCTGCATCATAGTTGTCTGCTATCTCGTTCACACAACCATAATAGATGCACAACTCGCCTTGGTCACCTGTATTGGCCTGGGCGTCGTAGTTGTCTGCCGTATCATCCATGCAACCAGAGTAAAGACAAAGCTCGTCTTGGTCACCTCCATTTGCTTGTGCGTCATAATTGTCCGCTTCTGCATCCATGCAACCCAAGTAGAGGCACGAACCATCGTTCAAGTTTGAAGAGGGGTTAAAGTTGTTTGCAGTCTCATCGGTACAACCCTCAAAGACACAGGTCAAATCATCAAAATTGGCCGTTGGATCGAAATTAACAGCTCCCTCATCGGTACAACCGCCTTCGATTGATGGGAAGGTCAACTCCACATCGGTGTATTCGTAAATCGCATCGTCACTCCCCTGGAATCGGATGTTATAGCGCAAGAAGACCACACCACTCGTGGTGAATTGCCCCACCAACAATCGTCCATCTTCATCCGGTACACCTTGACTGTCAGAAGCACCCGGGTTCAAGAAAATTTGAGCACCCTCTTCCGTATCAATGATGAGATCATTGCCATCATTAAAGTCTGGTAAATAGAGGTACATATTTTCTTGCGCAATCGCATTGTAGTCTCCTGGGGCAGCTCCAATGGTCAACCATGAATCATACTCCAATTCTGGGAATAGCCCATAAAAACCAGGATTAATGTAGCCGCCGAAGTCTGCACCAAAGGGGTGCTGATAGAAGTCACCTGTTGATGTGGTCAACCAAGGATCTTGGCTGTTACCGAAAAGTGAAGTCATGTCCACAGATGCGTCCGTATTGAACTGAGCATAAACCCGGTAAGTCGTAGCAGATTCGACGGTATTCTCGTCAACCACTTCGTAAACCAAACCTTGGAAGGTATCATCTCCCCACGTGCAACTTCCATCGTCATTCGTGGCCAACGGATTGAAGTTGTTGGCCGATGCTGAGGCACAGCCCAGAACCTCGGCACACTCTTCAACACCATCGCCTTCGTAGTCCCCGTTGCAGATACCATCGCAATCCGCAAATGGAGCTGGGTACTCACAAGTAGCCGGAACGTCAACATCTGCATCAGGATTGAAGTTACAAGCCAACTCATCGAAGCATCCTGCGCTGAGGCAAGAACCATCTTCATCAGTTGCTGATTCACTGAAATTATAGGCCGTTTGGTCCGTACAACCCGGGATTTCTTCTTCGTCACACACATTGTCGGCGTCGGCGTCATTGTTGCAAATGCCGTCGCAGTCGCGGTAGTCTGTTTCATAGAAGCATGTGCCATCGTCATCCGTGGCAGTTGGATCATAATTGCAAGCGGATTCATCCGTGCAGCCTACCCCAAACTCAGGAAACACCAAATTCAAATCAGTTACATAGTGAGACGATTCCGCTTCATCCCTGAATTGTAAGTTGTATTTGACAGAAACAACTCCTGCCGTTGTGAATTGTCCCAAGAGCATTTGTCCATTTTCCACAAAAGAAAGCGGACTTCCCATGGTTCCCGGGATATAATACAAACTCGCCCCCACTGCTGTGTTGACCAAAGCGTTTGCGCCGGATGCCTCAAAATCACCAAAGAAGGACTCGAGGCCAACTGTTTGCAAAGCAATCGGCGAACCTGGACCACCGCCCAATGCCAACCAAGTGTCGTATGCTAAGGTTGGGAAAAATGCGAAGAAGTCAGGATTGACGGCATGTGCCAAAAGGCTGCCATTTTCGTCCTGATAAAATGGCTCTGTGGAGCTGATCGACCAATTGTCCTGATCCGTTCCATAAGCTGCAGTGATCTGGATGATGGTGTCAGCATCGAAATTTGCGAACAAGCGGTAAGTAGAGGTCCCCTCAACCAAATCGTGGCCAACCAATTCATAACTCAGCCCCGTAAACAGGCCATCTGTCCATTCGCATGAGCCGTCATCGTCTGTAGCTTGGCTGTTGTAGTTCAGAGCTGAAGAAGACGTACATCCTGCCAATTCAAATTCGTTGCAAATGCCATCGCCATCGTGGTCATCAATGCAGTCCCCACCGCAGTTTGTACCAGGTGTAGCGTAAATGCATGAACCGTCATCGTCAGTAGCTTCCGCATTGTAGTTACAGGCTACTGAAACCATGCAACCCGAAATTTCAAATGCATCACAAACACCATCACTGTCTGTATCGATGAGGCAATTGCCGTCGCAGTCATAACCGTTTGCGGGGAACGTACCATCGCAACCGCATGATCCTTCGAGGATTCCATCACCGCCGCACTCTCCACACTCATCCAATTGCAGACACGATCCGTTATCGTCGGTGGCATCTGCATTGTAATTGCAGGACGTAGCATCCGTGCAACCTACAATTTCAAATTCATCGCACACGCCATCCTGATCCGCATCATTTAGACAAACACCAGCGCAATCGTAGCCCAAATCCGGAAGATTTCCGTCGCAATCACACGCGCCAGGCGTGATACCTGAACCGCCGCAAACACCGCATTCGTCCGTAAACAAACACGACTCATCATCGGTGTTGGCTTCAGCATCAAAATTACAGGCCAGCGCATCGGTACAACCTTCGACAGGTGGCACGTATTCCGCCGTAGTGAACTCAAGCCCTCTATTTTCCATGGTGGATTGCCCCTCGGCGCGCCACTGCATATTCCAGGTTCCACTCAAAATTCCAACATCGCCATTTTCATCGTCTGTCACCGTGAATTGACCGAGCAAGACTTTTCCATCTTCTCCTGACACTGCATTCGAGTTTGCACCGGGGATGACATACCAGCTTCCGCCCGTCACACCGCCCAACGTAAAACCAGAACCTGTGTTAAATACTTGGAACGCTTCTGACATTCCAACAGAACTCACGTCACCATCTGCACTGTTCGATGAACCAATGGTCAGCCAGCTGTCGTATTCAACCTCAGGGAACATCGCAAACAAAAACGTTTGAATGCCTGACCCCAAATCTGCTCCACCCAAAGCCACGGGGTGTTGAAAAAAGCTTGTAGACACAGCCAAATCGAGCTCTACCGGAGCCAATTCGTCTGAGCCCACTGCAAACAATGCTATGCACTCGTCAAGGTTACTCTCGAAATGCGCATACAATCGATAAGTCGTACCGGCGTCAGTCGTTGCATAGGCAGAGGCGTTCAGGAAAGGAAATCCTGGAAGTTCACATGATGCATCATCTTCAGTGGCAGAAGGATCAAAATTAATGGCCAGTTCATCAGTGCATCCGAAGACCTCAACAGCGTCGCAAACACCATCCTCGTCCAAGTCGGCGGCACAAGAGCCACCGCATTCGCCAAGCGCATCAACAACATTGCCATTGCAATCGCAATCATCCTCTGGGATTTCAGTACAGCCACAGTCATAAATCGCACCGGGACCATTGCACACTCCGCAAGCATCCAAAGAACCTATGCAGTCGTCTGCGTCATCGCAAACGCCGTCGTTATCCGTATCAGCTGTGCAAGCACCTCCGCATACCCCAAGGGCATCCGTGGTGTTTCCTTCACAGTCACAATCTCCTTCGGGCATTTCAGTGCAGCCGCAGTCATAGATCGCTCCGGGGCCATTGCACACACCACAAGCATCTACAACTCCAACACACGCGTCAATGTCGTCACATATTCCGTCGTCATCTTCATCCGAAGAACACGCTCCTCCGCATTCACCGGAAGCATCTAACTGGTTGCCGTTGCAATCGCAATCGCCTTCAGGAATATCACTGCAACCGCATTCAAAAGTTTCTCCAGGACCGTTGCAAACGCCGCAAGCGTCCAGTGAACCTACACATTCATCTACATCATCGCAAATACCATCGGCATCCGCATCGGCTGAACAAGCCCCTCCGCAAACACCTGCAGCATCCAGTTCATTTCCATCGCAATCGCAATCGCCTTCAGGTGTGTCTGTGCAACCGCACTCGTATACCGCACCGGGACCGTTGCAAATGCCGCAAGCATCCAATTCACCAACGCAAGGATCGAATGCATCACACACACCGTCGTTATCGACGTCGGTGAGGCATTCTCCAGCACAATTGTATCCTTCGGCTGGTGGGGTTCCCTCGCAATCGCACGTGCCGGGGACAATGCCTT
>Ga0233396_1000684_pt1 | contig 15817 bp, 13 predicted proteins | sample 32DmetaG_FD_183169 | JGI IMG/M metagenome (GOLD analysis project Ga0233396, IMG submission 183169) | Seawater microbial communities from Monterey Bay, California, United States - 32D | ecosystem: Environmental > Aquatic > Marine > Coastal | place: USA: California | collected 2016-10-19 | reverse complement strand
GGTTGATGTGAAGCGCTTCTCCCCATGCACATCCGTTGTGCACACTCTAAAGTAGGGCGCGCTCACCTGTGCGGCGCGATGAGTGCGCCCCAAACCCTGGATCGCATTGTCAGCCCGCCAGCCCGGCTCAAGCAGATAATGACGGCGGCGCTTCTGGTTCACGGCCGTCTGAGCTGCCTGATAGGAGCGCCCTGTGCCGCCTGCGTCCGAGAAAATCAATATATCCTTCTCACCCCCATAAAGGCTTGGGTCTCTGCGGAATTGGCAGAGGCTGCGCGACGCTCCACCTTCAAGCTGCCATCGCTTTGCTTGATGGGCCGCACGCTGCGCCCTGTAACCTCGGCTATCCGCTCAGGCCCGAATGCCCAGACAAGCTGATCAAGGGCCGATGGAACCGGAGCCAGGAGCAGCAAGTCTTCCATAAGTTCATCGCGCAGCCGCTCGGCCTCGCGCGAGACAACAGGATTGCCGTTCTCATCTCTGAAGGGTTCTGCAATGACCGAGCCATCTTCCTGCTCAACGAGCTGCATCTGCATCACAGGGAAGGCATTCTGCAAATACCCCAGAACATAGTCCCTAGGCGTAAGGGATGCTTCCGCCAGCTCCTCATCTGGAGCCAGGGTTTCCAAGCGGCGCTTCAGGAGCGCCTCTCCTGTGGAGACAATCTGCACAACAGGGGCCCAGCCGTCTGCGACATCCGCCTCAATTGCAGCAATGACACTCTTTGCCTTCATGCCCTGCAACAGATGTCCAAAGAAGCGCTGCTTTGTGCTTTCAAAGGCAGAGATGGCAGCGGCTTTGGCAGAGCCCGACCCTGCTTCAGCACTCCCGTCGTCGCGCGCGCTGATCCCTGTGGCCTCCAAGGCCGCATTCAGATTGTTGTGGATCGTCTTAAACGCACCCGCCCAAGCGTCATATACACCGATTTGATCTTCACTGAGCGCGTGTTCCAGAATGTCATACTCAACGCCATCAAAGGACAGCGCGCGCGCCGTATAAAGACCAAGCGCCTTCAGATCACGCGCAACAACTTCCATAGCCGCAACACCGCCAGCCTCCATAGCCTCAACAAAACCCTCCCGTGAGGGGAACGGATAGTCCAGACCAGCCCCCCAAAGCCCCAACCGGCTTGCATAGGCCAGATTAGACACCTCCGTTGCCCCTGTTGCTGAGACATAAAGCACCCGCGCGCGCGGCAGGGCATTTTGCAGTCGCAATCCCGCCAAACCTTGCTGTGAGGGAGCCGCAGCACCGCGCGCAGAGCTTGAGCCGCCCGCGTTCTGCATCGCATGGGCTTCATCAAAGGCGATCAGCCCGTCAAAATCCTCGCCAAGCCAGCTTAGGACCTGATCAAGTCGCGTCTTCCCGCTTTGGGCCACAGCGCGCAGGGTGGCATAGGTTGTAAACAAGATGCCTTCCCTGAGCTTGAGGTCGTCATCTCCCGACCACTTGGAGAGCGCATGAATGTCTGTGCGCGCACCCCCAAGATCACACCAGTCACGGATCGCATCCTCCACAAGCGTGGCGGAACGCGACACCCACAGCGCCTTGCGCCGCCCCGCACCCCAACCTGCAAGGATAAGCCCTGCAACCTGACGGCCCTTGCCACAGCCCGTTCCATCCCCCAGAAAATACCCCTTACGAAACGTGTGCGCTTGAGCGTCCTCATCCGCGCGCTGCAAAAGGTTCTTCTCTGTAACACTAAAGCGCCCGGGCAAATCATGGCCAAATGCCGTCTCTGCCATGATCACTGTCTCAAGCTGCGCCTCAGAGAGCAGCCCCTCACCGACCAGACGCTCAGGCAAGCTGAGCTCACAAGCGCCCTCTGAGGGGGCAGGGGCAGCAACCGAAGCCATCGCAAGGCTTTCCACCAAAACAGTCGGGTGGGCTTTTGCCCCCTTGATGCTGATCCGCTGTGGGGCATAGCGCGCATAGACATCCGAGAGCGCCTCATTGCTACGCGCAATGTTAAAGACAGTCACATCCAGTGGCACCATGGCCGTGCTTGAGTGCGCACGCGCGGCCAATGATCCGCTTGCGGGCAAGAGCATTTTGGGGCGCGCGGCGCTGATTGCATCTTGCGCGGAAGGGCGCGGTTTGGGGGCGCTCGCTTTGAGCCTGTTTGACAGCGCGACGGGCTTTGCAAGCGGCTGGCGTGCAGGCAAGTGGCTGCTTAGAAGATCAAGCGCCTCAGAGGGGCTGCCAACGACAAAGCGCGCTTCACGAGTGCGGGCGAGCGGCTCTGTCTTGGCAGTCGGCTTGTCCGCAATCAGCAAATGGGTCTCAACACTGGCGCCCATACGCGCAAAAGCAGTGCGGGGCAGGGTGAGGCGTAAGACAGGCGTGACCTCCTCACAAAGCCGCGCCCAAAGCGCACCGCCCCGTTCCGCGCTGACACCGGGCGGCACAATCGCAACCAGCCGCCCGCCCTCACAGAGACGCTTTGCTGCGGATAACACATGACGCATGGCAATGGTGCTGTCTGAGGAACGCGCAACACTTGAGGCAAATGGCGGGTTCATCACCACAAGCGTGGGCGCAAGCTCCCGCGCCAATAGATCGTCGATGAACTCCGCGTCATGCGCCGTAACAGTCTTGCCCGTCAGCTGCGCAAGCAATGCCGCGCGTGTGGGATCAATCTCATTCAGGATCAACTCTGGTGTGCTGCGGGCCGTCTGTGATCCCGCCGCCTCCGCAAGGGCGGCCAGACAGCCCGTTCCTGCAGACGGCTCCAGAACAACATCCCCCGCTTGAGGATCGGCTGCTTGGGCCACGATCCAGCCCCAAGGCATTGCGGTTGTAAATTGCTGAAGCTGCATCTGGCGCTCGGTGCGGCGCGTCTCTGTCGGCAGGCTTGCCGCTATATCCTCGACTATTAACAAGCCTGCTTGGGCGGTTATGGTAGAGCCAAGATGTGCCCGCGCAGTCGCAAGTGCTGCCGCTTGCATCACATCAAAGCCCATGCGCCAGTACCATGCACCGGCAGCATCCGTTCCCCCAAAAGCTAGGCTCATGACGCGACTGACATCAGCCACGTTTAAAGCGCGCGTATTGAGGATCTTTGTCATCTCGCTCTTGGCGGATGTGAGAGCTTCAATATTTATTGATTTTACATGTGACATTGGGTGGTCCTTTTTTGATCAAGTTATTCCCCCCACAAACAGCAAACTCTGACTTTGGTGCGCCGCAACATGGAGCCCGCGTTGGGTTTGGATGCGCACAAACGCCACGCGCCAGCCCACGCCTGGCGCATGGGCTGGCACTGAGAGGTTTGCTTGGGATCGTGGTTTAGGCGCCCTCAAGTGCCTCGGGTGCTTCAGCCGCCTCAACCTCTTCGGGCTCTGCGATCTCAACCGTGCGCATCGCCTTTGGGGCCCAGTTCTGAACCGCCGCGCGCTCTGCGCTGCTCAATGTGGCAAAGGGAGCCGCAAAGAGACCATCCATGTAATCCACAAGCTCTGACTTCTTTGATTTCTCATAGGCATCCGCTTGAGACAGCATGCCAAGGTCATCCCGCAAGATCGCCATGAGGGCCGGTTTGGTCAGCCGCGCAAAATATGTGGCGTCCGGCGTCCAGACGTCACGGATACGGGGCAGGGCTTCTGCCTCAACAAGACGGCGCACAGGGTTGAGACGCGCGCCGTAAAGCCCGGGGCTCAGTGTTTGCGCAACAGCATAGGCAAGGATTGCTGCGCGGGCTTCAGCCTCAAGGCCACGGAAGGCCGCAAAGCTCTCATCTGCCTCCAAGGCAAGCCAGCTGACCTCCAGACCTTCGGCCAAGGTTGCAAAGACATCTTCAATCGATTTGAGATTGCCCTCACAATCCTCTGCGCTCCGTGCAGCAACCTCGCCCTTCATCGTCGTGCTGATGCCATGGATGCTATAGGGCTCAAGCACAGAGCGGATCAGCGTGTAGTCGGCATAATCGCGTGCAAGCTCTGGTGACTGCGCCAGCGCCAAGCCAATCGCGCGTGTGCGCACATGTGCCATGTCGCGCGCAAGCTTCTCAGACCATTTGTCCTGCACAGGCGGCTGACCTTGCGCCGCGTTTGCACCCGTCTCGGTCTCACCTTTGAGCGCCGGCATATCCTCAGGGCGCACCATCCCCGTGTGAAGGCGGATCTCGCTGCCTGTCCAGATCGCCAAGACACCCGCGAGCGCGGCATCAAACTCACTAAAGGCTGAGCACATCTCCTCCAGCTGTTTTGTAAGCATGTCATATTCATCTTGGAGCGTCGCCTCTGCTTCAATGTCTCCTTCAGCGGCGCCGTAAGCCACCTCGATCGCCTCAAGCCGTAATGCAATCTGATCGCCCTTCTCCTTGGCCTCACCCTCAAGCTCGATGGGCTGGCGATAAACACGGCCATATTTTGAGGTCAGCTCCCAATCCGGCTTGAGCAGGATCTCACTCCAGGCCAGCCCGCTTGCCTCACGCGCAGCTTCCGCGGCATCAGAGAGGGCCGCACTCAAGAGCTTGCTGACAAGGGCCTGGTCTGCAAGCACGCTGTCTTCTTCAATCAGATCAGCGACAATCTCACCGCCAGCCGCCTCATAGGCCTCATGGACAAGTTTGCCCAAAGCATCGCCAAGGCGCACAAAGCGACCCTCAAAATACCCCCGCACATTCCATGGGCTTAGGTTTGAGCTCTGCTCTGTGAGGGACTGATAGGCCTCAAGCTGCACGCCCGTATCCGGATGGGCATCAAAGGCCTTCAAGGTCTCAAGGCTCACCTCACCCGCACGGTGCGCCGCGCGAATATCCGGATGAATGCCCCCCAAGCGCAGGGCTTCCTTAACCGTGCGCTCCGTGATCGAAAACCGCCGCGCAATCGTTGCCACATCCGCGCCGTCCTTCTCGCGCATGGCCGCAAAGGCCTCATAGCGATCCAGCGCATCCATGGGAAGCTGAAGCGCATTCTCCGAATAACTCAGCGTCACCTGCGCCGCATGAGATTCGGGCACAACGCGGCAGCTGATCTTCATCGCGCTTGTGTAATCCTTGTTTGTGCCATCCGCGGCCAAAGCGAGCAGGGCGCTCAAACGTCGCCCACCCGCCAAGACACCCCAGACAGCCTTACCCTCAACCTCTGGCAATGGCGCGACAAGAAGCGGTTGCAGCAAGCCACATTCGGCGATGTTTGCTGCTAATGGCGCAATCTCTTCCTCGCTATAGCCAGCCCCTGAGGCGGCGCGCACATTGTCAGGGTGAAGTGTCAGTGTTTTGAGTGCGAGTTCTTTTGTTACAAATGCGTTCTTCATGGGAGTTTCCTCTGTGTTTGCTTCTCAATCCCAAGATCAGGATCACAAAGACAAACAGCCCTCTTGAACTTTTGTACCCGGCCCGCTACGCACCACTACATTTAGTGTTATGCAAAACAGAAACCACACTATGCTTGACTTTGTTCCCCTTACGGTCCATATTTGTGAGAGGAAAATCAGGAGGTACTGCCATGCCCAAAGATACATTCGAGACCGCCACCGAGACCAGCCCAGTGGCTCTGCCAATCACAGCCAAACAGCTCAGCTATGCGCGCACCCTTGCCATGCGCAATGGAGCCGTTCTGCCTTGGGAAGCTCAACAGGATCGGCGCAGCCTCAGCGCCTGGATTGAAGAGCAAGCGCGCAAAGCGCCCTTGCCCTCTGATCGCCCATCCTCAAAGCAAGTCGCCTTTGCCGAGCGCATCGCCCGTGCCAAGCGTCGTGATGTGCCTGAAGAGTGCTTCCAGAGCCGCGATCTCATGAGCCGATGGATCACCGCTAATAAGCATTGAGCGAAAGCCCCAATCTGCTATACGGTCTCTCGCCTAGCATTTGTCTGTTCCAGCCAACTGCGGGCTGAAGAGCTTTGGTAAGTCTGAAAGAAAGTACAACACCATGAGCTACCTACAATTTCCAACGGGGCTAATTGCAGTAGCGGCTTTGCTAATAGCCATCTTTTTCGTCTTCATTTTTTTGATCAAAACACAACGGCGCGCGCCCATAGCTGAAATCCTAGCGACGCCGCTTATGAATAAATCCGAGCATCACCTTTACCATCAATTAGGAGAGATTGTTTCTAAATATTTCCCGCCAGGGCATGAAGTAATGTCGCAGGTTTCGTATGGTGAGTTTTTGAAGTGCAAAGACTTTAAGGTTAGATCAACTTTTAACTCCAAGCGCGCCGATTTTTTGGTGATTGATCAAGATACCAACCCCGTAGTCGTAGTTGAGTATCAAGGCAGCGGGCATTTCGGGCGTTCAGAAAAAAGCAGAGATAATGCGATGAAGCGGGATCGTGTAAAGCGTCAAACACTTGCTTCGGCGGGAATACCGATGATCGAGGTCCCAGCAAAGTTTTCTAATAGCCAACTGCGTGAACTTTTTGAAAACATCATGCTGGAAAAGAATTCAATGGAGCTCGATCATCGAAACCTTACGGGATCAGCTTCGTAAGGGTGACCGTCAAGGTCACAATGCCAATGCCCGTGAGCCAAAGCTGCTTGTAGAGGTCTTTGAAGTGTTCGGCAGACTTTGCCTCATTCAGAGCCAACCGTGCATTCAATGCTTCCACTGTCACAATATCCTTTGGCTGGCTCTCCTGTGCCAACTCAATCAAGGTTTCTACCTGTGCATCCTCAAAGCCCGCTGTGCGCAGTTTGTTGGCATAGAGGTTTGTGTCAAGACAGCGAATGATCGTCATATTCCATTCTCCTCTTGTGAATACGGGCCATTGCGGCCGTTTTGCAAAGGCACACTGGTCGATGCTGCGCTACAGGCTGATGAGCTGCGCATGTGGTACTGTGCGGCCCAGTCTGCATAGCCGAGGGTAGTTTGACGATCTGCTACCGCTACACGCCATGCGTTGATATCAGCATCCACCAGATCATGCTCGATATCAGGCAGGATCACCCCGTTCACCATCCAGCTTTCAATGGGCAGGTTCTTGAGCCAATCTGCCACTGTTGGAATGCAGCGACAATCCTCACGCACATGTTGCTCACCGATAAAGCGCACGGGAACCTCTCGCCCCGCGCTGTTGGTGAGGGTCACCCCAAAAACGCGCTCGGCCTCAAACACACCGGCCGAATGATGCCGCAAAGCTCTGTGACCGGGCAGGGCTAGGTGCTCTTTTGTAGCGTCAAACCACGAGTGTAGGGCAAGGTAATCATCGGGTCGCCCGCCAAACTTGCGCGCCAAGCTCTCTGCATGATGAAACGAATGGGCCATCCTCACACCCCCTCGTGGCTGTAGCTGTTATAGTCCGTGAAGCGCTCGCGATGCTCGATCTGCATCTTGTCAGCGCTCACGTCCCACTCGACCTCTCCGTCACCGCCATCGTTGTTCTCAAACCCGGGGTGCAAATCATAGACCACATCCCAGAGCAAATCCGCAACGCTCCGCTCAACCTCTGGTGAGAGCTGCTTGGTCTTGGGCTCCCAGCGAACGCTCTCAATATTGCCGCTATCGCCATAAGCATCATATTCTGCTGAGACCGCCGTGATGCCATGGGCCTCGAGCGTCTTCTTCACCTCAATGCGCTTGGCCGCCGTTGCCTCTGCTCGCTGCGCGTTCATTTCTTGAACCCGCGCCATGATTTCCGTCATATCCATCTGCATTCTCCTAGTCTGGATGATTGAACACCCAGACAAAAAGAAACCTTCTGTAATGGCGCGGGTCATTGTCAAGGGTTTCGGGCAAGCCAAAAATTCCGGCGAGAATCTCTTTCTTCACCGGGTTTAAGACACAAAAACGTAAGCATCCGCCGAGAGCCGTCTAGCGGGCTCATTTAGAGATGGCTTACCGTGTGTCCTTATGGACGCAGATAATAACACCCCCCGCATTGAAGGATCTTCGGTCCCAGACAAGGGTCGTCGAGGTCGCTTGACGGATGACGAGAAAGTCAGGATCGTTGAGGAAAGCTATCGAGACGGCGAAACGGTAGCGAAGGTTGCCCGTCGCCATGAGGTTTCACGATCCCAGCTTTACGATTGGCGTAATCGTTACAAGCAGGGGCTGCTTGGCAGGTGCGACGTGGGATTTATGCGCGTTCTGGCTGTTGAGGGCGGGTCGGGCTCAAATGGTGGGTCACAAGCGTCATCGCCTGCCATGACAATCGACTTGGGTGACCATTGCAGGATGACGGTATCCGCAGATTTTGACATGGATGCTGTTGCGTATTTGCTCGATCGCCTGAAGGTGATGCGATGATCGCATTTTCTTCTGGCACGAAGGTGTGGATCGCGGGCGGCGTCACGGACATGCGCTGCGGGATGAACAGCCTAGCGTTGAAGGTTCAGGAGGGCCTTGGGCGTGACCCGCATGCGGGCGAGATATTCTGCTTCCGCGGGCGTCGGGGCGATCTGGTTAAACTGCTTTGGCATGATGGGGTAGGCATGTCGCTCTATGCCAAGAGGCTCGAGGCGGGGAAGTTCATCTGGCCTGCGGGCGGCTCAGGGGAAGCTGTTCAGGTCTCTTCGGCGCAGCTCGGGTATCTTCTCGAGGGGATTGACTGGCGCAATCCGCGCTGGACACAGCGCCCTGGGAAGGTTGGATAAACTTGGCCAAAAGCCCATGTTTTGCTGGGCTTTTGCGAGCTGATGTTGTAGATATTTACCATGTCAGAAGCCCGCTCCGAACTCGAAGACTTGCGAACTGCGCTTGCGGCCTCGGAGCAGCGTGCAGCGATGGCCGAGACTGATCTGGCAAGGGCGCGTGCGGTGGTCTCGACCTCTGAGGCGATGATCGCGGGCCTCAAACTCGAGATCGCCATCCTTAAGCGCGACAAGTATGGCCGCAGCGCGGAGCGCAGCGCCAAGTTGCTTGACCAGCTAGAATTGCAGCTTGGAGACCTCATCGAGGATGCAGCCGAGGAGCGGGTGAGGGCAGAACAGAAGACGACGAAGGTCGCCCCCTTTGAGCGGCGCAAGCCGGTGAAGAAAGCATTCCCCGAGCACCTTCCGCGCGAGCGCAAGGTGCTCGAGGCACCCAGCACTTGCTCGTGCTGCGGCTCCGACCGCATCGTGAAGATGGGCGAGGACATCACCGAGACGCTCGAGGTCATCCCTCGTCAGTGGAAGGTGATCCAGACGGTCCGGGAGAAGTTCACGTGCCGGGCCTGCGAGAAGATCACTCAGCCCCCTGCACCCTTCCGTCCGATCCCGCGGGGATGGGCTGGCCCAAGCCTGCTGGCAATGATCGTCTTCGGAAAATACGGTCAACATCAGCCTCTCAACCGCCAGGCTGAGCGCTACGCCCGTGAAGGCGTGGATCTCAGCCTCTCCACGCTCGCCGACCAAGTGGGCGCGGTCGCTGAGTTGCTCAAGCCACTGAACGCCATGATCGAGGCGCATGTATTCGCTGGAGCCAGGCTGCATGGGGATGACACCACGGTGCCGCTCTTGGCCCGTGGCGGCACCAAGACGGCGCGGCTCTGGACCTATGTGCGCGATGACCGCCCCTTCGACGGGACTGCGCCGCCGGCGGTCGTGTTTCGCTTCTCCCGAGATCGCGCCGGAGAACATCCAGCCCAACATCTGGCAGGTTGGCAGGGCATCCTGCAGGCCGACGCCTATGCTGGGTATAACCAGCTTTACGCCGGCGCCCGAAAGCCTGGGCCAGTAGCATCGGCTCTGTGCTGGTCGCACGCGCGGCGCAAGTTCTTCGAGCTAGCTGACGTGCAGACGAACATCCGCAAGGGTAAGTCGCCCAAGGAGCTCTCGCCCATTGCCGTCGAGGCAGTGAAGCGCATCGACGCGCTGTTTGAGATCGAACGCAGGGTCATCGGGCAAGCCCCGGAGACGCGTTTGAAGATGCGACAGTGCCAGTCGGCCCCGCTGGTCGCGGACTTGGAGCAATGGCTGCGCGGCGAGCGCGCCCTTCTGTCGAAACATGCCAAGGTGGCCAAGGCCATCGACTATCTCCTTGCCCCGAAACATTGGCCCAGCTTCACGCGGTTCATCGACGATGGACGGATTTGCCTCACAAACAATGCCGCCGAGCGCTCCCTGCGCGGCGTGGCTCTCGGCCGGAAGTCCTGGCTCTTCGTAGGCTCCGAGCGTGGTGGTCAGCGCGCCGCGGCGATGTACACATTGATTGGAACCGCCAAACTCAACAACATCGACCCCCAAGCATGGCTCGCCGACGTCATCGCACGCATCTCAGACATGCAGGCCTCACGCCTGTAGAACTGCTCCCGTGGAATTGGAAACCAGCGGCCCAAACCGAAAGCTCCGTCAAGCCCGAATAGCCGCGGTACTCGCCGTATGGTTACGTCCAATAGGTCTGTATCGATGCTCATACGTGGGTCTCCATTTAGAGCCGTTACCATGTCCACCTTACAAAATTCAGGATAGCGCCTGATTATGCTCTCCTCCGTCACAATGCGGTTTCACGCCGAACGCATTCGTTCTCCCTCGCAAGGTCGCGATCCTCGCCGGACAACACATCGGCGTGCCGATGTGTCGAAACCCGTTAGGTCAGCCTCGACTTGACGACGCCCAGAGCTTTCGCAGCCTACGGCCCTGAAGGACCACTGGTCAACGCAATCCGCACCGCATCCTTGCGAACGTCGCCTGTTCTTCCAATGGGTCATCTCCCTTGCTGCACACCAGGCTATCAATTGAGCGCGGCCAAACCGCGACAGCTCCAGCTCGCCCCCTAACGCAAACCTAACCATTGATAAGCCTACTTGGGCAGGCCAATTTCAGGGCAAATACTGGGCCAGTTCTCAATGCCAATCAACACACAGGCGCTTGTTCCTCACTAATCCCGCAACGCAAGCTCCTGAATTTTCGCCAAAGGCTGCCAGAAGTATTCAAGCACAGTGCGTGTACCAGAGAGCACATCGACGGTAGCTGTCATGCCAGGAATAAAGGTGACCACCTCGCCGGTGTCTAGAACCAACTCTCCTTCGATGGCGACGTGGACAAGGTAATGGCTCATGCCGCCGTTCTGATCATCAACAACCGCATCTGGGCTGATACGGATGACGCGCCCATCGACCGAGCCATATCTGGCTGAGTCATAGGCAGACATACGGATGCGGACTGAATCGTCTAACCTAATACGCGAAATATCCTGCGGCATGATTTTAGCTTCGACAATTAGCGCCTCGCCTGTGGGAACCATTTCAAGAATTACGTCCCCAGTATTTACAAAACCACCTGGCGTACGAAAATTGAGTTGATTGATTATGCCATCCATCGGCGCACGGATGAGCGTTCGGCTGACCCGCTCCTCTAGACGCGGCAGTGATTCTTCAAGTTCACTTTTTTCAGCTACAACCGTGTTAAGCTCCTCCATGGCGCGCAACTGAAAGTTTGCCCGTGCAATGTCAATTTCTGCCTCGATTTCAGCAATCCCAGAGCGCGCCTGCGCAATGCTGACCGCCGCTCGCTCACTCTCGCCCCGCGCCTGCTCGAACTGGCGCTGCAACTCCAAAAGTCTTGTGGTTGGCGCAATATTGTCCCGCACCAGCGGCTCAACCACCGTAATTTCTTCTTCAAGGAATCCTGCAGTCCGCTCTGCGGTGCCGAGGGTGGATTCTGCAACCTGAAGATCCTGGGCACGCTGACGAAGACGCTGTTCCAGAACCGCCAATTGCCCGTCCAGTTCCCCACGGCGGGCGGCAAAGAGACTCTGCTCCGTCAAGGCAACCATGGGAGAGCGCGCATTAAGTTCAGCAGGCACTATGAGGTCCGTGCCATCTATCTCTGCGCGCAGGCGCAGCTCTTTGATGTCAAGACTGGCAAGGCGTTGAGCAACCCGGTTCAGTTCGCCGCTCGCGTCAACTGGGTCAATTTCGAATAGCACCTCACCCTCGGCGACTATACTATTCTCGGTCACCAAGCGACGCAGGATCACCCCACCCTCCGCTGCCTGTACTATTTGGTTCTGCTCAGAGGATATGACACGCCCTTCCCCTCGGGTCACGCTGTCTAACTCCGCCCATGATGCCCAAAGCAATGTAAGACCTACGAGTGCCGCAATCGTGATCATAATCAACGATCCACCAAGCCCTTCATGGCCCGCCATATCGCGTGACATGCGCTTGAAATCCATATCAGCCATGATCACTTCTCACCTAGCCTGCGACCGAAGCTTGTCCGGAGTTGTATCAGCTACAATCTGGCCTTGGTCTATGACCAAGACTCGGTCGGCGAGTTCCAGCAAGGTATTGCGGTGAGTGATCATAATCAGTGTCCGTTCCTCAGCCCAATCTTTGAGCCGGTCGATCACTGCCTTTTCGGTGGCAGTGTCCATAGAGCTCGTAGGCTCATCAAGGATCAGCAGGTTAGGGCTGTGCAAGAGTGCACGCGCAAGGTTAATCGACTGCCTCTGCCCGCCAGACAGCCCCTCGCCACGCTCTCGGAGCTCCATGTCATAGCCCTGGGGGTGCCCCGCGACGAAATCATCCACGCCGGATACTTTGCAAATCTTGAGGATATGGGCATCATCATACTCAAAGAAACCCATCTGCAGGTTCTCTTTCACCGACCCCGAAAAAAGCCATGTTTCCTGCAGCATAACCCCAATATTCCGGCGAACGTCAGACTTATCAATTTGCCGCAAATCGACCCCATCGATCAGCACCGCGCCCTCACTGGGCTCGATGAGCCCCGAGATGAGCCGAGACATTGTAGATTTACCTGATCCCATCCTACCTAAAATCGCTACCTTTTGCCCAGCCGGTATTTGGAGAGACAAATTTTTCAAGATCGGGCTGTTTGCGCCAGGGAAAGTGTAGCTTACGCTTTTCAATTCCACATTGCCTTCCAGATGCGGGCGGCTAAGACGGGCATACGTCTGCCCCACATCACCCGGGTTCATAACCGCCGAGAGCGCGCGGTAGGCCTCACGCGCGCCATTTGCTCGCGACAAAGCCGAGGCGAGCTGCGATAATGGTGCAAGAGTGCGACCACCGAGGATCACAGCTGCGATCATCGCTCCCATGGTGATCGTGCCATCCTGAATAAGAAACACACCGTAGAAGATGGTAGCAATTTGCGCGAGCTGCTGGACGGATGCTGCTGAGTTGATCGCGAAATTCGAGAGCATTCGACTTTTTAAGCCAAGATCGGACTGCGCGTCCGACGCTTCCTCAAACCGGCGACGCATCAAGCGACCGGAGCCCGTAGCCTGTACGGTCTCAAGCCCGTTCAACGTTTCAACCAGCACCGATTGTTTGGACATATTGCTCTGCATCGAGCCTTGGGTGATGCGTGCAAGGAACGGCTGAATGCCAAGACCAGCTGCAATTACTATCGGCACAGCAATCAGAGGAACCAACGCAAGCGGTCCCGCAATCAGTGAAATCACCCATATAAAAAAGAAAATGAAAGGCAAATCAACGATCGCGATGAGGGTGGCTGAGGTGAAAAACTCCCGGAGCGTGTCGAACTCTCGCACAATGGTAGCCATAGCACCGGATTTTTGCCTTCGGCTATCCAGATCCATCGAAAGGATCTGATCGAAAATCAGCCGCGACATACGCGCGTCTGCACGCTTCCCAGCTTTGTCAACAAATTGCGCTCGCAGCGTCTTAATGATGAAATCAAAGCCAAGCGCTATGAGTACTCCAATTGTAAGCGCAATGAGTGACTCGATCGCTTCGTTCGGCACCACACGGTCATAGACCACCATGATAAAGAGCGAACTTGAGAGGCCCAAAATATTTGTTAAAACCGCGGCTAAAATCACCTGAATGTAAAGGCCTCTTCCCTGCGCCAGCGATCCCCAAAACCAGTCATTCTTGCCCTTAGGCGTGGCGGCCGCATGAACCTTGCGAGCCAGAACAACGTAAGGCTGGAGGTGATTGGCCAATTCTTTCTTGAGCAACTGTTCCTCAATGAACGTCTCATCTGCACCCGTAAAGCGGCGCAGATGGGCTTGACCTTGCGCGTCGATAGCCTGAAGCACCACCGCTTTACCGTCCTTCAAAAATCCGATTGCAGGGCGATGGCTAGAACGCAATTTTTGAGGATGCATCTCGCCAAAGCTCGCCTCAAAACCAACATGTCGCAGTGCTGACACCGCGGATTTAGGATCGAAACACTCACTCGTCAGTTCTGGTAGGTCGCGTATCGCCCCCGACGAAAAGGCCATCCCAGAAAGCGATAAGATATGCTGCACGGCGAGGATCAGCGAAGTCTCGGTATCGCTGCTAGGTTCTGCACCCATTGCATCGCCATCGTCCAACGTCAAAGCGACGTCAGCACCTCCCTGATCCAGCTCTGCACTTCCTCCAGCTTTCGGGGCTTGTGTGGGTTGATCTGCACCACTTTCGTCTGGGTTGCCCATAGCCTGCATACCGGCGACGGCACTCGGAGCCTGCTTCGCAGCGTCCGCTTCTCGACGCCCCAAGATCAAATTTTTACTCGTATTATCTGCCTCCATAATCGAGGGCATCCTTTTTATTAGTCTTGCGCGTCGTAGCTCAAGGCGGCGCGCTCATCTTCGAGCGGATTGACATCCAACCCGATCCGACGTCCCAGCTCACCTGTAAGCCCTGCAATGGTTAAGAGAAGCATTTGCCGTTCTGCCTGCATCGCAAGCTGGCTATCCTGTGCGCGGTAATTGCTGACTTCGGCGTCAACCAGCTGGCGCAGGGTCGATTGGCCGGTGGTGATTTGAGACCGGGCCATCTCAGCTTCCGAGGCGCTCAAGCTGATCTGTTCGGCGACCAGTGACATCGAGCGATCAATGCCAGAAAGTCGCGTCGTAGCAGCAGCAAGGTCAGCCTCAAGCCTTGTCTGTTCTTCTTGCATCTGTTCTTCCTCTGCCATTCGCCGGGCGATCGCCGCTTCAAGCTGGTACACCCGACGCTGGCCATCAAAAAAGCGATACTCAAAGCCCAGCCCAAACGTACCGCCGGTTGGATCAGCGGCATCCATTGGCGTGCGAAGACCTGTTTGTAGCCGAACACGTGGATAGAAGGCAGCTTCAGCCTCTTCCACCCCATGGCGCGCAGCAATCACATTCGCAGCACGCGCTTGAAGGCTAGGGGCATTGTGCCAAGCATCGACCTGCGCGAGTGCAAGTGCAGGCGTTATAATCTCGGACGGTCGAGGCAAGCGCCCAGGCGTTTGCCGGAAGTGTCGGCGAAAGCGCACCTGCGCATCCGCCAGTTCGATCTCTAAGCGCGTTTGTTCAAGCTGCACTCCGACGATCTGACGTCGCGCGCTGTCAAGGGCAGCACGATCCACCAGCCCGCTGGCGGCCATACGTTCCATTTGGCCAACCATGGCCTCCATATCCGAAGTGCGTGAACGCAGGAGCCGGAGGCGTTCATCAAACTGCCAAATATCAATCCATGCCTGGGCGGCGTCTAGGGCAAGTGTATTCGCCTGAACGACTCTTTCGGCCCGCGCTCCTATTGCCTCAGCCGTCGCTCGGTTAACAGCAGCCGTGCTTTCGCCACCATCATAGATAAGCTGGCTGAGGCTGATCCCGCCAGAGATGCCTGTCGTGGTCTTTCCAGCCGCCCCAAACTTACGCAACCCGCCCAGATTGGCATCTGCGCTGAGTTGTGGCCTACGCACGCTTTCAGCCACGCCGCTACGGCTGGCCGCCTCTCGTTCTTGGGCCAAGGCCGCCCGGTAGCCCGCATTCATCTCAACCGCTTGGACCAGAGCTGATAAGAACCCATCTGACAGCGCAACTGGCTCTGCCGTGGCTGCAGAAGCGGCCGCAAGCTCGGACGATAGAGCTTCTGACATTTGCTGTACGCTCAGCGGTGGGGCACTACAAGCGATGAGCCCAAAAGGCATGAGCGCCATAAGAATTTGTCGACTCATTTTTTGAAACTCCATTGCGCTCGTATAAACCCTTGTAGCATTAC
>Ga0233396_1000683_pt1 | contig 15856 bp, 9 predicted proteins | sample 32DmetaG_FD_183169 | JGI IMG/M metagenome (GOLD analysis project Ga0233396, IMG submission 183169) | Seawater microbial communities from Monterey Bay, California, United States - 32D | ecosystem: Environmental > Aquatic > Marine > Coastal | place: USA: California | collected 2016-10-19 | reverse complement strand
GAAAGGGAACGTTCGTGAAGGCACAATGCCAAACGATTCTCCGAACCATTCCCGCCCTGAGCGGTTGACACTTTCCAGCTCCAATTCATGAAATTGCTGGGACCAGTACGTCGTAATCAACGTGTCCGATTCTAAAGCAAATGGAAGTTGATTTTCAATGCGAAATGATTCTCCAAGCTCTGCTCCGTCGAGCTGCAGGAAATAGGTCGCCTTCAGGTTATAATCATTGTTGCGATGTGCCCAACTCGAAACAGCGCCCTCCGGCTTCCAATCATCCGGACCTTCACCCCAAAAATAAAGGGCATCATCAGCGTCCCAGGTTCCGTCTTCTTCCCCTTCAAAGTTTACTGCGACAGGCATGAGACCGAGAGGCCTCGCTTCTGCATTATCCGTCGGCAACATCCTCCCACCATTTCCGTAAAGCTTCAACTTTCGAGGATCCAGTGTATCCGGATCAAAACCCGCAGACAGGACCCAATCCTTGTCGATGCGGTATACGCCATCAGATGGCACGGAAATGCGAATGAAATCACCAACGCTTAGAGGGCTCGTGAGTGGCCAATTTCGTGTTCGTTGGTACTGCATTTGATTCACTGCAGCGCCTGCAGTCTCCAATGCCCCGAGGGCGAACTGGAATTGCTCCAATTTTTCAAACTGTTCCCTCGCTGCATCATAACGCAAAAGCGGCGTTTGAATTTGACCGATCAAAGCGCCCTCGACAACGGAGAACCTCCAATTTAAATCTCCGTGCGTTTTTTCGAATTTAAGCAAACTGCGTTGGCGCTCAGTAAGGTCCTCGGCGTCGATGGCTGCCCACTCCGGTTGCGTCACCAGATCTTGAGCGTTTCTCCAATGAGCGGGCAATTCCAATTCAAAAACACCCCAAGGAATTTCATCCAGCCAAAACCCATCGACCGGAGCAAACTGCCCAACTGGTACTAAGGAGTCCTCACTGGACAACCAATCCACGTCAAAGCGACCTTCACGAGTGAGCGAACTCCCTTCGAACTGTGCGACAGTAGCCAACGAAATGACCAGAAAAAAGAACAATGCGGCACATCGAATCTCTCTTTCTGCAAAGAGGATGCGGAGCCTGTTAAATTTCGAGTCAATCATCTGGATGCTGTTCATATGCCAATCGTTTCTCGCGTCCCGCAAAGGTCTATTAAAAATTAAATGCAACGCAATGGCCAAAACGCTCGTTAAACATGAATAGTATGCTGTGATTTCGTTTTCTGGTAAGACAACAAAACACCGTCTGCATTTGTTTTTTTCTTATTCTTGTAAATTCATAGGGCCTCCACTACATGAAGCAACTCCTGACAATACCTGCAATAGCCATTCTTTTGGCATTCTTTTTTGTGACACTCGGCTCTGACACAGCCCAGGCGCAAGACCCTGAGTTTACTCAATACTTTGCCAATCCGCTTTACCTCAACCCTGCATTTGCCGGAACAGCGCGCTGCCCACGTATGACCATGTCATACCGCAACCAATGGCCGGCGATGAGTGGCTCTTTTGTCACCACCGCAGCAGCCTACGATCAGCATGTGGAGACACTCTCGGGAGGTCTTGGATTCATCGTAATGAATGATCAAGCTGGCAGAGGTACGCTCAGCACAACCACCGCAAGCGGCATTTACAGTTATCAGCAGGCAGTCACTCGAAAGCTCTCCATCAAAGCTGCTATGCAGGTTACCTACATGCAGAAAGCTCTCGATTGGAACAACCTCAATTTCGGTGACATGATTGACCCGCGTCGAGGCTTCATCTATGAAACACAAGACAAGCCACGTGGTGGCATGGTTCAAGCAGTTGACTTCAGCACTGGCCTCTTAGCCTTCACCGACAAATATTACTTCGGCATGGCTGTTCACCACTTGAATGAGCCAAACGAATCCCTCGTAGTGGGATTGAGCCGACTTCCCATGAAATACACGGTACACGCCGGGGCCACATTGCCACTTCAACGATCAGTGACTGGCGTTGAAAGTACGATTTCACCAAACATTTTTTACCGAAGGCAGGGTGAGATGCAACAGATGAACGTTGGACTTTACGTGAATAAAGGACCGTTGGTTGGTGGGATTTGGTACCGTGGCATCATGTTTACCGAATACAAAGACGCATTCATCATAACACTCGGCATCAAGACTGACGTTGTTCAGTTTGGATACAGCTATGACCTGACAATCTCTCAACTCACTCCAGCAACAGGAGGAGCGCACGAAGTGAGCATGACAATTCAGTTTGATTGCCGTGGAAAACGCTCAAAGTTCAGAACAATAAACTGCCCGTCTTTCTAGTTAAATAGAACCTGCACACTGCTGACCCGGCAGTGCTACACCCCACAATCTGTATGAAACCCATTGAAATCAACAACAACATGAACTGGAGGCTATCGACTTTCACGCTCATCGCATTGGCAGCGCTCATTTCAGGATGTTCTGGAGAACGATCTGGAGCAACGGGCTGGGCCTACAACACAACCCAAAATGGAGGCTTCGAACGCCAACCATTTTTCTCGCAAGAAACCGCTCCTGGGCTGGTATTCATTGAAGGCGGCACATTCACGATGGGGCAAGTTGAAGAGGATCTGACCATGGATTGGGACAATATTCCCCGCCGTGTAACCGTGCCTTCATTCTACATGGACGAAACGGAAGTGACGAATTCATTTTGGCTCGAATACATCTTTTGGCTCCAGCGTGTTTATGGCAGCTCCTACCCTGAGGTGGTAAACCGCGCGCTCCCCGACACCCTCGTTTGGCGTGAAAAACTCAGTTTTAACGAGCCCTACGTTGACTATTATTTGCGTCATCCAGCGTATCGAGACTACCCCGTCGTTGGGGTTTCTTGGAATCAAGCAAACAACTTCTGCAAATGGAGAACGGATCGAGTCAATGAGCAACTCCTTGTGCGCGAAGGCTTGATTGCACACAATCCAGACGGCCAGATGGATGAAGACCACTTCACAACGTCCGCATATTTGAACGGTCAATACCAAGGAGAGCCAGTGGCTGAGGGCCTGACCGATTACCGACCAAATTCTTCGGGGTATAGAGGTGTCAAATTCGAAGATGGTCTGTTTCAACCAGCCTATCGTCTGCCCACAGAAGCCGAATGGGAGTTCGCAGCGTTGGGCTTGATTGGCAATAGCTATGCGGAGCTGATCACCGATCGACGAACTTACCCCTGGGACGGTCACTACACGCGAGATGACAACAGCCGCTCAGGATCGTATGGTAGCATGAATGCCAATTTCGCACGCGGAAGAGGTGATTTTATGGGTGTCGCAGGGAATCTAAACGATGGTGCATCCGCCACCGCTGCCGTGTACCAATATGCACCAAACGACTACGGTCTATATAACATGGCAGGCAATGTCAATGAGTGGGTCATGGATGTTTACCGGCCCTACAATGCTGTGGATGCCGAAGAATTCCGACCATTCCGCGGAAACGTCTTCCAAACTGTTGAGCGAAATTCAGAGGGTAATGTTGCCGATAAAATCGATTATGTCATTTATGACATACCTGGGATTGAGACAGACCTCCAGAACTACCAGAAGGCCGCTGCTAAAAACTTCATTGATGAAGAAGCTAATCTCGTCGATAATATTTTCACAGCACTTCAGTCTGCGAAAGACGAAAGCAAGTTAAAGAGAAGGGAAGAAGCCATGGAACAAGTAGAGGAAGCCAAAGAACTCATCGTTGACAGTGAATTACTCATCGCTCCTGATTTGCTTGATATTCTCGTTGACAACATCCAGTCATCACCAGGTGAAATCATACAACGAAACATGACTGTGGAGGAGAGCTTAGGCCGAGACAACTACAGAGAGGCGGACAACATCGATTATAAGGATGGTGACTTCCAATCGAGCATTTACTACGGTGACGATGGCTTCAAGCAAGAAGGAAGCCGGATGTATGGATACGGCAAGACATCCCTGATCAACAACAAATCTCGTGTGTACAAAGGGGGCGGATGGAACGATCGCAGCTACTATTTAAGCCCGGGAACTCGGCGATTTATGGACGAAGACAACAGCTCCGCTGCTATCGGATTCCGTTGTGCGATGGACCGAATGGGATCGCAAACGATGAATTCACCGCGCTAAGAAATCACTGGCATGAAAAAAGCTCCGAGTCTTCGGGGCTTTTTTTTTGCGCCTTGTTCAGATTCGCAACATGAACTAATTTCGAAACCATGTTTCTGTCGAATGATTTCTCAGGGTTTTCATTGATCCAAAAGGCGTTCGCTTCTTCAACAGGAGTAACCACCGATACGCGAACAGCGCGCGCTGGAAAACTCTTCTTTGCATTGAAAGGCGATCATTTTGATGGCAATCAGTACGCAAAACAAGCACTGGAGAAAGGCTGCGTGAGCGCCATCATTGATGATCCAGTAATAGCTCGAGAACTCGATGGTGCAATCTTGGTCGATGATGTTCTCTCAGCTCTACAATCCCTCGCGAGGTGGCATCGACGAAAATGGAAATGTCCTGTTATAGGTATGACAGGTAGCAATGGAAAAACGACGACCAAAGAATTACTTAAAGCCGTCTGTAAAAGCCGTTTCCCTGGCATCCAAGCCACCCTTGGAAACCTAAACAATGAAATTGGAGTGCCCCTCACACTGCTCAGCGCAGGAGATGATCCTGACTTTGTCATCGTTGAAATGGGTGCCAATGCTCAAAAAGAAATTGCATTGCTCGCAAAAATCGCAGAACCCACACATGGCATCATCACCAACATCGGTCGAGCACATTTAGAAGGTTTCGGAGGAATTGAAGGCGTCATCCAAGGAAAGCGCGAGCTGTTCGATTTTTTTCGTGCCGAAAGCACAAAACCGACGGAGGGAGTCTCTGTATTTGTAAATGCGAGTCATCCTGTGCTGGTCGATGTTTCACACTCCCTGCCGAGGGCATTGTTCGGAACACAGAAGCATCCGCCCTTTGTCTCGCAGATACACGATGATTTCACAATGTCCTGGACAGATTTGAAAGGAAATGTGCACGGTCCAATGCACTGTCAAATCTCTGGTGCACACAACTTTGAAAACATGATGACTGCAGCCGCAGTCGGATTGTATTTCGGCGTTTCAGCTGAGGCCTGCTGTGAAGCACTGGCTAGCTACGATCCTGACAACAATCGTTCGCAATGGATGAAGACCGACCGAAATGATGTGCTGCTCGACGCCTACAACGCGAATCCGAGTAGCATGGAGTCGGCCCTGACGTTTTTCGAGGGAATCGCAAACAATGCGCCCGGCTCAGATGCTTTCGTAGCCATATTGGGCGATATGGGTGAATTGGGAGAGTATGCCACTGCAGCTCATACCGAAATTTTAAACCTCGCTGTTCAAAAAGGAATGAAGGTCATCACTGTTGGTTCACTTTTTTATGAATCTGCAAAAAACCACCCCAGTGTCGCGTCATTCATGTCCACAGATGAACTCATCGCGCATTTGCAGAAAAATCAACTGAAAGGGAACAAAGTACTCCTCAAAGGATCGCGTTACATTGCCCTAGAACGTGCCGTAGAGGCTTTGTAAGGGTTTCCGACTGCCTGCACCAACCCAATGATTGAGATGCTATCTTTGTAGTCCATGGACTTTATCAAAGAACTGCGCTGGCGGGGGATGTTGCATGACATGACGCCCGGCCTAGAAGAAGCCCTTGCAAAAGGCAATGTCACCGGTTATGTCGGATTTGACCCAACGGCAGATTCTCTGCACATTGGCAATTTGGTGCCCGTCATGTTGTTGGTTCACTGGCAGCGAGCGGGAAACAATCCCATTGCCTTAGTGGGAGGTGCGACTGGAATGGTCGGAGACCCAAGTGGTAAAAGTGCGGAACGCCAACTGCTCGATATGGATGCCATTCAGCACAACCTGAACTGCCAAAAGGCGCAACTCGAATCCTTCTTGAATTTTGACGGAGACCATGCAGCGCGCGTCGTCAACAACGCGGATTGGTTCAAGGAATTCACCTTCCTTGACTTCATTCGAAGTGTTGGCAAGCACATCACTGTAAATTACATGACTTCAAAAGACAGCGTAAAGAAGCGTTTGGAGTCTGGCATGAGCTTCACTGAATTCAGCTACCAATTGGTGCAAGGCTATGATTTCTTTCACCTTTGGAAAAACGAAAGCTGCTCGGTCCAACTCGGAGGCTCAGATCAATGGGGAAACATTACAACCGGGACAGAATTGATCCGGCGCATGGGCGGTGGTCACGCCTTTGCCCTGACCGCGCCACTGATCACCAAGGCCGATGGCTCAAAGTTTGGAAAGTCCGAAGGTGGCAATGTTTGGATTGACAAAACCAAAACCTCTGCGTACAAATTTTACCAGTATTGGATCAATGCTGGAGACCAAGAAGTGAGCAAGTACATCCGTATTTTCACACTGAAGAGCCAAGAAGAAATCGAAGCACTCGAGGCACGGCACGCCGAAGATCCCGGCCAACGCATTTTGCAAAAGGAGCTTGCGGCGGATATCACAGAGCGTGTGCACAGCAAAGCCGATCTCGCAACAGCCATTGAAGCATCCAGTCTGCTTTTTGGAAAATCCAGTAAAGAGGCGATTGAAGCCCTTCCCGAAGCTGAATTTCTCAGTGTATTCGAGGGTGTGCCGAGCTCCGAAGTGAGCCATGACGTATTATCAAATGGAATTTCAATCATTGACTTCTTATCGGAAACCACAGGTTTTCTGAACTCGAAAGGAGAGGCCCGTCGGGCGGTCAAGGAAAATTCGATCAGCATAAACAAGGCCAAGGTCTCTGAAGATTATTCCGTCTCATCGGCCGATCTCATTGGCGGTAAACACATTCTGGTTCAGCGCGGAAAGAAAAATTACTTCTTAGTCAGCTGCAGTTGAGGATCCGCTCAGAGTCAGTCGATCGCCATCAAATTGCATCCCCGGACTTCCGCGAAATCATAACGGCCAAGCACTTCAAAAGATCCGTCTTCAAACCGTTTTCCGATGTCGCTTGTGGCGAGGAAAGCGCAGGTGCTTACGTTGGCCAAATCCACGACGTGAATCCGGCCTTGCCGGCCATCCTCTGCCCAGCCTCTCGGATCATTGAGCGCACCCATTCGAACCTCCATCCAAGGTGGACACTCAAACCGGCCGTTTCCTTTGGACCAAGCTTGAGAGAGCAATTCGGTCATACCGTACTCACTTCCCACGGTTCTTCCCCGGGTCAACAAGGATAATTCCTCGTGCAATTCCGTACGAATGCGCTCTTTCCCTTGACCTTTCATCCCTCCCGTTTCAATCACGTGAATGGACAAGCCAAGCCAACCGGGAGACTGGCCATTGCGCTTCAAACGCTCGACCCAAGCTAACAACGCATGGGTAACACCGATGATATAAATCGGACGGTCTTTGGGAAATCCCGTTTCATGCAGGCGCGTCAGCTCCATTTCCAGTGCCTCAAATTCACGCAGAAAAAACCAGTCTTCAGGGTTCGACTGATTCGCCTTGATCATGAATGACTGTACCATGTGCACCAACGAAGAATTGTTTCGTTCCAAGTACCCGGGCAACAAACCGATGAATATGGGGCTTTGGCTCCAACTGACAACCAATCGAGCAAAGCCTTCAAAAGCCACCTCATCATACCAATCAAGATCGTCGACTGGATGCAGAGACGGCGATGAGCCCGTGGTCCCAGAGCTCGCAAAACAATGCGCATCGAACGCTGAATTTTGAAAAACTGAAATCCGTTGCTTTTGATAAAGCTCCACAGGCAAAAAAGGAATCTCCTCAATCGACTTTACCGCAGATGGTTCCACCCCCATGAGCTCAACAAATTTTCGGTACACCGGATTGGCCCGCGCCTGAAATTGAAAGAGTTCCATCGAAAAATCTTTCCAAGGGATTGTTGCAGAGCCTTCGGTTGTCTGCCGCAGATTCTTCCGAAATCGTTCGCGAAGCTGTTCGACCTTGTTCATCAAGGACTTTTCTTTGAGCAAGATTTCGCGCTGAGGTTTCATCCCTGTAAAATTCCGGATTGATTAGCTTTGAACCTACAGTAATCGCGATTTTATGAAAATCAAGTTTAAAATGGCCTTCATGGCATTCGGATGCGCAACCGTATTCAGCCTCTCAAGGTGCCTTCCTGAACCCAATCTTCCGGACAATCCGTTGATCGAGTTTCAATCTTTCGAACTGAATGCAGACGGAAGCCGTGAACTCGTAATCGCCTTTACAGACGGTGACGGCGATGTTGGACTCGCCCAAAATGACACCTTGGCACCAAATTTTTGTGCCGATTGCGAATACCACTACAACTTGAAATGTGAGTACCAGGAGCTGCAGAACGGAACATGGGTACAGATTGATCTTGATCCAGCTGCCGGCCAAATTCCCTTTTACTACCGCGTGCCGCCTGCCACGCCAACCGGAGACAATCCCGCCTTGGATGGCACCATTGCCATTGCAATGAATTCTTGGAGCTTGGCCAGCGCTTACGATTCCTTGCGCTTCCGGATCACTTTGTTCGATCGATCGCTAAATGAATCCAACGAAGCCTTCACCAACTTGGTGCTAAAGCCGTGATGAAATAGGCTCTACCGAAAACATCAAGCATAAAAAAGGCGCTCCCGGTGGGAAGCGCCTTTTCAATTTTATCCGTTTGGACGTAATTCTTACTCAGGGCAAGAAGAGCCAAATTCAGGCAAGAATTGCAGCAGGTCAGAGGTTGTTACCAAACCATCACCATTCAAGTCTGCAGGGCAATCGTCCGTCAAATCAAACACACACGACCCATTGTCCATGGTAAATGCAGCGTCGTAGTTCGTCGCATCTGCGTAAGTACAACCCACGCATTCGTAGGTGCATGATGCATCATCGAAGAATGCTCCTGCGTCATAGTTACAAGCACCAGCATCGATGCAGCCGAAGGCAGATGAGTTTGGCGCACCGGGGGTTCCGTTGTCGACCCAGCTCGCTTGCCAGTTGTTTGCATCATCGTTGTTGAGGTCTGTTTGGATCAACTCCAAGGTAGAGCATCCACCGTCAGGGCTCTGAACCAATACGCTGCCCAAAACAGAAACGGTCTGTGAAGGCCATGGAGAACTGTCGGCGTAATCAACCGCATCGATCAAGTTTCCGAATCCGTCTTCGATGCTTACCATCTCACCTCCATTGGAGAAGTTGCCCAAATCCATTTGGAAAACCTGGACACCGAGGCCAGAATAGTTCGCTGTACCCTCTTCTGAGACAGTCATGAGGAAATATTCTCCAGGGGATACAGTTGTGCCTTCTGGGAAGACATAACCTAGCTGAGGCTCACCGCTCGCTGAATTGTAAAATTCAAAGCCACCCAAATCGATAGTTTCGTCGTCATTCACATAAATCTCGACAAACTCGAAATCAAAATCATCGCCTTGAGCACCACATGGATTGTAGTGAATCTCATTGATGGTCAGATCCGGTAAGGTATAATAGCAATCATCATTCGTCGCATTGGTAACGCCCACCTGATAGTTGAAGGCCGCAGGATCATCACAACCCGAAATCACACAAGAGCCATCATCGATGGTCGCTTCCGCATCATAATTGTCTGCTATAGGATTCGTACAACCAGGCAAATCAATGCATGATCCGTCGTCCTCCTGTGCGTAAGCATCGTAATTGCTAAAGGTGGATGTTGTGCAACCCAATCGCACAACATCAGCGTTGTCACGTGGGAGCAATTTCCAAGCACCATAGGCGTAGAAATTCGCTCCAACTACCCGGTATGATCGGCCTTCTTCTAATACAGGCACAAACGTCGACCCATCATTGGTCAATGAATCGTCAATGGCATTGTAACCTATGTCGTCAATGACGCCAATGCCTGAACCTGCGTCGAGGTGCCACTCTCCATAACCGGCATCTGCACTCACACAATCACCTGTCATACTGATCAAAACACACTCCCATTGCTCATCATTGATGGCAGAGGGGTCCAAAATCTCAGCCGCTGGCAAGGTGTTTCCAGACGAAAGAACTTCTGGTGTTGCCGCTTGGATTTGACGAAGTCCATAGACCTCCGTCACGTTTCCAAGGACGGAAACTTCATCACCTACCAATACGCCGTCACCGATGACCCAGATTGCTGAGTTCGCACCCGTTCCGTCCTGAATGACATACGAAGGTTGATTTGACAATCCACCTGTTGGAGGATACACCGCTGTTACAATACCAGAGGTGAGCATTTGACCACTCAAAGCGCCGGACTGAATCTCTTGGATGGTGTAGCTACTGATGTAGATGCACGAGCCGTCGTCTGATGTCGCATTGACATCGTAATTCACGGCAAACTCGTCGGTGCAACCACCTGTTGAAGCGGCACAAGATCCAGAGAATGTGTGCATGCCCAAGTCCGACCAATCATTAATATCCAACACGATCCACTCAGAATCAAATTCGTTTGTGCCAGCTGACATGGCCCAATCACCATCGTTTCCAGCATACACAAACTCTGTTCGGACCAGCGTGTGGTTTTGTGTTGCATTCGTGACGCCAGCAACATCCCATCCGCTTCCTGGATCAACACCAAACTCCCCAACGGCATCCATCAACAATGTGTCTGGGTCAAACAACCCGTAAGCATCATCCCCATTGGACAGATATCCATGCGTCAAGTCAGCCTCGGCCAATATGATTGAATCCGATGAAGGGTGAGCAATGATGAAGAAATCTCCTGGAGCAATCGATGCAGACGCTGGGAAGTTTAAGAAATACTCTGGAGCCGTAGGTCCATTGTTGCCACATCCATTTCCACAATTTCCGATGAGGTATTGCCCCAAGAAAACAGTGGAAGCTGTTGGGTTGTAGATCTCCAGATATTTATTATTTGAACTTCCCTCTGAGTACTCGGAAAAGAAAATCTCACAAGATTCTCCGCTAAATTGGCAAGAACCATCATCAATGCCAGCTCCTGAGTTGTAGTTCGAAGCTCCACTGCTGGTGCAACCGTACAGCAAAGCGTCCGCTTCAGAACGCGGTTGAATTTTGAAGTTACCAAAACCGTAATCCAACGGCCCAGTCACCTGCCAAGTGCTCCCTGCAACGACATTGCCTGTCCCAATCGCGTCATATCCACGATCATCGACCCTGCATTCTCCAGAACTGTCATCCAATCCCCATTCACCGTAGCCAAGGTCTGCATTGCTCACGTCGCCAGTGACTTGAACCAAAACACCTTCCCATTCTTCACTTGCAGCAACAACAGCTGTGGTCAGCACTTCTGCAGTCGGTAACGCTGAGTTTTGCTCCTGAATGACAATCGACGGACTCGCCAATTGAGTCAATCCGTTGTATTCTGAAACTGTTCCTGTCACTTCTACCAAGTCACCGACCGTAACGGCAACGTTTGGACCATACATCCAAATTCCACTGTAAGCACCTTGACCATCTTGCATGCTGACCAATTGTCCAAAGACACCCGTGATCACACCATTGGTCACAACTGTTTGACCTGTGTAAGTATCCGTCAATTGCCCCTCCTGAATCGTTGCAATCGCAGTTGTCGTCACCTCAAGGCAAGACCCGTCGTCGTAGTCCGCTGCTTCGTTGTAGTTTGGAGCTGCAGGAGCTGTGCAACCTCCCGTACCAACGGTCACTGTTCCAACCATTCCCAGTTGAGCATGGCTACCGACGCTACAATCGTAGTTGTAGACACCTGGAACGTCGAACGTAAAGCTACCGATGCAAGCCTCATTCCCCGTGCTTGCAGAAACTGGTGCGAAGTAGAAGTCTACTGGATTTCCAAATGATTCACCTGTAATCGTGTTGGTGGTTCCATTGGCATTGTGTGTGCCACCCACGTTTTCCCAAACCACTGTTACACCAGGCTCGATGCTCAGGTTTGCGGGATCGTAATAGAGACTCCCTGTAGTGACAACAACACCATCTGCGTTGCACGCATTATCGAAGGTGCAAGAACCGTCGTCTGTTGTTGCCGCGCTGTTGTAGTTGGAAGCGTTTGCGTTTGTGCAACCTGGGACGGCAGCTCCGCAAGTTCCTGTCCATACATGGCTCCCCAAGTATGACCACTCGTCTTGGTTGTAAACAATCCACTGAGAGTCATCAGCATTTGTTCCTGCTGCAGAAGCCCAGTCATATCCTACTCCAGCATTCACATCGCTTTTACGCACTAGCGTATGGTCTTTCGTTCCGTTTCCTGTACCTGCTACCTCCCATCCAGATCCCGGATCCGCTTCAAAGTCACCAATAACGTCGATAAACACATAATCGTCTTCAGTCCCATAAACCAACGCATAGCCGTCGTCTCCATTGGACAAGTAGGTGTGATTTTGATCTGCAAAAGCCAAGATAGCAGGATCAGCCGATCCGTGGGTAATCACGTACACTCCACCAGCAGCAACTACAGCGCCTTCAGTGAAGGTATTCCAATACTCATGCACCCCAGGCGAATCTGGAGCATTACTAACGCTAGGGAAAGCGTAGCCATCCAAAGAGACGTCCTCATCAGTTGGGTTGTAAATTTCGAGGTATTTGTTGTTGGAAGACCCTTCCGCATATTCTGAGAAAAAGAGTCCGCATTGAGCAACCATCCCGGAACTTAATCCGATGAAAGCCAACGCAATGAGCAAGTTTAGTGAGCGCATGGTATGAAATTTGGTGTAACTAAGTGAACGGCAAGCTACCTAAAACTCGATAAATCAGGGCATTCTGTGGATAAAAAAGCTAAAATGTTAATCCAATGATTATTTCACAATCACTGAAACGAGACCCAGACAAGACAATCTATCGCCTCGATCGATGCAGTCAGACCTCCGTAAAAAGTTGCCCGGGCAACTGACGAAATGACTTGCGGTGGTGATCGGTGATGCCGGTATCAGCAATGCCCGATCGATGGGCTTTTGTGGGATAACCAGCATTGGTGTCCCAGCCATACTGCGGATGTTGCGCGTGCAGTGTCAGCATGCGCTCGTCGCGGTGAGTCTTGGCTAAAACGCTCGCTGCAGCAATAGAGGCAAATCGACCATCGCCTTTGACGAAGCATTCATAAGGAGGCAGTCCATCTTCCGTTACGAATCGATTGCCATCAATAAGCATGAATTCTGGCGCGACCTCTAGCATCTTGGTGGCTTCCCGCATTGCCTTCAGCGATGCTTGAAGGATATTGATGCGATCGATTTCCTCCGGTGCGATGTGGAAGACCGCCCACGCCGTTGCCTCACTTTCGATCCTGATACGTAACGCATCGCGCACTTTTTTACTCAATTTCTTACTGTCATCCAGAATACCTTCCGAAGCTAACTCGAAGGCAAAATCTGGAGGCAGAATCACCGATGCGGCAGTAACCGGTCCCGCGAGGCATCCACGTCCCGCTTCATCACAACCCGCTTCTAGGCGCTTCTTCTCGATCCATGGAGCCAAACTCATGCTTTCAAAACTTGTTCAATGCATTCCCACATGCGATCCGCGGAATCATCCCATGAGTAATCCTTCGCTCGATGCAATCCCCGTTCAATCGCATCATTCCTAAATGCAGAGTCGCTCTCCAATTTTTTCATAACCGCTGCAATCGTTTCATGGTCATCCGGCTCCACCAAAGCAGCCGCGGCTCCTCCGCAGACTTCTGGCATTGATGTGCGATTGCTCGCAATTACCGGAACACCGGACGCAAAGGCTTCCACAATGGGCACACCAAAACCTTCAAACCATGGGATGAAAACGAGCCCTTCCGATGCCGCGACCGTCAACGCTAGTTTCTTTCGCTCCATGCGACCACAAAAATGGACGCCCTCTTGGTTGCGCATTTCATCCGACCACATCGACTCTCCAACAATCACAAGGTCATACTGCCCGCCCATGGCTCGATAAATCGTGTAAGCGGCCAACAATCCTGAAATATTTTTTCGGGGATGCAGGCTTCCCACAAAAACAAAGTACGGATTCCCATGCGCATGCGCATCACGCTGCGCTTCAACGTGCTCAGAAGAATTTAGAGGTCTGTAGTCGTCAGCGGGAGCATTCGATATCACCTCGATTTTCTCCATTGGAATACTGAATTGTGTGGCAATATCCTGACGTGAATAATCAGAAACGGTTAAGATTCGGCTGGCTCGTTGCGCGAATTGTGGAAAACGGTTGCAGTAGTACTTCGCTTCGCGAGCCGGCATCCATTCCGGGTGATGCATGAAGTTCAAGTCGTGAAACACTGCGATCTGCGGCACTTTTGTGCGCCGACTGAGCATGCCATCCGTTGAAACAAAAACATCTGCCTCCCAGCGGTTCAGTTGGCGCGTCACCGCAAAATCGAACCAAGCATCGTACAGGAAAGGGCGACGAGCTGGTGGCATCAGTCGAACCTCAGATGCATTGATTCCATAGCAGAATTCTTCTGCGACGGAGCGATCAAAAAGCAACTGAAATTCATGCTCAGGGTGCGCAGCAATCATCCGTCGGTAACATTCATGGGTAAACCATCCAATGCCCTCCAGCCGTCCAGATATCAATAATCGTGCGTTCAGTGCAATGCGCGCCATGGTCGCGAAGATAGGTTGACAATTGTCCGCTGCATATGCCGTTATTTGCATGCAGGTACCTTGCAAAAGGTGCCAGAACCCATTTTGAAGCAATTCCTCAAACATTTATCGTGGTTGATGATCCTCAACCTCGCTGTCAAGCCAGCCTATCTGCTGGTCATTGACACGAAGATTCAGGACCTATTGGGGCCTGAAGAATTTGGACGTTATTTCCCTTTGGTCAGCCTGTCAATCCTGCTCAATATCCTGCTGGACGCAGGATTAGCCAATCACATGACGCGTTTGGTTTCCAGCAAACCCGAAGAAATCCACAATTCATTTCAAACAGGTTGGAAGACCAAAAGGCTTCTCTTTCCGTGTTACCTCTTGTTGTTACTACTGATTGGTTGGTCGCTTGGCTGGCGAGGAGAATCATTGATCTGGTTGGGATGGATTGGCCTGAATCAAGCGCTGTTAAGCGCCATTCTTTATGTGCGCGCTGGTCTGCAAGGAATTGCTGCACATCGCACAGACGCATGGGTTTCGATTGCCGATCGCAGCCTGTTATTCATCGCGATGGGTGGACTCATCATTTCCTTCGATCGATTTGAAGTGAATTGGCTCCTCGCCGGCACAACTGCGGCGCTCTTTTGCACTTTCATTATTGCTTTTTGGAGGCTGAAAAAACATGAGCGCTCCGTGCCATTTACGAAGTTGCCCAGACCTTCCGAACCTTTCCGGAAAATCCGAGAAGATTTGCATTCTGGATGGCCTTATGCGCTCCTATTCCTGCTCATGATGACGTATCACCGTGTCGACGGGATCATGCTGGAGCGCATGGCTCCAAATGGGGCCATTCAAGCAGGTTGGTATGCTATGAGCTATCGGTTTTTTGAAGCGGCGAATATGATCGGTTATTTGTGCGCAACGCTTTTACTTCCCTACTTCACACGCATGCTTGCCAACCGAGAGGATGTGCGGCCACTGGCCCGGTCCATGAGTAGCATTCTGCTTGCTATTGGAGCTTCGGTCGCCTGGGCAGCCTGGCATTTCCCAGAATCCTTTCTAGGAACGTTTTATGAATTTGAAGTGGAATCTGCTGCAGGAATCCTTCCATGGCTCATGATTTCATTTGCCATTTTTGCCCAGGGTTATGTTTTCAGTACGCTACTCACCGCCCGCGGAGACATGCGAAGATTGAACCAAATGGCCGGGGCTGGAGCCGTCCTGAACATCGCTTTAAATGCGTGGTGGCTGAGTCAAGCATCTTCGACAACGGGTGCCATTGGATGCGCCGTTATCAGCGCAATCACGCAAGGCGCAATGGTGGCGGGCCAAATCTTCTTCTGCTTGCGGCA
>Ga0233396_1000676_pt1 | contig 15928 bp, 20 predicted proteins | sample 32DmetaG_FD_183169 | JGI IMG/M metagenome (GOLD analysis project Ga0233396, IMG submission 183169) | Seawater microbial communities from Monterey Bay, California, United States - 32D | ecosystem: Environmental > Aquatic > Marine > Coastal | place: USA: California | collected 2016-10-19 | reverse complement strand
GTGCCGTAATCTTTTCCTTTTTTCTCGAAGAGGCCGTGGCATTTACTTAGTACGGCATCGAATTGGTCAGCTGTATTCATTTGTTAGCTTTGCTATATCTAACGAAGATACAAAGAACAATGCCTGAGTTTCTGCTTCAATGTCAAGGGACAATTCACACCTTATCCACACCGTGGATCATGGGAATATTGAATAGTACCCCAGATTCCTTTTACGCGGGAAGCCGCTTAAATGCTCCTGAAGCGGTGGCTGAGCGGGCAAGAGCGATGCTCAACAGCGGTGCACGCATCATTGATATTGGCGGGTATTCCTCGCGCCCGGGCGCAGATGCAGTGACTCCTGAGGAGGAATGGAACCGATTAAAAGATGTCATTCCCGCCGTTTCTGAAGTACTTCAAGACTATCCGGGCCACTTTATTTCTGTAGATACCTTCCGTGCTGAAATTGCCGATAAGGCACTAAATGCTGGTGCGCATTGGATTAACGACATCAGTGGAGGTAACCTCGATCCAGAAATATATCATGTCGCTGCTGCCCACCGTTGCCCCTACATCATCATGCACATGCAAGGTAACCCCAGCACTATGCAACTCAATCCTACTTATACCCATGTCACTCAAGACATCATTGGCTTTTTCAGTGAAAAACTTCCCTTACTTCATGAAATGGGCCTTCACGATACCATCGTCGATGTAGGATTTGGTTTTGGAAAAACGCTCGAACAGAATTACCAGTTACTCAGAGAGCTCAACGCATTTCAACTTTTAGGCCGTCCTATTCTGACCGGGGTGAGCCGAAAAAGTATGATTTATAAAGCGCTCGAGATCAACCCAGAAGAGAGCCTTAATGGCACCACAGCCCTGCATATGGCCGCTTTATTAGGGGGCACCCAAATTCTCAGAGTACACGATGTAGCAGAAGCAGCGGAAACCATTAACTTGTTCAACCGCCTCATGCCCGATGGCGTGCAGCATTTATTACAACCATGGGAACGTTAAACTTCGGCATCCTCGATGCATTAGACATTATTATTGCAGCCTTCTTGCTCTACCAAGTCTATCGACTTTTGAAAGGTACTGCGGCCATTCGTATACTTATAGGAATGGTTGCCATCTATCTCTTATACAACCTCGTACAACTTCTACAGATGAATTTGTTGAGTGAGATTTTAGGTTCATTTATGGGTGCCGGATTGATTATTTTGATCATCGTATTCCAACAGGAAATTCGGAAGTTCCTACTTGTCGTGGGTTCCGCAACCTTTAGTCGCCGTCGGGGATTAAAGAGTATGTTCACGCTCGGAAATTCAGAAGCCAACGCACTTTCGACTGAAGCCGTGGTTAGTGCCATGAAAAATTTATCAAGCACGAAAACCGGTGTGCTCCTCATCTTAGAACGCAAAGATCCTCTAGGTGCTTTTGCAGGAACCGGACACAACCTTGGCGCAGCAGTGAGTCGTATCGTTCTAGAGACCATTTTCTTCAAAAACGCCCCGCTTCACGACGGCGCAACCATAATCACCGGCAATACAGTTTCTGCAGCCGGTGCGATACTTCCCTTAAGCGAAAGTAGTGACCTTCCTTCCCAATTTGGCTTACGTCACCGCGCTGCCGCGGGCATTTCAGAACGCACGGATGCAGTTGCTATTACGGTTAGTGAAGAGACTGGAAACATGCATATCTTTTACAACGGAACATTTGAAAAGCTCACTGCCAATACGCTTGAGAAAAAAATTCAAGAAGTCCTTGCTGGCTAATTCCTTCTGCTAATTTTAGCACCCAATCTACGTACCATTCGAAGCTGCTGTTCCATACTTCTAAAACCTCATAAGGAAGCAATGGAGCAAACAGTACTGCGAATAAAGCGGACCAGATATACGCGACAAAAAAAGGAACAATCAAAAGGTTACCTATCAAAAAATACGGACTTGCTCCTGCGAAATGGTGCATGACTAAGGGTAAAGTAGCCGTCCAAGCCGAAAGCGAGACTTGAACAGGTACTAAAAAGTTCAGCTTCTTACCCTTCAGTGATTCCCTTTGCCAGGATTGGAGAAATTCGCTCGCCGGAAGACCGTTTAAGCCAATTAAAATGCCACATACGGCACTAAAACTCAGTTGAAAGCCAACACGTTGAACAATCTCAGGGTCGTACCACCACATTAACCACGCCACGAGTAAAGGCCAATGCAAAGGCTTTATCCGCCAATCCATTTGCAAGGCAAAAGCAGCAAAACAAAAGGTCCCAACAGCGCGAATCACAGAAGGCCCCGCTCCTACGACTACTGCATAAACGCATAGAAAAACCCCCATAAAAAGCACATAGAGTAAGCGCCAGTTACGAAACCTAAAAAGCCATTTCATTGGCCTTCCTAAGACCACCCAAAAACCCACATGAAAACCGCTTACAGCCAGCATATGAGAAATTCCAAGGCTGCGAAACCCTTCTTGAAAAATGGGGGTTAATTCACTTCGGTCGCCTAGTAAAACGCCGTACAAAAAACCGTGAAGCACACCGGTAGCGACCTGATCGATGCGGTTTTGCAAAAACATGCGAAGGAGCGCTGCACCGGGCTCGATGAACGCGCCAATTGCCGGACTAGGATACCAATAGCGCCATTCGAGAAAAACGTGGACACCTGCTAGTACGGTTATGGTCCATATTACTGCGCCGGCATCGGACCAAAAGGAACGCCACGGCGCTATACCAAAAGCCACAACAAAGACCAACACCAGATCTAGGCGATACATGGAGGTCAAACTTGAAGCGATGCATAAAACTGCCGTAGAACGAAAAACCATCCCAATAAATTGGGCAAAGGGAGCACAACTTTCCTAAAATTGTGGAGAATTAAAGTTTTTGAACAGGTTCAAATTCTAGGTCTTTGAAATAGAAATCCAAGATTTCTTTCCAATCAAAGCCGGATTTCCCCATAAGCATGGCGCCTTGTTGTGCCATTCCAACGCCGTGGCCAAAGCCATAGCCATGGACCACAACGCCTTCAGCAGTTGCTTGCGGAAGCACATAGGCACTACGCCACTTAAAATCTCTACGTACAGTTTCCATTTTAAAAGTAACAGCATCTAAAGTCCATAGCGTACTCCTGGTATCCGGCAGTTGGTCAAAGAACGCAGTCCAATCGGATGCCGTCCAGCTTATGGAAGGCGACCAGTACTTCTGCCAATCTTCCCAAGAATAGGTTTTCTCCCAATGTGCTTTAGAACCTTTTTTAGAGAAGGGATCGAGCACCTCGCGGCAGTACGGTAAGGATTTTGACCACACCTGTTCTGGTAAGGCAGTATAACCACCAGAATTACTGTGGTAAAAGCCGATTATTGGTGCATTGTTATGTAAAGCGACCGTATCGCCTAAAGCGGCACAGGCGTTTGCGATAACGCCAGCATTCTTACTATGAGGTAAGCCCTTGAACGCCTGGGAACTTTGATCGTCTTTTATGTGGTAGCCTTCTGAAATATGCTTTTTAAAATTAGTGATGAGCCATGTACGAGCGATAACGGCTTGTGCTTTGTAATAAGCCTCCGCTATTGAAGACGAACCGCCTTCTGCTTCCACCACTCCGGCAATGTACGGTTCGATAGGTATGCGAACGATGCCTTCAAGGTAGATGAGATTAGGACGCAGGATAAAATCCCCTAAATAAGGACGCTCTAAAGTCCAATTCTTCCCTCGTAAAACGCGCACAACGAAAGTATCCTTTGTAGTAATACGTATAGAATCACAACCGGCTCTATTCAAACGTAAATCTCCACGAAAGGTGTAGAGCGGATGAACATCGTCGGAATCGTAATCCATGGTAAAAACTGAATCGGGAGTGAAAGCCGTAAGCGTATAGGAACCTCCTTTGACCTTGATTTGTAAACGACTGTACTCTTGTTCGGCGAAAATAAGCACACGTGGAGCTGTTTGCCCACTCAATTGCAGTGCGCAAATCAGCATTACCATTAGTGCAAGGAATTGTCGTTTCATGCGTCCGAAGATATCGTTAAAATATGTTCGGCGGCAGTAGCTGCTGGATCCTTTTGCTCCAATACATGAAGTAGCTTCGTATAAGCATCCAATTGACTTGAAGGGTCTGCAAGTAGTTCCACTAAGCGTTCAACAAGTGCTTCGGCTCGAGCATCCTCCTGCAATAATTCAGGTAAAGCCCCTGTATCCAGAATGAGGTTAGGTAAAGAGATGTAGCGAATTTTAACAAACCGCTTTGCAATGGCAAGTGATACGGGGTTTGCACGGTACACGACCAATTGCGGCACACCCATAAGTGCAACCTCTAGCGTCGCGGTTCCGCTGCAAACCAGGGCGGCCGAACATTGCTCCATTCCGTCCTTTAATTCACCTGTAAATACCGTGATATTCTCCGGGATCTGAAGACTAGGCCACACTGGAACTGCACTTTCTGGGCGAATTAACACGAATTCTTGCTTAGGCATAGCTTTCGCAACAGCAATAAATTCTGGAAGTAATCGTCCGATTTCTTGTGAACGAGACCCGGGCAATAGGGCAACGGACCCCTGAGATGCATAAGCACTAACTCCAGTATACTTCTGCGCTAGCGGATTTCCAACATAGGTATAATCGATGTGGCGATCGGCAAACCACTTTTGTTCAAAAGGAAGAATGCCTAGAATCGCATCGCATTCATTCTTTAATATTTGTGCTCGTCCGGATTTCCATGCCCAAACCTTTGGCGGAATATAATAGACCACACGCAAACCTTGCGCTTTCGCCCATTTTGCCATGCGCAAATTAAATCCAGGATAATCTACAAGCACCACCGTTGAAGCACCAGTTGATAAGATTTGCTTTTTAACCGCAGCAAAAGACTTGAAAATACTGCGGGCGCGTACCACGACCTCTATAAAACCCATGAAGGGCTTTTTCGTTACATCTTTAAGAAGCGTAACGCCGGCTTTATCTAAGAATTGGCCACCCCAACCCCACTGTTGAATATCTGGATGATGCGCAGAAATGTAACCCGCAACAGCTGCAGCTTGTACATCGCCCGAAGGCTCTCCTGCGATCCAGAATATTGACATTAAAGGATAAATTGGAAATAAATAACGGCTATCACGCTAGGCAAACAAGAAGTCAGAATCCCACGAGCCACGCGTTCTCGCTCAAAATTAAGTGCTGTAAAAAACAATATTGCGTTGATAATGGTACCGAAACTGATGGCACGCATAGTGACCAGTCGCCATGCGGGATTAGTAACATCGCCTACATCCTGCAGCACAGGGAAAGCCTCAAGGGCAACTGCAATGGAGAATAAAGGCGCTCCAAGCCCTACAAGCAGTCCTGCGATAAAATCGATTTTTCTATTTCTCAAAATTCCACTGGTTTAGTGTAGCTACAGCGTGATGGGCTGTAAGATCGACCGTAATAGGAACAATACTAATGTACCCCTCTTCTAGAGCTGCGATATCAGTGTCGTCTCCATGATCGTAGTTTTCATATTTACCGGTAAGCCAATAGTACGGTCGACCATAGGGATCAATACGTGCATCGAACTCTTCCACCCAGTTCCCTATAGCTTGACGACATACACGCATGCCTTTATATGGCGTTTTGTCATTTTCGGGAATATTCACATTCAAACACACACCGCTCGGTAGTCCATTCTCTAACGTTGCCTTAATGACTTTGCGTACATACGGTTTAGCGGCCTCAAAAGACGCCTCCCACGAGAACTCACAAAGACTAAACCCTATTGCCTGCACGCGCTCTAATGCTCCTTCTACCGCGGCACTCATGGTTCCTGAATAAATGACATTTACGCTGGCATTCGATCCGTGGTTAATTCCACTTAAAATTAAATCCGGACGGCGTGGCATCACCACGTTAATGGCCATCTTAACACAGTCGGCTGGGGTACCACTGACCTTAAACTCTTTTTGGGGGCCTTCCGAAGGCACCTCTGTACAACGAAGACTTTGATCGAGCGTGATTGCATGACCCTTTCCGCTTTGCGGACCATCCGGGGCCACCACATACACTTCACCAAATTCGTTGGCAATTTCTATTAAGGTTCGAATTCCAGGCGCAACGATACTATCGTCGTTCGTTACAAGGATTAGCGGCTTTTTTGTCATACTATTGAGGTCTCTCTGCCAAATTTACGCACTATTAGGAGCAAGGCATAGAATTTGAACGTTTAGATTGCAAACAATTTTATAACATAACTATGATTTTATTATTAATCATTTTCTTCTTCGTGGGCTTCGCAGTTCAATCCCGATTAAAATCAAAATTCAAACAATACGGCAAAGACGCGTTGAGCAATGGCATGAGTGGTGCTGAGATCGCGCAGAAGATGCTTGAAGACCACGGCATATATGATGTTAAAATTCAAAGTGTACCAGGAAAATTGACCGACCATTACAATCCTTTAGACAAATCTGTCAACCTCAGCCCAGAAGTTTATAGCGGACGTAGTGTCAGTGCAGCAGCTGTAGCTGCGCATGAGGTTGGACATGCCGTTCAGCATGCCGTCGGTTACAAATGGCTCAATCTACGCTCGCAATTAGTGCCTGTAGCAAACTTCAGCGGTCGTATCATGAATATCGTGATCATCTCAATGCTTTTTGGAATGAGCTTTTTACATCTTTTTGGGGCGAATACCATCATCTATGTACTTATTGCAGCACAGGCAACAATCACCCTTGTTACAGTGATCACCTTGCCTGTGGAGTATGATGCTTCCAACCGCGCATTGGCCTGGCTAACCACATCGGGTACCATTACAACCGCCGAACACGATAAGGCAGGTGACGCTCTTAAATGGGCTGCACGAACGTACTTAGTTGCCGCTTTGGCATCTATGACCCAGCTCGCATGGTACTTAAGTATGCTCGGCAGAGACTAAAAACAACTGCAAATTTTTTGCACAAAAAAACCCGCGCTTTTCGCGCGGGTTTTTTTAATGAAGTAAACAGCCTAAGTTTATTTTTCAACCTTGTAACCCAACGACTGCAAAAAGGCGATTTTTTCATCAACAACGGATTGCTGACGTGCATGAATTTCCTTTTCAATCGATTTCATTAAACCTGCCAATTCTTGCTCAGAAAACTTTCCTAGGAACTGTGACGCGAATAAAGACTTCAGGGTTTTGTTGTTGTTTTGGTTTTCACGGATGTAGTCCACTACTGCTTTTGGCTTCATTTGTGTGTGATTTTAATTAAGCAATAAAGGTAACATTTTTTTTTACAATCAATTACCCTGTATTATTATCGTTTTTTTATCGTAAATCCAGAAGATTTTCTACACCTATGTGACGCACACTGATCAATGGTTCTGCATATTTCGTCCCAATGATACGGCCCCAGTCCATCGCGCGCGCCTCAACAGAATCAAGGAAACCTTTACTTGCAATGACCGTTTCTGGCTCCGAACTCGTAGGGTTATAAAATTGGCTTTTGTGCGCTACAATAGCAGCCATTTTAGCTTCAAAACCTGAGGTAATATCAACAATTAAATTCGGCTCAAGATTGTAAAATTGCAAGTACTTATACATTTGCTTGGGGCGCCATGGTGCCAGTCCAGAAAACTCTGAACTAACTTCTAATTTATGAAGCCCCGATAGAAAACATGCCTCCTCCACCAACTGGGAAGCCCGGCCATGATCAGGATGGCGGTCTGTCGGTGCATTCATTAAAACAACATCCGGCTGGTACTTTCTTAGTACCTCAGCAACTTTGATTTGTGACTCGTAATCCGTAGGAATTTTCCCATCGGGAAACGCTAAATTTTCTCGAATGACACACCCAAGAACTTGTCCAGCTTCTTTTGCTTCTTCATCACGTAATTCCGGGGTGCCTCTCGTGCCCATTTCACCACGAGTTAAGTCAATAATCCCAATCTTTTTTCCTGAGGTAGCATGGACTGCAAGTATTCCTCCAGCGCCCAGCTCAACATCATCGGGATGGGCTCCGAAAGCAAGTATGTCTAATTTCATATGTCTAATTTCCTCCTGCAAAGGAAGTGATTTCAGCGCTCATGGGAGCAACGCGAGAAGCATGATGCCCAATCCAACGACCGTTTTCATCAATCAAAAACTTATTGAAATTCCAGCTTACTTTAGCATTACTTACTCCATTTTGTGAAGCGTTAGATAACCACTGATATACGGAATGACCGCTTTGAGCACTTGTTTTTACCTTGCTCATCATCTGGAAAGTTACACTGTAATTTTTCTCACAAAAATCTGCGATTTTGTCTTCGCTACCTGGTTCTTGAAAACCAAAGTCATTTGAAGGGAAGCCCAGAACGATAAAATCTTCGCCTCCATAAGCATTGTGAAGCTCTTGTAAACCATCGTATTGAGGGGTGTAGCCACATCTAGATGCTGTATTTACGATGAGTACTCTTTTACCCTTGAGCTGGGAGAAATCAAAGACATCGCCATTAATGGTTGTTGCGCTGAGATCGTAGAATGAGGTAGCTTTCATAGGGGTAGTAACATTTGAGGCTAAAGCCGTTGAAGATTGATTGCCATCTTGAGCGGAACACGATAGCGCAATTAGAGCAAAAAATAAAAATAATTTATTCATGAATAGGATTTTAATATATAACCCAAAATTTGCACAATAGTTTGCCGTAATTTTACACCCATGAAGAATACGTGGATATTAGTCCAAAGATATTTTTCCCAGGAAGTGCGAAATTCGAATGTACTCTTTTCCTTGGGGCTATACCTGGTAGGCGTTGCTTACCTCATTTATCTTCTTAATGGTGGGAGTATTCCTGCAGATAAAGTTTGGAATACGCTACTGTGGATTGTAGTGTTCTTCGGAGCGATCCAATTAAGCTCAAGAAGTTTCGAATTTGAATCGAATGATTACTTCCATTATTACCAAACTATCGCTGGTCCTGGCGCGACGATTATTGCCAAGCTCCTGTTCAACAGTGCGTACATTACTATAATTAGTGGAGTTACTTGGGGGCTCTTTATTGTTTTTTTTGGCAATCCTGTTTACAATAATACGTTGTTCGGACTCGCATTGCTTTTAGGCAGCGTAGGATGTAGCGTGGTGCTTACTTTAACTTCTGGCGTGGCACAGCGCACTCAAGGAAATGCTACTTTAGGCGCTATTTTAGCGATACCATTACTACTTCCTATCCTTCAATTAACCAGCGCTTTAAATCTTCAAGCGATAGTAGGTGTCCCTACAAACGAGGCCTTTAATTTAATAGGTTCTTTAGGTGCATTAGATATTGGAATTGGACTACTAGCCTACCTACTCTTTCCGTATCTTTGGCAAGATTAAACACACGCATGAAAGGACTACTCTACAAAATAGCAGGACTGCTCTTAATCCTATTCAGCCTTACTTACGGTTTATGGTCAGAGGTGCCCGATCTTCCCATCATTGAGCAAAGCATACGCAATCTTTTTTACCATGTCAGTATGTGGTTTGCGATGGTCGCGATGATGGCTGCAAGTTTTGGCAACGCAATAGGTTTTCTTTCTTCAGAAGATATGGCACGCGACAGAAGAAGCATAAGCCTGGCAGAGACAGGAATGTTTTTTAGTGTTCTAGGACTTCTAACAGGTATGCTTTGGGCAAAATTTACTTGGGGTGCATGGTGGACGAATGACCCTAAACTCAATGGAACGGCCATCACAATGCTCATTTACCTGGCCTACTTTGTATTGAGAAACTCCATTGATGATCCTCGTAAAAGAGCTCGAATTAGCGGTGTCTATAACATATTTGCTTTCGTGATGATGATTGTTTTCATAGGTATTCTACCAAGAATGACAGATAGCTTACACCCTGGCAATGGAGGTAATCCCGGATTTAATTCGTACGATTTAGACAATAGATTACGTCTCGTGTTTTACCCTGCAGTTCTTGGTTGGATTTTAGTGGGAACTTGGATCGCCTCTTTGCGTTATAGACTTAGAACTTTAGAAGAATGAAAAAGCAAATTACCCTATTCAGCGCCCTTTCTCCCTTAGCTGCGGCCGCTCAGAACGACAGCGTGATGTATGGAAATGAAAAAATGAACGTAGTCATTGGTGTGATCACTATCATATTCATTGGTCTTGGAGCCTATTTATTCTCCTTGGATAGAAAAATTAAAAAGCTTGAGGATGAAAAATAGTCAGGTGGCTATCATTATTGCTATTGCGGTTCTTATTGGTTATACGCTCGTAAAATTGGGCAATAGTGCGACTTACAGTGATTTTACCACAGCTGCTTCAGCAGGAGGCGATGCTACCACAGTCATCGCGTTCCTAGATTTAGATGCCGAAATGACCTTTGAGCCCAAATCGGTCCAATTCTCCTTTGGCGCCATCGACAAACAAGGAAAGAAGCAGCGCGTAATCTATTATGAGCCAAAACCACAAGATTTTGAGCGCTCGGAAGAAATTACGCTCACGGGTTATGATGCAGATACTGCCTTCATTGCCACCGAAATACTAATGAAATGTCCGTCGAAATACAATGAACAAAACGAAGTAGATAGCGATAAAATCTACAAATAACTTCTTATGAACTACATAGGTGAACACCTTTGGGCAGCAGAATTAGGTCGCGGATTGACGGCCTTTTCTTTTGCTTTTGCTTTACTCTCTGCAATTGCATACTACCAAAAAGGTACTCAATGGAAGACGCTGGGCCGTCTGGCGTTCAGGATTCACGCTACTGCCCTGTTCGGTCTGATAGGCACGTTGTTCTTTATCATGGCGAACCACTACTTTGAGTTCGACTATGTATGGAAACACACGTCGCTGGACCTCGCCCCACGTTATCTATTTTCTGCATTCTGGGAGGGACAGGAAGGATCGTTCTTATTATGGATGTTTTGGAATGCCATTTTAGGTTGGATATTAACCTATAGTGCCAAATCATTTGAAGGGCCAGTCGTCGGGGTATTTGCCGCAGTACAAGCGTTTTTAGTGAGTATGATTTTAGGCGTTTACATAGGCGACCTTCATCTCGGGTACAGCCCATTCATTCTTGTGCGTGAATTGAGTGAAAATGTCGGTCTACCCTGGACTCAATTTGCCGACTACCTCACGCGATTCCCGAATTTCGCAGACGGTTCAGGATTAAATCCGTTGCTTCAAAACTACTGGATGACCATTCATCCCCCTACGCTATTCCTAGGGTTTGCATCGACATTAGTGCCTTTCAGTTACGCAATCGCAGCTTTATTGCGCAAAGACTACACGAGTTGGATCAATAGCGCACTCGTTTGGAGCTTCTTTTCCGTTGGTATTTTAGGTGTTGGTATCTTAATGGGTGGCGCTTGGGCTTATGAAGCATTAAGTTTCGGCGGTTTTTGGGCTTGGGACCCTGTGGAGAACACCTCTTTGGTACCGTGGTTAACCATGGTAGCAGGAGCTCATTTACTGCTCATTCAACGCAACAAAGGTGGCGTAATGCCCTCAGCACTCTTTTTACTTATCCTGACCTTCCTACTCATTTTATACTCAACATTCCTCACCCGTTCCGGCGTATTAGGCGATAGTTCCGTTCATGCTTTCGTAGATTTAGGTTTGAGTGGCCAATTATTAATTTACCTCCTCTTCTTCACCATCGGCGCCTTTGGGTTATTACTTATCCGTTACAAGGGCCTACCGAAAAAGGAAAAGGAAGACCGTATGGACAGCCGCGAATTTTGGATGTTCATCGGTGCATTGACCCTATTAATTAGTGGTCTACAAATTACACTGAGCACTTCTTACCCTGTTTTTAATAAGCTGTTTGGTCCGGAAGGTGTACTCTTCACGTTGTACGATCGCAACAAAGTCCTCAACGATCCCATTGAGCATTACAATGCCATACAGGTGCCGTTTGCCATCATCATCACTTTATTGATGGGTGCGGGCCATTTCCTTGCTTACCGTAAAACCACAACGGCGTCATTCTTCAAGCGTCAAATCCTTAGTTTAGCGCTCACCACCCTCGTTGCTTTTGCAGGAGCAGCAGCGCTTGAGATGTGGAATCCCATGTACATCTTCCTCTTTTGGACAAGCTGTTATGCGATTATTGCTAATGCTGAATTTTGGTTGCGTTGGGCCAAAGGCCAAAGTGCGGTTACAGGATCGAGCGTTGCTCACATTGGCTTCGGCCTGATCATTGCGGGATCACTCGTCTCAAATGCCAACAAAACCATCATTTCACAAAATGACACCTTCATTCACGAAGACTTCCCATCTAACGAGAATCTACTTATTGAGCAGGGTGACACGGTGCCTATGGGCAACTACTTCGTGAGCTGGTCACAGCAATCTGAAGAGGGTCATTTTGTGAACTACCATCTGGATTTCTTTGAAGAAAATGATGGGAAATTGGAAGCCGCGTTTGAACTTAAACCACGCATACAGCTTAACGAACGAATGGGCAACGTAGCAGAACCGTCAACACAGCATTTTGCGCTTAAAGACATTTATACGCACGTCACCTATGCAGATTTACGGACGGCTGAGGAATTGGGAAATGATGAGTGGAAAAACCAATTTGAAATTGAATTCAATCTTAACGAGAGCCACTATCTCTATGGAAAATACCAAGTTACTTTAGATACGCTGCTCGTGGACGCACCTGATAAAGGTGGTGAATTGGAATATGCAGTGCTCGGTGCTGGAATCACGGTCAAAACCATGAATGATAGCACCTATAAAGTGATGCCCGTTTATGTCGTAGAGGGAGATGAAGTGCGGCATATGGATACAAAAATCAAAGAATTGGGTATAAAATTCAGCTTTGATCGCATCAACTATGAAACGAATCGACCGGTAATCATTGCGAGTGAACATAAAGAAGAAGACGCGCCATTCATTTTAGTAAAAGCTGTGATTTTCCCTTGGATAAACTTATTGTGGATCGGGTCCATTTTAATGGCTCTAGGAACTGTGATTGCAGTGGTTCAACGTCTAAAAAGAAGTTGATGCATGGGTGATGGATCGTTGCATATTGCTATAGTAGGCAAGGGAAACCTTGGTACCCATCTTTTTAATGGGTTATCAAAACAGCACACTCCATATTTCGTAGACCGCAATCTTCATCTACGCACCTCAACGGACCTAGTGATCGTATGTGTTGGTGACGATCAAGTTTCAACAGTATGTTCTTCTCTACCTCAACATCTGTTGGTTGCCCACACAGCAGGTGCCTTACCTATTCAAAGTGGAATGCGAAGTGGTGTTTTTTATCCATTATATAGCTTCACGAAAGATGCTGCTTTGAATTGGTCCGAAGTTCCTCTTCTGATCGAAGCTAGAACAAAGGAGGACGAAGCGGTGCTACGAACGATTGCCTCATGCCTGACCCAAAAAATCTTTGATGTCCCATCTGAAAAACGCGAAAAACTGCATGCAGCCGCTGTGATGGTCAATAATTTTACGAATCACCTTTACACGTTGGCCTACGAACATGCCTCGCAAAATGATCTTCCAGTAGAAATCTTGCATGCCATTATGCGTCAAGGCCCAGATAAAGCGATCGAACTAGAGCCTAAAAAGGCTCAGACAGGCCCGGCAGTGCGCTTCGATGCGCCTACAATTGAGAAGCACATTGCTTCCATCGCAGACGCGGGCGTTCAAGAATTGTATAGATTATTAAGTGCCAGTATTCAAAAACGCCATCCCAAAGATGAATTATAAAGAGCTCTTTAAAAATATTACAACCGTGGTCCTCGATGTCGATGGAGTCTTGACTAATGGTGAAGTTTTGCTCATGCCCGGAATGGCTCCTGTGCGAAAGATGCACAGTAAAGACAGTTACGCCTTACAATTGGCAGTCCGTAACGGTATTCGCGTAGCGATCATTACGGGCGGAAAATCCTCAGATGTTAAAGAACGTCTTTCAGGATTGGGAATAACGGATGTGTATTTAGGTGCTTCAGATAAAATTGATGCTTTTGAAGATCTAAAAATGTGCTACGACCTCTCCAATAAGGAAATATTGTACATGGGTGACGATCTTCCAGATTACGACGTGATGGAATTGGCAGGACTAGCCTGTGCACCACAAGATGCAGCGCCTGAGATAAAAGCGATAGCGGACTATGTTAGTCCTGTATTAGGGGGCGAAGGCTGTGTGAGAGATGTCCTGGAACAATTGCTAAAAATCCACAACCTGTGGGGACGCAAAGAAGATAGAACGTGGTAATATGAAATTGACCCACGAAATTATCTTGGGTTCTCAAAGTCCAAGGAGAGCCGCTTTTTTAACCTCTTTAGGCCTAGATTTTCGCACGCTACCACTTGATATAGACGAAAGTGCTCCAGCCCATCTTTCTGGCATGGAGGTAGCGGCTTATGTAAGTGAACTTAAAGCAAAAGCACTATGTACGCATCTTAAATCTGGACAACTGGGGATCACTAGCGATACCGAGGTTTGGCAAAACAAGCATAGATTCGGAAAACCCACTGATGAAGCGAGTGCACGCGAAATGTTAGTGGCTTTGAGCGGGACAACGCACGAGGTAATCAGCGGACTGACCCTTGTCACTATAGATAATGGCACACCGCTATTGACCACCGAGACGAGCGTAGTCACTGTTTATTTCTCTGAAATTCCTGATTGGGCAATAGACTATTATATCAAACACTATAAACCCTTTGATAAAGCCGGCGCATACGGGATTCAAGAATGGATTGGCGCAGGATTCATCAATCGCATTGAGGGCAATTACAATAGCGTCGTCGGTCTCGATACAGCCGCCTTGCTTAGACTTTTAGTTCCTTACAGGAAGTAAAAAAAACCGACTGCTTTCGCAACCGTGTTCCTCTTTTGTTGATTTTTCAGACTATCCAGCGGTAGCCGGTTGAACAACGTCAACCATCCACTGATTTGTATCCGGTGTACGACCTAAACGTATATCGTTCAATAAACGCTTAATCTCCATTGCCTTACCATCTGCTGGGGTGGGTATAGAATAGTTAGTATCCTCATGACCTATGGTGTCAATCTGACTAACTACAGCTGCAGTTCCCATACCAAAAGCCTCTTTCAATGCGCCTGTTCTTGCCGCCTCGACAATTTCATCTACCGTTACTGGACGCTCTTCGATCGCCCAACCTTGCTCTTTTACAAGCGTAATAATGGAGCGCCGTGTGACACCAGCTAAAATACGGTCCGTTAATGGTGGAGTTACGAAAGTATCTCCTATCAATAACATAAGGTTCATCGTTCCACTCTCCTCTATGTATTTGTGTTCTTTGTGATCGGTCCAAATGACCTGGTTGTACCCTTCCTTGATCGCTTGCGATGTAGGGTAAAAAGCACCACCATAATTACCTGCTGCTTTTGTGTAACCGATACCGCCGCCTGTTGCACGTGTATACTCCAGCTCAATCTTCACTTTCACGGAACCGGTGTAATAAGGCCCTACTGGAGAAGTTATGATACAGAAGGTATAATCATCACTTTGTCTTGCGGCGATAAATTCAGAAGAAGCGAAAAGGAATGGACGAATGTATAAGCTGTGTTCTTCCGCAGTAGGCACCCAATTCGTGTCGATCTCTAAAAGTTTCGTTAAACCGTCCATAAAGATTTTCTCAGGAATTCGAGGCATCATTAAACGTGCTCCACTCTTGTTCAAACGTGCGAAATTGTCTAAAGGACGGAACATACTAACGGTACCATCATCTTTACGATATGCTTTCATGCCTTCAAAAGCGCTTTGACCATAATGCAGTGCATGCAGACCGTAGCTAAATTCAAGCTGCCCATAAGGACGAATTTCGGGCTCTTGCCATGCACCGTTTTTAAAATGACACACGAACATGTGATCAGACATGTTACGTCCAAAAGGTAGGTTTGAAAAGTCTACTTCGCTTATGCGGCTTTTAGAAGTCAATTCAATTTTCATTCGCGCTTTATTTGGGAGTACAAATGTACTAAATTTGACACTATAAATCATCGACGGTGTTTACCAAAACATTAGGTACGCC
>Ga0233396_1000674_pt1 | contig 15942 bp, 16 predicted proteins | sample 32DmetaG_FD_183169 | JGI IMG/M metagenome (GOLD analysis project Ga0233396, IMG submission 183169) | Seawater microbial communities from Monterey Bay, California, United States - 32D | ecosystem: Environmental > Aquatic > Marine > Coastal | place: USA: California | collected 2016-10-19 | reverse complement strand
AGCCTCCGTACGTACTTAGAACGCAGTAATATAGCATATTGATCTTTAATACTCTTCACTCTCTGTGTGAGACTATCAAGAGTAGCAAGGTTAAACTCTATTTCAAATTCTGCAGCTGATATTGATTGTTTTATATTATTGAGTAGTGTATTTCTTTGATCAATCTGACCACTCAGTGCTACCAATGTTGCTATGCCTTTCTGCCTATCGACCTCACTACTAGCTATAAGATCATCTGTAGCTTCTATTGATTCTATAACTTGCATACGCTCTTGCTCTAGCTGCTCGCGATCTTGAGCCGAAAGAGTAATTGACATAATACAACAAAACAAAAAAAGTAGTATTAGTTTACAACCTTTCATAATGCGAAGGAATAGAAAATTTGATGGCTCTTGGCTTATTAATCTCAAACTCTTTGAGTTCTAACTGAAGAGAAGCCGTTTCAGTCTTACTATAAGGTATTATGTACCTTCTTTCAAATGGTATTTTACCAAAGTCTTCCACCTCTCTATAATCTAGATATTGAATATCCAGATCACGATTTCGTCTATCGTTGATGAGTATTCGCTGCAGAAGTAATTGATAAGGATCTAGACTGTAAATAAGCTTGAAATCACCGCTTACGCCGCTTACTAGATGTACCGATTTCGTTTGTTTTACTTTGGTGAATGCGCTGTCTGGAAGGATTACATTGCCAAACATCATTTGTTGCATATCTTCAAATCCAGCATCCAACTTATAGTTATAAATCAGGTCCTCTAAACGGCCTTCATCAAAGGATCTATCTAGTCGATAAATTATTTGAAATGAATCCGGAGTAATCTGTGCCCTGACTGCCTCTACACCAAATTTCTTTACCATGATCCATATTACGCTGTCGCGCTTCATCCGCAGATACATAGATCCTCCTACCTTCTCTGATGGTGAATCTATATTGATGCCTGCTTTTGAAATAAGCCAATCCCAACTTACATTTCTATCTTCTAGAGACTGTATGATCTCACCATCACTATAAAAAGGAGCAGGACCAGAAATGATTAATTTTTTAGCATTACAAGCGCTTAAAAGCAACACAATTCCAAGTATTACGGTTAATGTATATGGTTTCATAAGGCGGATAATTATAGAGAGCCTTTGGCTATTTTAGCCGCGAGATTTGGATTAAGATATCCAAGCTTTTCTGCTTGTTTCCAATATTCTATTGCTTTTACATTATCACCTTTGAGAGAAGCTAGATCACCTAAAAGTTCTACAGATTGTGGGTCTTGGCCCATAGACCATTCAATAGATATCGACAAATGTTTAGCTGCAGCATCATACCTGTTTTGTTTCATAGCAAGTCTTGCTCTCTGATTCTCCACATTGGCCTTGTGGTATAGATCTTTACCAGCGATCATCTGAGCATCTTGAAGATAATCTACCACTTCATCGAGTTGACTTGATGATATCTTAGCACTCGCGTATAGATAGTAAGCAGAAGCTTTGTTAGGAAATAGGTCCATTGCATCCTCTGATCTAGTTGCCATTGTGGTATAATCGCCTTTTTGACCATATGCAATTATCAATTGCTCCCATACGGTATAAACATTATCATTTAGAGTGATCGTCTTTTCGTACTGCTCTATAGCCTTATCTATATTTCCTAGTCCATTAAAAATATCAGCGTACATAGCATGTACTTTAGCTTCATTAGGATGTAACTGTACAAGTGTCTTTCCTATCTTGAGAAGTGGAACTCCTAGTTCAGGCTCAGATCCTAATCTTTCTACATAAGGTATCATTTCTAAGATTTTTTTATCCATTGGAATCTTATCACTTTCTATCAAGGGCTGTAATGCACTGAGATATCCTTTTTCATCTTTTAGATTATCGGGATTATCTAGCATAGCTAGATTAGCTGAAGCGTCTTCTGGGTCTAACTGCAATATTTCTCTATATACTTTCCTAGCGTCTTTGTCATTGCCTTGATTCTTGTAGTATGACGCTAAATTATATCTATATCTCATTGTCTCTGGATACATTGCAACTAGCTTTTTAAGGACTTTTATTACTTCTTTTGACTTTCCATTTTCATCTAATATATCTACTTTTCTAAGTGCAAGTTCTTCACTAAATCCAAGCAGGGTCTCTAGCTGATCAAAAGTCGTAATCGCCTTATTATAGTTTCCAGTTCGTAAGTGAGCTCTCGCCAGTAAATCATAATATTTCGTCTCTTCCGGTTGCAGCACTATCAACCTATCCAATATTCTAACTGCTTCTGTCATCTGATTAGATTCCAAATATAGATTACCTAGAAGAAGATTGTAAAACACATTATTTGGAGATCCATTGACTGCCTTCTTTCCATGCTTAATAGCCGAAGGTAGGTCATTAAGTGAACCATAGACTTGTGCCATTTGAAAGTTGAGTCCAGGATTACGACTATCTTTCTTGTATATATCCTTGAGTATCTTGCTAGCTACATCATACTTGCCTACCATGATTTGGATATTGGCATCCATAAATGATTGCTCAAGGGTAACTTTCTCTTCTGTCCATCCATTATTGACATTCTTCTGCGCAGTAATAGATATTGATAATAAGAATGTAAAAACTAAGTGGTAAATCTTCATTTAGTACTAATGTTATGTAATGCAAGGTAAAGATATGGTATTACTTAGCATAGTATTAAAGGATGAAGCCATGATTTAAGTTCAAGTCCAAGTATCAAAGTCAAACAATAAACGTATAAATATGAGCTTCGTAACTTATGAATTGAGTAATTTACAAAAGCTAATCAACTGACTTTCCTCAAGGGAAGATTCTAGAAATTCGATACTTAATGATTAAATCCTTAAGTATATATCAATTTGTTTGAACTTGAAATTTAAGCTTGAATTTGCTAATCGGAATCCATCTGATTGCTGCTAGAACCACATTCTCACTCCGACTTCGAGCATTTGCTGCAAGACGCTCTAGTCTACAACAGAAATCTTAAGCATATTAGTTCGAAAGCGTTTATGTAACGGCATGGCTGCAGTATTGACTACGATATCACCTTCCTTTACTTTCTTCTTTTCTTTGAGTATTTGAGCAAGATCCTTAACAGTCTCATCTGTAGTAGAGAATTTATCATAATGAAAGCATTTTACCCCCCATAATAGGTTAAGTGTAGCTAACATTTCTTCTTTCGGTGAAAATATAAATATTGGACATGAAGGCCTATAACTTGACATTTTAAAGGCTGTATACCCGGATACTGTTATTCCTATCAGCCCTTTAGCATCAATTTCCTCTGCAAGTTTGGAAGCAGTAAGACATATTTTATCTGATAAGTAGGTAGGGCTATATTCTGAGGCTTTTGGTCTCTTACCATGTATTTCATAAGATTTCTCAGTCTCAAAGATGATCTTATTCATAGCCTCTACTACTTTTACCGGATGCGCTCCTACAGATGTCTCTCCAGATAACATTACTGCATCTGTGCCATCTAGTACAGCATTGGCTACATCTGTGATTTCAGCTCTAGTTGGGCTAGGACTGGTAATCATACTCTCCATCATCTGAGTCGCTACGATCACTGGCTTACCTTTCTGAATACATCTTTTGATAATCATCTTTTGGATACTTGGTAGTTTTTCCATGGCTACTTCCACACCTAAATCTCCTCTAGCTACCATAATAGCATCTGTCGCCTTGATGATAGACTTTATGTTAGTAATTGCCTCAGGCTTTTCTATTTTTGCTATGACTTTAGCCGAGTGTCCTGCATCTGCAATTTTCTTTTGTAAGTCGGTAATATCTTTTCCTTTACGTACAAATGACAATGCGATCCAATTAATAGGCTGAGTTAGCATAAACTCAAGATCTTCAAGATCCTTCTCCGTTAAAGACGGTTGCGATATCTTAGTATCAGGTAGGTTTACCCCTTTATTAGATGATAATATGCCACCATACATTACTTCTAGTTTCACTTGTGAACTTCCATCTGTCGCATGTACTTTAAGTTCGAGCTTACCATCATCTATCAGTACCTTTTCTCCTACTTGAACGTCTTGTGGAAACTGTTCATAGCTCATGTAAATCTGCTTCATGGTACCCACGCACTTTTTAGAAGTGAACGTGAGCATATCTCCAGGCTTGATCTCTAACCTATTATCTTTTATCTCACCTACTCGAAGCTTAGGACCTTGCAAATCACCCAATATACCTATGTGTTGCTTATAAGTCTTGTTGATTTCTACGATTCTTTCTATCACAGCTTGATGGTCCTTGTGCTTACCATGAGAAAAATTAAGACGAAAAACATCAACACCAGCTTTTACCAAATCTAGCAATCGCTCTTTGCTACTAGATGCTGGACCAAGAGTCGCTATGATCTTCGTCTTTTGTATGTCTACTACTTTGATGAGTTTATTAGTCAATGTTATATCTATTTACTTTTAAAATAAGAAATGCAAATGTAGCATAATCTAAGATAGTGTATAAAGTACAATAATTATGCTCAAAATATGACTGCTTAAAATTGTTTAATTTTTGTTATTTCTAAGTATCAAATAAAATTTATAGCAAATGATCATAATATTCTGCTCTATTCCACTTATCATTAATTAAAGTATCATAATGTTCTCAATTTATTAAACTCAGAGTTTAATAAATTAGCAATGAAATGTTTTGATAATAACTATTTGATAAAATTTTATGCGGTGATTGTACCAATAATACTATCAGACCCAATAAAAAATTTGGAAACATCAAAATGGTCAATAATTATTATTTTTATAATGGCTTGATTATCAAAATATTGCGATATTACCCTAAATTCGTGATTGTTAAAAAAGGGTTAAAAACCTTGGATTGGAATTTTCTTATGCATTCTTTTGCACTCATAAATTATAACAAACATTATATAACTATGTCAGACATTGCACAAAAGGTTAAGCAAATCATCGTTGATAAACTTGGCGTTGACGAATCAGAAGTTACTAACGAAGCGAGCTTCACAAACGATCTAGGAGCTGATTCTCTAGATACAGTTGAGCTAATCATGGAATTCGAAAAAGAATTTGATGTATCTATCCCAGACGAACAAGCTGAAAACATTCAGACTGTAGGCGATGCGGTAACATACCTAGCTTCGCAAAAGTCTTAAGAACGGATAACCGATTCTGCTTCCCGGGAGGTAGATATTTAAGCTAAAAGAGTCCACAATCATTTATTTGATTGCGGATTTTTTTTGTTAGTTAATTGAAGTATCGTTATGACGACAAGGAAACTAGCTTTCTCTCTACTCTAACCTTGTACTATTTGTTTCCCTTGAAGTCCTTCTGCATAGTGAATTCGAATGTGTACTATTATAAGTTTGATATTACTTATCTAGGAACAAGGCTTAATACGGATCTACATCAATATTGATCCTTACACTCTTGAATCCAGGCATATTTTGTACGGCAGCTTTAGCTTCTTGTAACCATACTTTAGCCGCATGAAGTACTTTAGAGTCTTTCTCTAGCTTAACAATAAGATGTTGTAGATATAACCCTCTTACACGAGCAATACCAGGAGGTGATGGACCAATGACTCTAGTCCCTAATTTCAAGCCTACAAGATTGGCATATACAAGAGCCGCCTCATCTACAGTATCTGGCTTTTTATGCTTGAGTAAAACTGTAATCATTCGGTTGTACGGTGGATAATGAAAGGCTTTACGCTCTCCCATCTCTCTGCGAAACATTAAATTATAAGCTCCCATTACGGTCTCCCTAATCACCGGATGATCTGGCTGAAAGGTTTGAATTACCACCTTACCTTGCTTCTTTCTACGGCCTGCACGACCAGCGACTTGAGTCATCAATTGAAACGCTCTTTCACCAGCTCTGATATCAGGAAACTGAAGCAATTTATCAGCATTGAGGATTCCTACTACCGCGATATGATCAAAGTCTAAACCTTTGGTTATCATCTGTGTTCCAACCAAAATATCTATCTCTCTATTCCCAAACTCCATCAAAATTTTTTCATGCGAATTTTTAGACCTTATCGTATCAAAATCCATCCTCTTGACTCTCGCCTTAGGATACAAATCCATCAATATATCTTCTATTTTCTCTGTACCTAGCCCAGCATCTGTGAGTTGATCATTGCCGCAATCTGGGCAACATTTCACCTTTTTACCTCTATAACCGCAATAGTGACATCTCAACTCATGAAAAAATTTGTGGTACGTAAGCCCAACATCACAATTAGCACATTGAGCAGACCAGCCACAGACATCGCAGTTGAGCGTAGGTGTATACCCTCTCCTGTTTTGGAAGATAATCACTTGCTCTTCTTCTTCCAAGGCTTTATCAATAGATTTGCGCAACTGAAGGCTGAAATGAGATTTCATTCTTCCCGTTTTATAAGCAATTTTGAGATCTACTATTTCTATTTCCGGCAATGCTACTTTACTATGGCGTTGTCTTAATTCTGTAAGACCATATTTTCCCAGTTTGGCATTGAAATAACTCTCAAGACTCGGTGTCGCAGATCCAAGTAGCACTTTTGCGCCAAACTGACTAGCAATTACAGATGCCGTATCTCGAGCATTGTACCTAGGACTTGGGTCGTGTTGCTTATATGAACCATCATGCTCTTCGTCGACTATGATCAAACCAATATTACGATAAGGAAGCAGTAGACTAGATCTAGCTCCTACTAAGATTTTTGCTTCATGCAGTACAGCATTCCAAATTTCTACACGTTCGTGCTGATTAAGTCGACTATGGTATAGCACTATCCTATCTCCAAATACAGCTTCCAATCTATTGACGATTTGACTGGTCAGCGCAATCTCTGGCAATAGATAGAGCACTTGCTTTCCTTTATCAAGATATTCTTGCATTAACTCCATATAGACTCTCGTCTTTCCACTACCTGTGATTCCGTGAATTAAACACGTTTCCTTTTCCTCCCAGGCTTCTTTAATCGTCGCTATAGCATCTATTTGCTGAGTACTAAGTGGTGGCATGACAGCCTCATCTATTACGTCAGCTATAGTAAGCCTACTTATCTCTTTCTTATAGATATCTAGAATACCTTTCTTCTCTAGACCTTTGATCACCGCACTACTTACTCCGGAGAGCTTCATGAGAGCCGCCTTAGGCACTTCATTTTGTTGGCGATATAACTTATAGAAACTCAACAATGCTTTATGTTGAAGCTCTGACTTTCCTATTCTTTCAAATGCAACATTAATAGAAGCTTCAGTATCTTCATAGGAATCACTCAATGCCACCACCGTAATTTGCTTTGGCTTGTATTTAGACCTTAACTCCTCTTTGATATATAATACTCTACGATCGAGCAATTTGCGTATATAGGGATATACTACTTTTCGGTCAGTAATATCTTTTACTTGATCTATTGTGAGTTCGTTTTGAATAGAAATGGCCTCCGCTATTAGGTATTCCATCTCATCAAAATCAGAGTAATCTTCATCAAAATCTGGGCTAATAATTAACTTCGTCTCAGATGTCAACTTTAGTCCAGACGGTAAAGCAACCATCATAACTTCACCAACCGTACAGCAATAGTATTTCGCCATCCATTTCCATAGATCATATTGCTTCTCTGTGATGATCGGCTCCTTATCTATGACAGCCCTAATATCCTTGGCTTTGTAGGTCACATTTACCTCATTCATTGTTTCTACAATTATCGCTGAGTATGCTCTATTGCGCAAGGGCACTTCTACTCTCTTCCCAAATTCTATGTCAGCACACATACTTGATGGCACCTTATACGTATAGTTCTTGGGTACTGCTAGAGGCAGTATTACATTGACATATTTTGGACTAGAAATAGTAATTGACATCTAAGCATAAAGCTAATGTTTTTGAGCTTTTCGTGATGTGTATTACATAATAATTAGAAGTAAGTGAAAGTAGAAACAAATAAGATTTAATATTGGAGCTAGTTTATTCAATCTTATAATTAAGCCCGTAAATTTTCGATTTGCAATTCTAAATCATAAATACAACTAACTTACTACACTCAATGCATTAAACTCTCCTCACTTAAAACAAATAAAAAACTATTATAATACGTATCTAACTGATATGAGCTTTCTATCAGTCTCAAAACTAATTGCCATGCAATAATTTGTCATTTTATCCCGCTATATCTATATATTGAGCAATCAAATAGTTTAGACTCTAATCTTTACTCCTTACAAATTGAGATATCTGTGACAATCAATAGGCTCCCCAATGATTTAGATTTTAATAATAAAAGAACTGAAAAAATGTTTAAACACAAAAAAGAAGAAAACAAAAAAAACGAAGCTGTATCAACAGTATCAGGATCTAATAATAGTATAGTAACCGGCACCAAATTAGAAGGTACTATCAACGCTAATAGTGATATCAGAATAGATGGCGAATTAGTAGGGAAACTATTTTGTAAAGGTCGAGTAATCATAGGACCATCAGGTATAGTAGACGGTGAAGTAGATTGCCAAAATGCTATTATTGAAGGTAAATTTACTGGTAATCTCAAAGTATCTGAACTGCTTACCCTAAAGGAAAATGCAACGATCAGCGGTGATATCAAAACTGATAAGATCAACATCCAAACCGGTGCATCATTTAACGGTAACTGTAGCATGGGTGGACAAAGTATAAAATCATCTCAGAAAAGCAATGGCGCTCTAGCAATTAGCTAATGGAAACGGATCCAAAACCTAAAAAAAAATCAAATTCGAGCAACAAATACATGAAGTTCTCAGGTATCGCTTTTCAGTTGGCGTTTTTGCTTTTTTTTGCAATATGGGCCGGAGGAAAAGTAGATTTTCTCATGGAGAATAAAAGCGCCTACATGACGACTCTTTTTGTAGTTTTAGCTTTTGGTGGTTTTATGTATAATCTTTTTAGAGATCTCGAAAATTTAAGATAATGGATATTCTCACTTCTAAGAGATTCTATACAGGAATACTCATCACCTTGTTAGTATCAGCCCTAATTGCCGGCTATTCAGGAAAATTGATGGGGGTATCCGAACACAACCTTCTGATGTATCTCTCTATTGGGGGTTTTACGGCACTTGCTATTGGAGTATTTCATTTATCTGAGCGAGCCGCTAAGATGAATAGCCGTATTTTTTTTATGCAGATTGTCATGATCAATACTATGGTCAAGATGTTTGGATCCGTTGCCCTTGTCATCGGCTATTTCTCTATTACCAAGCCTAGCACGAACAAATTCATAGTGCCTTTTCTTATCGTATATGTACTATACACCATCTTCGATGCTTACTTCATGATGAAGCAATCTAGAAATATTTATTCTAAGTAGAATCTGTAATCTGATTGAGCTATGACAAGATCAAATTTTCGATTTGTTAAAATTTCATCATCCCTATAATCCTTTCAAAAAGATACATGGCAAATGTAGCTTACACAAGACAAAAAATTATGTGTTTCAATTCCTGTATTGTACTTGTTAAGGTTTTGTCTTACTTGTTTGAACTTTATCTTGACTAAGCAACCCATTTATTTGCTATGCAAACCACGTTATACTCCTTCTATGCGTATTTTCTACGAAAGCCGTAATTAAACTTATAGCTGAGCCATTACTAGACCTTCTACTACCGTAGGATAATATTCATGCTCTAGTTTTAGCACCTTAGCGGCAATGTCTTCTGCAGTGTCATTTGGTACTATATCTGTGCGACCTTGGAATATGATCACTCCTTCATCATAATTGTCATTGACTAAATGGATAGTCATTCCTGATATTATCTCACTATTTTCTTTTACAGCTTTATGTACACTCATTCCATACATACCTTTACCTCCATAAGTTGGCAATAACGACGGGTGGATATTTATAATTCGATTGGAATAAGTTGATATCAAATTAGTTGGGACCAACCAAAGAAACCCTGCCAATATTATCCAGTCGATTTCTGCTTCTTTTAATTCTGAAAGGAATGTATCAGATTCGTAGAAATCAAATCTCGTAATTACTCGATTGGTGATACCATGATTGGCTGCCATATCGAGAACTTTAGCGCTCTTTCGATTAGAGGCTACAAGTGCTACCTCTATTTGTTCGTTGTCTCGCAAATGCTCGATTATTTTTAGAGCGTTGCTTCCTGTGCCAGATGCCAGTATGGCTATACGTTTCATATCTGTACTATTAGAACTTACTTGAGGACATTATATCTGTCGGCTTGAGTAGGATCTATCTTTAACATAGTCGATCTTACTTTTATCTTTTGCCCTTTATCGCCTACTTGAAAGACCTCAATCACTTCATCACGTTTAGTATCGGCCATAAGTCGCATGACCATAGAATTATTATAATTGCTATTGACTTCACCATAGACATTGACAGCTGCTAACATGATCGCTCTTCCTTTATCTGCATCTTCGTACATTGTATCTAGACCTTTAATATGATAATCGTAAAATGATTGTCTATATGGTCTCACCTTGGGATTAAGCATATTCTCCACTAACCAATATCTATTACGGCGTACAGTAGTAGCTCCTGAATCCCAACCTGTGCCATTAGTCAGACCACTTGGGATTGCATTAATTACATTCTGCGCACCCTGCCAGAACTCTTCTCCTCCAAGTGATGAAAAACTATCATAATCTAATGCAATTATCGCATAAGCATAGAATGTTAATATCGAAGAAAGCTGATCTAGATAAACATTGTCACTTCTCTGTATAGGTTGATTAATATCATAATTAAAACTTACGCTCTTATCTATGTAGTTAAGCATTGGTGTTACATATACCGCTTTAAAAACTGGGCGTTCTGATTGAACAATTATATCTGCCACGAATGAGTTACTACTTTTCTCTTCGACTATCGTAATAAGCACTGTACCATTTATACGCTCTTCGCTAGCTACCTCATCGTCTGTCCATTTCGTATTATTAAATAATTCAGCGACTGATTTTTCAAGCGTTTCGAATAACTTAGGATCAGCTGTAGGACTTATTGGTGTAGTAACTTTTACATCAATATTTAATTCTTGAGCAGTAACTGTGATTGCTGCCAAAATGATCAATAATAGTATGAATGTGAGGTGCTTTCCCATATGTTATGTCTTCTTTACTTAAATCTCTAAAATAGTACCTATCTCCTAAGAGCAATTTTTCTATTTAAACAAGCATTGTACTTCTAATAGTAATATTCTACAAAAAGCCAACCAACTCGTCTATGATATCTACAGCTACTAGACGCTTAGATTTAAGAGGATATTGTATAGGTTCTGAGTTATGTTTGAGTATAGTTACTTTATTCGTATCTCCTTGGAAACCAGCACCTTGATCTCTCAAAGAATTAAGGATTACCATATCGAAATTTTTCCTAGTAAGTTTTCCTTGTGCATACTTCATCTCATCATTAGTTTCAAGTGCAAATCCGACATGAACTTGTTTATCAGACTTCGATTTGCCTAAAGTCGCAGCTATATCTATGGTTCGCTCTAGAGCTATGGCCATATCGTCATCTTTCTTCTTGATCTTTTTATTTGCCACGGATGCTGGACAATAGTCCACTACGGCTGCAGCAAATATGGAAACATCCGAAGTGCCGTGATGAGCATTCATAGCCTCATACATCTCCTGAGCAGATCTGACATGCTCTATAGTGACTCCGATATGGTGACTTCGTTGTGATGTTGGACCTAATACTAATACCACTTCTGCACCACGATCAGCACACTCCTCAGCTATAGCTATACCCATCTTACCACTGCTGCGATTACTAATAAATCTTACAGGATCAAGATCTTCTTGAGTAGGACCGGCTGTAATGATGACTTTACGATTCCCTAAATCATTTTTTTTTTGAAATAGACCGCTCAAAGATTCTACTATATCTTCTGACTCAGCCATACGGCCATCGCCAACAAGTCCGCTCGCTAATTCTCCATATCCCACAGGAATAATATGATTACCAAATGATTGCAGCAATTTGAGATTGCGCTTGGTGGAACCATGCAACCACATATCCAAATCCATCGCAGGAGCGACCCACACGGGGCACTTAGCAGACAAGTAACAAGCTACAACCATATTATCAGCAATACCGTTAGCCATCTTAGCCAATGTAGTAGCTGTACACGGAGCCACGAGCATAATATCTGCCCATAGTCCTAATTCTACATGATTATTCCAGCTTTCATTGCTCACCACCTCAGTATGAACATCATGCTTGGAGAGTGTTGCCATCGTCAAGGCACTGATAAATTTAGTGGCCGATGGCGTCATGATTACCTTAACATCTGCGCCTGATTTAACCAGAAATCTGCACAGTGCCGCAGACTTGTAGGCTGCTATACTCCCTGTGATAGCTAGTAGTACTTTTTTGCCTTTTAGGTCCTGCAACATATCAGTGGTATTCATAAATGCAAAATCCCACCCTTCTAGTAAAGGGTAGGATTAGCATGTTAATTATAATATAAATTTTGGACATAATCGATCAATTTACATAGCACTGCAATCTTTGACTATGCTGTGTATACGCTAATGTCAGTATTTATAAAGTGTCTTCCTTTACTACTTGAGCATCTTTATACCTGTGCTCAATTTTACCATCTAAGTACTCTTCTGTAGCAATCACTACAGGATTTGGCATTCTTTCATAAAACTTTGAGATTTCGATTTGCTCCTTATTTTCATGGATCTCCTCGATAGTATCAGAATGCACAGCGAACTCCTCAAGCTTAGCGTGAAGCTCCTCTTTCACATCTATTGCTATACTTCTAGCTCTTTCAGATATAATCTGTAGAGTTTCGTATATATTATCTGTAGTCGCAGCTAAACCTTTAACGTCTCTAGCTCTGATGTTAGGATTAAGTCCTTGTACTCTTGATTTGATATCACTCATACTTTAAATTTTTGTAACTGTTTAGTAGTTTCTTTGAAGATCTCGTAGAGTTCTTCATCATATTTAGATGTCTCGTACTTTCGTTTGTACTCATTATAGAGCTTAGCAGTTTCGAGAAAACGGTCTTCTTTTTTATCATAAATACTGTTATCCGCTTGAATGTAAGCTGACTTCACCATTAAAAAGCGCACTTCCTGTGCATTTTCAGACCCTGGAAAGTCTTTTAGCATGTTGCCAAAAGCTGATAATGCTGACTCATAATAGCCAGTAGTATAATATAACTTAGAGCCATAGTAGGCTTTGTCTTCTAGTTTTTCTCTCATCTCATCGATGAGATCATTGCACATTTGCACTCTATCACTTCGAGGAAAGGTATTAGTAAAATCTTGAAAGGCTTCTATAGCCTTAAGAGTATATGTCTGGTCTAGTTTATAATTAGGCGAGAGTCTGTAATTTGAAAATGCAGACATAAACCTTGCTTCCTCTTTCTTATCACTATTATAAAATGTCTTAGAAAATTGATCAAAATAGTGTGCTGCCAAGATGAACTGATCAACATTGTAATGAGTGTAAGCATACTTGTAATACAACTCTTCAGCTTGCTCCTTGCCTCTATATAATGGTAGAACAATCTCAAATAATGATTGAGCTCTGTACCAATCTCCTTGATTGTAGTAGTCTAAACCAGAATTATAAACTAATTCAGGATTTTGACTAGTTCGAACCGTCTCAAACTTAGACTTACAAGAAATCATAAGTATCACAGCAAAAACTAAAATGATTAAAACTCTATTCATCCTTTTATATCTTATTGATGATCAATGGATTAGCCCTTATTCCCATCAAGCCTGCAAAATTACAACATTTTTATGAATAATGGTTGTGATAATTAACGAATCTTATGTTCTGTCTATCAATCACTTACCTTTCAAGACTAAACGAAAATGAGCTATAGTATGTCTGTTAAGGTGAGGTTAATTATATAGTCTATGTATTCTTTATATACCAATAATCTTAAAATAGAACCAATATATTGCTTACGAAATAATTAAAGGATATGAAACATATACTTTCACTGAGCATTCTTACCTTTTTATTGGCAAGCTGCCAACCCAAAAATCTACCTACCTTTTTAAATTTTTTTGCAGACTATAAAGAAGTAAAGATTTCACATATGACCACTGAAGATCAGTTAGCCAAAATCAAGTCTAAACTTAAATCTTTAAGCAACATAAATTTTGATTATAATCAAACATTAATTCTTAGTAGATGGTCAATTACCGACAATGAAAATAATGTCTCAATTGCCAGATATAACAAGAGGGACAGCTTATACTGATCTAATTACGCTACAGTTCAACTATTTTGGGTTTATGCATAACCATGGAGGTAGTCAAAGTACAACATTTAAAGCAATGAACTAAACAAGAAATTTCAAAAGTTTCAAAATCCCATCCTAATATTGGCTCATCCCATAAATCTAGCACAGAACAACCATGTTCTAACTATAGAAAGTTAGGCTTTATTTATTGATGAGTAATGATTGATTTCTCAGTGAACGTTTATTAAAGCTCACCTCACTAGATAAATAACTTTGTAACCATCACGATCGTTTTGTTTAGCGTTTACTTTCACAGCTTCATCTCTGGAACATCTCCATCAATAATCAGCCTTCCTTCTGTAGCTGCTTGTATCTCTTCTAATGAGACGCCAGGTGCTCGTTCTAGTAGCTCGAATCCAATAGGAGTAATATCTAATACCGCCATATTGGTAACGACTTTCTTGACACACTTCACACCTGTAAGCGGTAATGAGCACTGGCGCAATAACTTAGATTGACCTTTACGGTTTGTGTGACTCATAGCCACGATGATATTATCAGCTGATGCTACTAAATCCATAGCACCACCCATACCTTTTACCATCTTACCTGGAATCTTCCAGTTGGCGATATCACCACTATCTGACACTTCCATAGCACCAAGGACAGTAAGCTGAACATGCCGTCCTCTAATCATCGCAAAACTCATACTCGAATCGAATATACTTCCACCTTTCATCATAGTCACAGTCTGCTTGCCAGCATTGATAAGGTCTGCATCTTCCTCTCCCTCAAATGGAAATGGGCCCATTCCTAATAGTCCATTCTCCGATTGAAACTCTACATCAATTCCTTCTGGGATATAATTAGCGACTAGCGTAGGAATACCGATTCCGAGATTGACATACCACCCGTTTTGTAGTTCCTGTGCGATTCGTTGAGCGATTTGATTTCTATCTAACATTCGAGTGTACGATTTTACGATTATTGAGAGCAATTACGATTTGGCTTAAGCTCGCCTAGGATTTGGAATTTACAACTACGCCTTCGACCTAGTTGTTCGTTGTTCGATACGTTTTTCATAGCCTGTGCCTTGAAAAATACGCTGAACGAATACTCCAGGAATATGGATAAAATTAGGATCCAACCCTCCAGGCTCTACAAGTTCTTCTACTTCTACAACTGTAATTTTTCCGGCCATAGCCATGACAGGATTGAAGTTACGAGCAGTTCCTTTAAAAATAATATTTCCGTAACGATCACCTTTCCATGCCTTTACTAAAGCATAATCAGCCTGTAGTGCTGACTCTAGTATATAAGGTTTACCATCGAAATATCTTACTTCTTTTCCGTTAGCTACTTCTGTACCATATCCCGCAGGTGTGAAAAAAGCCGGAATTCCAGCTCCGCCTGCTCTACATCTCTCAGCTAAAGAACCTTGTGGGATTAGATCTACTTCCAAATCTCCAGAAAGCATCTGGCGTTCAAATTCGTCGTTTTCTCCTACATAACTAGAGATCATCTTCTTTACTTGGCTCCGCTGAAGCATCAATCCAATACCGAAATCATCTACACCTGCATTATTAGATATACAAGTCAAATCTTTCACTCCAGTATTTACAAGTGCTGAAATACAATTTTCAGGAATGCCGCATAGTCCAAATCCGCCCAACATTAGAGTCATTCCGTCTTTGATGCCTTCGATACCTTCTTTAGCATCTTTTACTAGTTTATTCATTGGTAGTAATTCTA
>Ga0233396_1000653_pt1 | contig 16243 bp, 11 predicted proteins | sample 32DmetaG_FD_183169 | JGI IMG/M metagenome (GOLD analysis project Ga0233396, IMG submission 183169) | Seawater microbial communities from Monterey Bay, California, United States - 32D | ecosystem: Environmental > Aquatic > Marine > Coastal | place: USA: California | collected 2016-10-19 | reverse complement strand
TTTCAATGGCGAGATGGTTATGAATTGATTGACGGTGAAATGCGCCTCATGGCTGCAGGTACCCCCGGGACCGCAGGCAATCGTATTGATCGGGCGCAAGCACTTGCGACGTTTGTGCGAGGAACGATTCGAACGGGCAAATTCACTTGGACCCCGGGAATCAGGATGGAGAATATGGACATGGGCCGCACCGATTGGGGGTCTTCAGATTTGGAGCGCACAGGTGCAGATCCATCTGAGCGTAGCAATCCTTTGAGGGTTTGGTTGCCAGGTTTGGGCTTGAATTATGCACTTTCATCATCAGCCCACGTGTTTGCAGGAGTTCATAAAGGCTTCATCCCTCCTGGCTCGAAGGAGGAAACATTGGCTGAGACCAGCCTCAATACAGAATTGGGATTTCGATTTGATGGTGGTTTTTGGTCGGGTCAAGCCGTGGTTTTCAACAATGTCTACCAAAACTTATTGGGAGCTGATTTGGCGGCGACGGGCGGCACAGGCTCTGGAGATTTATTCAATGGCGGCGCCGCTCGTACACAAGGCTTTGAATTGGAAGCGGCATGCAATGCACTCCCTGTAGCTGCAAGGTGGTCGATGCCCATTCGGTTGTCATACACCTATACGAATGCTCAGTTCACCTCGGCATTTGAGAGTGATTATGGCCCTTGGGATGCTGTTGTTGAAGGAGACTTCATGCCTTACTTGGCTCCTCACCAGTTAAGCACTCAAGTTGCGTTGCAAAATGAGAAGTGGTCTTTTGAAACCAATACACGCTACGTTGCAGCCATGCGCACAACTTCTGGGCAGGGCACTTTGAATCCTCTTGAATCGACCGACGAATCGATTATTCTTGATGCGGTCGTGCGATGTGAGTTACGCCCTGATTTGCAATGGCATCTGGGCATGAACAATGCTTTTAACTCCACGTTTATTGTGGCGCGAAGACCCGCCGGAATCCGGGCTGGAATGCCGCGACTGTTGCGCAGTGGCTTGCGATTTACGTTCTAGACTTGTGCAGCTGAGCGACGCGTGTTTTCACGTCGAATCAATTCCAGTTCTCTTGAAGTTTGTCCGGCGACAGATGTGTTTTCTTCAGCGCGTCGAATGAGATAAGGAATGGTTTCTTTGATGGGACCGTATGGCACGTACTTGGCCACACGATAATTGGACTGGGCCAAGTTGAAGCTGATGGGGTCACTCATTCCGAGCAGTTGCGCAAACCAAATCCGCTCATCATCACGAGCAACGCCGAGCTCATCCATTTTCTGGCACAACAGGGCATTGCTATGCTCGTTGTGACTGCCTGCGCAGAGGGCAACATTGTTCAGATTCGAGATGCACCATTCGAGGGCTGCATTAAAATCTCGGTCTGTTGCTGCTTTGTTTCGTTGGATGGGCGATGCGTAACCGAGTTCAAGAGCGCGTTCTCGCTCTTTTTCCATGTACGCTCCTCTTACGAGTTTGACACCGATCTTAAAACCATCCGCATTGGCGGATTGCGTCAGCGATTGCAAGTATGCGAGTCGATCTGTGCGGTAGAGTTGAACCGTGTTGTAGACAATGGTTTGCTCCACGTTCCAGATGCGCATGGCCGATTCAGTCAACGCGTCAATGGTCGGTTGGATCCAGCTCTCCTCCGCATCGATAAACACCGGTTTTCCGATGGCTGCAGATTGAGCGCACAAGGCGTAGAAGCGTTCTTTGACGCGTTGCCAAGCAGCTTGGTCCTCCTCATTTAAAGAAATGGTTGCAGATTCCAACTTCTCCAATGGTCGCAGATGGGTTCCAATTTTTTCGAGCAGCGCAGTGGATGCAAGACCGCTCACTTTGAATACAGAAAATGCATGACGATTGTCACCATCTGTGGCTTGTATGGCGCACATGATTTCATTTTGGGTTCGGTCCCATTCGAACTCGGAATCTTTTCCCTCCGCGCTGTAATCTAGAATGGTGTTGACTTGGTTGCTCGCCAAGTTTGAGATCGTGGATTCGCAGCCTTCAATGGTTTCTCCTCCACAAAAATGGCTGTACACCGTGGGGCGAATGGCCCATCCAACGGGAATGCGAAGAGCTAACGCAACGTTCATCATCACTTTTCCCACTTTGACCAAAGATGGATTTCCGACCGTGGAAAAAAGGACCTCGGCTCGCTTCAATTGCCCTGTACTGAGGTGTGCAAACGCTTGTTCCGTGTTCTCAAAATCTGGGAGATTTCCAGATGGAATGGATGGACGTTTGTTTGGATTCATTTTCGTGGTGCGGATCGTTGTCAGCGGGTGCAAATATAAGAAGGCTTCCTTCGAGCACCGGACAGGCTCATCCGGGGCACTTCGGAGTGGAATGGTCCTTGTCTTGGCGTTATATTCGTCCATAGAAATCACTGAATTTTATTTTCCATGTCGCTTTGCTCCGCATATATCGAAAAGAACCGAGAACGGTTTTTGACTGAGTTGTTTGATTTGCTGCGTATTCCTTCTGTATCGGCTGATCCCGCATTTGCGGGAGATGTTACAAAATGTGCTGAATCTGTTGCGGATCATTTGCGTTCTGCCGGAGCTGAAAACGTTGAGATTATCCCGACAGGAGGCTATCCAGTGGTCTACGGTGAAAAACTCATTGCACCAGATGCGCCAACGGTATTGGTGTATGGTCACTACGATGTACAACCCGCAGATCCTTTGGAACTTTGGGACTCTCCAGCTTTTGAACCCATCATCAAGAAGACAGAACTTCATCCTGAAGGTGCTATTTTTGCTCGTGGTGCTTGCGACGATAAGGGTCAAATGTTCATGCACATCAAGGCGCTCGAAGCCATGGTTCAGTCCGATGCGCTGCACTGCAACATCAAATTCATGATTGAAGGGGAGGAGGAAGTTGGATCTGCTCACCTCGAGCCATTTTTGGAAAAGTACCGTGAGAAATTAGCAGCGGACATTGTTCTGGTTAGCGACACAGGGATCATTGCCAATGACATTCCATCCATCACAGTTGGGCTTCGAGGCTTGAGTTATGTGGAGGTGGAGGTGACGGGTCCGAACCGCGATTTGCACAGTGGACTCTACGGTGGAGCAGCTCCGAATCCGATCAACATTTTATGCGAAATGATTGCTTCTTTGAAGAACGAGGATCAACGCATCATGGTCGATGGATTTTATGACGACGTGGTTGAATTGAGCTCTGATGAGCGAACGGCTATGGCGGAGGCACCATTCGATGAGGAGGAGTACAAATCGAGCATTGCGATTGGTGCAGTAGAAGGAGAAAAGGGATACTCTGCACCGGAACGCATGAGCATTCGACCTACGTTGGATGTCAATGGAATTTGGGGTGGATACACAGGAGATGGCGCAAAGACGGTCATTGCGAGCAAGGCCTCAGCTAAAATTTCCATGCGATTGGTCCCGAACCAAGATCCCGAAACCATTACGGCTCTTTTTGAAAAGCATTTCAATGCCATTGCACCGCCATCGGTTTCGATCAAAATCACGCCGATGCACGGAGGTCAGCCAGCGGTCACACCGACAGATTCAGTGGCCTATCAGGCTGCATCGGCAGCTATGGAAACTTCGTTTGGACGCAGGCCGGTTCCTTTCCGGGGTGGCGGTTCGATTCCAATTGTCGCGAGTTTCGAGCAAATTTTGGGGTTAAAAACAGTTTTGATGGGCTTTGGGTTGGATAGCGACGCCATCCACTCACCCAACGAGCATTACGGGGTTTTCAATTATTTCAAGGGAATTGAAACGATTCCATTGTTTCACGAAAACTTTGCCCGCCTGAGCAAACAAGGATGAACACAATGAGTGCGATGCGTGCCTTGACTTTGACTTTGCTTGGTTCTTTCTGGTTGGTGGGCTGCAATCTCATTCAACCTCTGGAAGTTTCGAGCGTAGAAGGATTGGAGAAAATTGCCATCGGTCGCGATGGATTGGAAGGAGCGTTTACAGTGGTTTTTAACAACCCCAATGCCTTCCCGATTCAAGCAAAAGGTGCGGACGTTGATGTGTACATCAATGATCAGAAGGTCGGACGTGTTTCATTGCCAGAAGCCCAGGTCATTCCGCGTGGCCTCGGGGGTGAGTTGGCTTTGGCATTCGAGACGGAGCGCGGAGCGCTGCGCCAAATCATTGAAGCCAATTTGATGAATTTCTTATTGGGAGAAGAAGTCAAACTGGCGGTCAAAGGAAACGTGAAGGGAAGTGCTTTTGGCGTTGGATTGTCTGTGCCCGTAGAAGCCGAACAAAATTTAAAAATTCAATTGTGATGAAAATCAACTTTCACGTCAGCTTGTTGGCTGCAACAGCGCTGCTTTTTGGCAGCTCTTTGCACGGGCAAGACGTTCAGTCGCTCATTGAGGAAATGAACGTTCGGCACATTGGTCCGGGTGCGATGAGTGGCCGTGTGACCACAATAGATGTTCAGCGCAATCGTCCTGAGGTCATCTACATTGGAACGGCAAGCGGTGGATTGTGGCGCAGCGAATCGGCTGGTGTGGAATGGGAGGCGTTGTTCGACGATGAAGCCACACAGAGCATTGGAGCATTGGCCATTGCACCATCCAATCCTGATGTGATTTGGGTAGGTACTGGTGAGGGCAACCCCCGAAATTCTCATTCGAGTGGACGAGGTGTTTACAGAAGCATTGATGGTGGAACGACTTGGGAGTTGATGGGCCTGGAAGGAACCAAGAACATTCACCGGATCATAATCCATCCTGAGGACCATCAAACGGTATGGATTGGTGCAATCGGCACCGCTTGGGGAAACAGTCCCGATCGCGGGGTCTACAAAACCACTGATGGTGGAGAGACATGGGAGCATCAATTGTACATCGACGAGCGCACGGGTGTTGCGGATATGATTATCGATCCCTCCAATCCAGATAAATTGTTGGTTGCGATGTGGTCGCATCGCCGAGAACCTTGGTTTTTTACAAGCGGTGGAGATGGCAGTGGGTTGTATGTGACGCACAATGGTGGGAACGATTGGAAACAATACACCGAAGACGACGGGCTTCCAGCGGGCGAGCTTGGTCGCATGGGGCTGACCATCAGTCCTGCCAATCCTGATGTGATTTACGCTTTGATTGAGTCGAGTTCAACAGGATTGTATCACAGCACAAACGGAGGCGTTTCTTGGTCTATGATTCAGGCTGATCAGGTCGGAAATCGGCCTTTTTATTATGCCGATATTTATGCGGACCCTTCGGATGAACGGAGGCTGTTCAATCTTTACTCCATGGTAGACATGAGTGAGGATGGGGGAAAATCTTTTCGCACAATCCTGCCGTACAGCGGTGTGCATCCGGATCACCACGCATTTTACATCCACCCGGATGATCCCAACTACCTCATTGATGGAAACGATGGTGGGCTCAATATCAGCCGGGATGGCGGGAAAACGTGGTCGTTCATCAACAACCTCCCGCTCGGCCAATTTTACCACATCTCAGTGGACATGGCTGTGCCTTATCGGATCTACGGTGGCATGCAAGACAACGGCTCTTGGGTTGGCCCTAGTGAGGCTTGGCATTCAGGGGGAATTCGAAACAGCGATTGGCAGGAAATACTTTTTGGAGATGGCTTTGATGTGCTCCCAGCAGCCAATGATTTGAATACCGCGTACGCGATGTACCAGGGTGGTTCGCTTTCCCGCATCAACCTTTTGACTGGAGATCAAACAGGGGTCCAGCCGGTTCAGCCTGATTCGGTGGCTTTGCGGTTTGCATGGAATGCGGCGGTATCCGCAGATCCTTTTGCTCTTGATGGCCTGTACTTTGGTTCGCAATTTGTTCATCATAGCACGGACAAGGGCAACAGCTGGACCGCGATCAGTCCGGATTTGACTTCCAACGATCCGGAAAAACAAAAACAAGCGGAGTCAGGTGGACTTACAATTGACGCAACCCAGGCGGAGAACCATTGCACCATTTTGTGTATTGCACCAAACCCGAGTCGGGAAGGTGAAATTTGGGTGGGCACTGATGACGGACGCTTGCAGCACACAATTGACGGTGGAGAAACTTGGAAAGATCACACGGTGGACATCAAGCGTTTTCCAACCGGAGCATGGATTCCCCAAATTCACGTTAGTTCGCACGATCCAGATGAGGTTTATGTGGTCGTAAACGATTATCGGAGAAACAATTGGCAGCCCTACTTGTACCGCACCAAGGACGCCGGTGATACGTGGGTGAGATTGGTCATGGATGGAGGGGATGTCACAGGGCATTGCTTGAGCGTGGCTCAGGATCCAGTCTCTCCGTCTCTATTGTTTCTGGGCACAGAAGAAGGGCTGTTTGTGAGTTTCGACCGGGGAACGAATTGGAACCGATGGACACATGATATTCCGTCCGTTCCTGTGCGGGATATGGTGGTTCACCCACGAGATGGAGATTTGATTCTCGGCACTTTCGGTCGTGCGGCGTATGTGATTGATGATTTGGCGCCGCTTCGTGCGTTGGCCGAAGATGGAAATGCTGCTTTTGAGCGCACGCTGCATGTCTTTGATGTGGCGGATGCGTTTCAGGTCAACTACCGGCGGCCACTGGGCGCCAGGTTTACTGCGGACCACGATTGGGAGGGCGAGAACCGTCGCAGTGGCGCACGGATCCAATACTATGTGCATCCAGACTCTGCCGAATCGTACGGAACAGACGATTTGCGTTGGGCTGTCCTCGATGCCCAGGGCGACACGGTGAGGAATGGAGGTATGGATGCAGAGGCGGGACTGCAAAGCATGTGGTGGCGATTTGATGCCAATGGGATCCCATGGCCTGGGCGTGACATCCGAAAGAAGCAAAAGTTCCCTTCAGGTGGTGGACCAGAAGCAATGCCAGGTGAATACCGCATCGCCTTGAAGATGGGCGACCATTCGTCAAGCGTTTCATTTGATGTGCTTCCTGATCCGAGGGTGCCGTTTGATGCGTCAGCGCACAAGCAACGAGACATGCATCGGCGTATGGTGATGAAGGAGGTTGAGCCCATCGTGGATGCGATGGACCAAATTCAACGCGCATTGGCCACCATTGATGTGGTAAAACAAGAAATGAAATGGTTGCCAGATTCGTTGAAAGAGGAAGCGATGACCTTAACAGATTCATTGAAGGCAGAGCTCTTGACTGTTGAGGAAATGTACACGGAACCGCGCGATGCCAAGGGAACGGGGAGTGTCACGGAACGATTGAGTTCTGTGATGTGGGGCGCTTTTTCAATCAATGGAGGGGATATGGCTCCGGGAATGAATGCCATTCGTGCGCTCGAACGATTGCAAGAGGGCGGTGAGGCCTTTTGCAGTTCGGTTGACGCATTGATGAGTGGTTTATGGACCGAGTGGCTTCAAGTCGTTGGCGCTGTGGACCGTTCTCCAGAGGCACTTTTTGAGGCATCAGGGGAGCAGGAGTAATCCCGCTGCGCTTGTTTTTTCAGCCAAACGAGAAGGTTGCCATCCATTGGATGGCCATGTTCATCATAAAGTTGTTCCAGCGTTGAACGGGCTGATCGGGTCGCTCGCTGATGGGCATGAGGCTTTGCGAAAGTCTTACTTCCAACGACATCAACGGATTGAATTTCCAACCTGCCGTTGCTACTGCACCGATGTCAATGGGGAGCAGTTCCAAATACGTCAATTCGGTGAATCCGACTCCATAGAAGTCTTCTTCACCCCGCACAAGGATACTGGGCTGGACGCCCACGCCAATCCACCAATCCGGAGTGTCCCAGGTCCGCATCAATGGAAGGTCAATGTAGGTGAAGCGGTAACTCCAGGTGTTGTAATCGCCGTTTTTCGTATCTGGAACCCGACGGCTTCCCTTTTGGGTGAGCAACATTCCGAACTGGACACCTGAGTTTGCTTTGCGGCGTACATCCACACTTGCCCCTGCTGTGTACCCGAACTTATTGAAGCCTGAAATCTGATCTCCATGCACCTGAGTAGTGGACAATCCTCCGTGGATGCGCGCAGTGAATTTTAGCGGGTCTTCCTGCGCTTGGATCGTCTGCTTCGAAGTGGAAAGGAAGCAGAAGCAAACAATCGAAAGAATTGGAATCAGTTTGTTCACTCTCCGGGATGGATTTCGAGTGAGTTGAGAATGTAACCGTCACCATTGGTGACAACAGCCAGCACAGTGGCATTGTCCAATACCCACGATGAATTCCACTCCAATGTGACCGATTGCACGGCTTCGTCTCCCGAATCTACTCCTGAGGCTGCATCTCCAAAACCTTGACCAAGTGCACCATTGACAGATCCTCGCAAGACGTGATCGAACTCGTAGTCGGGAACGACCGCAGGGTCTGAAGCATAATTGAGTTGGTAGTCAATGATATTGGATTCCAAGATTAACCAGGCCAGTTGGATGGGGCCTTCCACGGTTTCGTAAAATGTTCCATGCACGTGCATGTTGAGATGACCATTGGCAGCTTCCCAAGAGTACTCTGCTTGGAGCCCTACCGGAGTGGGTTTCATGAGTTCTGCACTGACTTTATCGTTCCATTGCGCAGGGGCCCAAAAAGCGCCGGTGCCATCAACTCGATTGACTCTGCCCAGTGGGTTGGCCTGAAAGTCGAGTTGATCCCAGAATAGGTCACCTTCTGTGGTTGTCCAGTCGGTATCAAAATGGTCGTCATCGGTATTGGCCAAATCACCGGCATGAATAGCTAGAACCGATACCAATCCATCGTTGGCCTCGGATAGTTGTTCTGCGATGATGGCCGCAGCTGGACAGTTCCCGCATTGGTGCGCTGTAAAATCTTCAATGACCACTCGCTTTTCGGCAGAGCTGTTCGGCAATGCGTCAAATGTTGGCGCTGGTCCGTAAACGTTTTCTAGATAATTCGATGTCACCGGGACAACGGGGTCTTCAATCTTGTCGCATGCATTGAGCGTGACAACAAAAGCGATCACACTGGCCTTGAGAGAAAATGATGCAAATGTTCTCATGATTTAATCAAACGTTGAGATTGGATTCCAGTTGCACCGTGAACAGAGATGATATAGAGTCCTGATTCAAGCTTTCCAATGGGCAAATTGAGTGTTCCTACTTGGCTTGGCTGTATCCAAGATCGGATCAGTACGCCTGTCGAACTGTGCAATTCAATGCGCGTCTCCTGACCTGTAAGCCCGGATAGCTGGACTTCGTTTTCTTGATTCAACGGATTTGGATAAATGGCGAGGGGCTCAATGCCAAAGCTTTCGCCGATGCTCATGTTCACCTCGTTTACAGAAAAGCCTTTATCCAATCGGCTCCAATTGCCATTGTTGTTCAGGGTAAAAATATTGTTGGTCTGGAATCCACCTTCGTTGTAGGTGCTGAAAGAGCAGGAAAGATCACCACCATTTCCTGTCAAGTCGAAAAGGTTGAACGTGAAACATCCAAGTTCTTCGAGGTTTACCCACCAGTTGTAATCGGTGTTGCCCTCAATCATGTCACCAAAAGCAACCCCAGCCACTTCCTCGCCAGACAAGTCGGTTATGGACCAACGGTTATCGCCCGGCGTATTGTCTGTTGTGAATTGAACTCGCAGAAGTGAAGTGGCTGCTTCTTGGCTCAAATTCATGGTTGCTGAAACACTATTGTTTCCTTCGTAACCGTCTTCAGAAGTTACTTCAATGCTGAACATTGAAGTGGTCGGAAAGATGGCTTCACCTAGTGTCACCTCCTCGATTTCGTAGGTTTCGAGGTATCCAGACCATTCGTAAGTAAGAAGTTCAGTTCCGAATAGAGTGGATGCTTCAAGGGTGCATGAAGTCAAGGGTTCTGTGCCGTTGTTGATGAGTGTCACACCCAATGCTGTCGGAGTCTCCGGGCATGATCGAACGGAACCCACATAATCCACCAATCCCACGTCAAGCGGCAAAGTCGCCGGAGCACATTCAATGGATTGAACATATGCGGCATGTGAGTCAAATGTGGCCTGACCGGTTTGCTTGAGCAATCGATTTGGACATACGGTCATGATTGTCGGATAGAAGGAACATTCATAGGCATTGAAGATATTGCCACCGTTGTCCGCAATGGGATAGTCTACGCCTTCAGTCCAGTCGCCCCATGTACCCGCTCCGATTCCGTGCAATTCGTCATCCGTGGTACTGTCATCTGATTCGATGAATAGAATTCTCAATTCGTTTGTGCCATTGGGCCCAAGCGCTTCGTACAACTCTTCAAAGATCCCGCTTGTGTGATAATTCCAACAAGGTCCGCACCACGTTGCTGAAAAATCAATGATCACAGAGTAACCAGAATCGAGGTAGCTGTAAAGATTGTGCTCTTCACCTTCAATGTCTGTGATGGTAAAGTCAGGTGCTATGGAGCCATCTGGAAGTTGAGCGAATCCAATTTGGACTGTTGCCAAAACAAAAGCAAACGTGAGAAGTAGAGAATTCAGTTTCATGGTGTGGATGTATCGTGCGTGTTCTGTCAGGTGAAGATGCACCTTTTTTAATGAAAAATCCGCACCACCAAAGAGGTGATGCGGATTTCGATGGTTTAGACCTCAGTGAGGATCGAAACTTATTTCAAAGTAGCGCGCATGGTCGTTGTCTCACCACCTGCAGTCAAGTGAATGAGATAAACACCAGCAGTAACGCCGTTGAAGTTTAAAACGTGGTTGAACTCACCTGCTGCGAGTGTGCCCAAGTTGTCATTGATGATTTGCTCACCTACCAAGTTGTACACAACAATTGAGGCAGCGCCTGCTTTCGTTGTGCTGAACTGCAAGTTCGTTTGCTCCGCAAATGGATTTGGGAACACGCGTGTCAATTCGTTCAATGATTGCTCGTCGATGCCAACATTTACCGTATTTACGGACATACCTGCGGAAACTGACTCATATTCATACGACCCGTCATATTCAAAGACTGAGGAAATGAAAGTGATGTCGTCATTGTACGTCTTGACCGTGCAATTACCGTTGGTATAATCACCCCATTGTTCTGCCAAAAGTCCGTCGCCATATGTATCGCCCATGGTAAAGCTGTAACAACCTTCGGAAGGAACGCTTACCCACCAAACAATGACTTCGTCGACTGCGGTGATCTCACCAGCAGCTACAGATTCGATCACGTTTCCTGCATCATCAGAAATGTCCCAACTGATCTCACCTGGCCAGTTGTCCGTTTGGATCTCGACTTTGACCAAAGATGTGCCTTCGACCGCCAATTCAACCGCTCCGGATGAACTGTTGTTGACGTCATTGTCATCTGAAGATGTGATTTCAATGGTGAATGCCGTGCTAGCGTCAAACGATGCACTTCCGAGGTCGACATTGGCGATCCCATATGTGTCCAAATCACCAGACCAGTCGTATGAAAGAACTTCGGTGCTGCCTTCCATCACTGCAATGGTGCAATACTGGAGATTGGTAACGCCCAAGTTCATGAGATCAACGCTCATGTTCACAGGTTCTCCTGGGCAAGCAGTTGTTCCGCCCGTATATCCTAACAATGCAGGGTCATTTGGCAATGACGCTGCTGCGCAGTCGTTGGCTTGGAAAATAGATGCATGTGCTTCAGCACTCGCCTGTCCAGATTCTGTGAGAATGCGATTGGGACAAACGGTGTAAATCGTAGGGTAATAAGCTCCAGCATAGTCATCGAAAATATTCGCACCGTTGTCAATGATCGGGTAGTTTGTACCGGTCACCCAGTCACCTTGAGTGCTTGCACCTGTTCCGTTCAAGTCATCGTCGGTGGTTGTATCATCGCTTTCGATGTAGAAAATGCGCAACTCATCAGTGCCGTCAGGGCCGTATGTTTCGTACAATTCCTCGAAAACACCACTGGTGTGATAGCCCCAACAAGGACCGCACCAAGTTGCAGAGAAGTCAATGATGACTTTCTTGCCTTCATCTAGAAGATCGTATAGGTTGTGCTCCACACCATCGATGTCCGTGGCTGTGAAATCTGGTGCAATGCTGCCATCTGGCAATTGCGCAAAAGAAGCAGTACCTATTAAGAGGCATGCTATGAGAGAGTAGATATGTTTCATATTCAACAGTTTAAATTTTCTTTTCAGACTCGTAGACCAAATCTATAAAAAAACGCTGCATAATTGTCACAATTGTCACATTTGTTCTTCAAAAAGGTGCAGAGTGTCAAAAACTACTCGTGAAATTCACTTCAAATCCATTGGAAGCTGGCACCGCTCGGCACACACCTCCAATGCAAAAGATCCCCTCGCGACGTTTTCCATAGCCGATTGAGAGCCTGTGTGGGCCATCGATACGTCCCACCGCACCGTACAGATAATGCACGCGAGCATCCTTGTTGGAGTTTCCAAAGTTGTACTGATCAACAACACTCACGAACCAGTGCGGGCTCCATGTGTATTCCGCAAGCACGGTGGCCCAGTCTCCTTTGTCTTGTTCTGTAAACAGCGCTTGGAATTCTGTTCTCAGACTTTGTCTTTTGCGTGTTCTAACCTGGGTTTCGAAAACGTGAATGTCAGCATAGACGATACCTTTAAAAGTAGTTGTGACTGGAGTGGCCAGTGTATTAAATTCGAGGTTGTAATAAGTGTATTTCCACTTGAATTTTTTAGACACTTTTCGACTGACTTGAACATTAAAGTCGCGCACAAATTTACTCGGGCCAAATCCCCATGAATTCCGCTCATAACCATAAACCAGTTCATCTTGTCCGCTCAAGTGAGTGGTGTCAAGGCCATTGGCCGCAGCGAAGTTCATGCTGAGCGTTGTTCCATATTTACCGCCCAAACGAGACCCTTTTGGGATGTTGTAAAACAGTTCGGCGCTGGCACTGGATTCACCTGAAATGACTGTGGCATATGGGTACAAGGTCGCCGCGAGATTGTAGGTATGTTGCTGCGTGATTGCAGGAATGTAATTGATGGGCAGATCGAACAACAAAACATCACGATCTGAGCGAAAGCTCATATTGTCCACTGTTTTGGCACTGACGCTGAATCCCAAGCCTCGACGAGTGTAGCCAAGATTGACTAACAGTGCTTCTCCGTTGCGATATGTGTAACCATTGTCTGCATTTGGGTCATTGATTTTCCCGGAATATTCCAGTCCGGCTGACCAGCCAGCGCGTTGCGCATCCAATCGGTAAGACCACGCCCCTATGTTTTCAGGTAGAATAAGGATCAAAGAGTCCTTGGAGATGGTACCTCCCTCTTGGAATTTACTCACGAAACTGGCGCCTAAAGTGATTTTGGTTTTCCAATCGTATCCGCCGCTTTTGGCGAGCAGACCATTGATGTCAATGCTGCCGTCCACGGCGCGCACAATGCCAGGACCATTGATCAATCGGCTGTCGAAATCCAATCGTTGTTTGCCGTAAAGGGCTTTCAGCTCGATGCCTTCGATGGGACGAATGATCAGACGCACTCCATCCAATGCATTGTCGATGCCCAGTGCACGTTCTTCGTAAGCTCTGAGAATCATCCCACTTCCAAATTGCTCGTAAAAATTACCGACGGTAAAATCTACTTTTCCAGTAGGATCGGCGTAGCGGGCGTATCGGTACCCGACTCCGCTTCCCTTGAATCGGCCAGGAAACCCGAGGACAGCATTTAAATACGACTCGTAACGCATGCCTGCGCTGAATCCGCCTTGCTGATATATGAGGTTCCCAAAGGCATTGAAGCCCGATTTTTCAGGGGGTACGATGGCTCCAATCAATGGGTCTTCGCTATAACTTTGCCAGAGCATTTGAAGATTCCCCGAAACGCTCCCGGCTTCCTTCACTTGTCCTTGCGCAGCGGCAATCGCTGGAAACAGGATGGCACAGACGAGGACAGTTTTCAAGTTCATTCTGCCCATTTCAAAAGTTGCTCGTACACCTCTTCTTCGTCGCCATCCGAGTAGTTGTTGTGCTGCCAAACAATATCTCCATCACCGTTGACAAGAAATGTGTGGGGCACATTGACAACCTGCATCGCTCGCGCGAAATCTTTGTTCGGGTCCAAAAGAACATCATAGTCCCAAAGGACACTGTTGACGTAGGGAGCCACCCTCCGAATGCTTCTTTGGTCATCGATGCTCACTGCGATAATATTGACTCCGGTTTCATCTTGCCAATCTTCATAGAGTTCGGCATAATTGTTTAGCTCACGCTTGCAAGGACTGCACCAAGTCGCCCAGAAGCAAATCAATGTGGGGCTTCCCTCTGTGACCAAATCTCCCGTAGAAATGGATTCACCAGCCATGTTTTTCAATTGAACCGTGGGCAAGGTTTGAGCCCAAGAACAGGTGTTAATGATGGCAATGAGGGTGAGGGCGATTACGCCTTCAAATATGTTGGATTTCATGTTCTTCGGTTTCTTGGAGGTATGAGCGGGGTGAATTTAAAACGAATCTGTCCAAAGGTTGTCATCTTCAGGGGCAAATTCCAAGCCAATCTCGGTATCTTCGCCGACATGAATGAGCTAAAATCAATTTTCATTGCTGTTTCTATGAGTCTGGGGCTAGTCGCAGGAACGGTCATTGCACAACCCACTTTAGTAGATCCAATTGAGGTTTTTGAGGGCAGCCTCTCGGATCCAGAAAACGCAGAGATTGCTATTCACTGGGATGTTACGAATTTGACAGAAGACACCCTGAAACTTCAGGTTACGCGATACATTTCGCAGCTGGTTAGTCCTTACAATTTGCCGTTTGACGATGAAAACGAAGGCGCCTACGATCGCTTCTGCTGGGGTCCTTTGTGTTATCCCTTCGGTACATTCAGCTCGTTTGAAGATGACTTTTATTTGGTGACCTTGGCCCCGCAGGGAACGGATACCACGTTCATTGCAGATTACTATCCTGCCGGAGTTGCAGGTGTAACGGCGTTGGAATATTGTTTTCATCCGGTAGATGACGTTGATGCTGGTACATGTCAGACTGTTCTTTACTGCTTGGATGCAGAAAATTGTGCCCTTGATGTTGGCGAAGAGAATCCAACCGTTTCAGGCGAACCCATCTTTCCTCAACCAGTGGTGGGAATTTCATCTTTTCCGTACCATTTGAACGGAGCGAACAGCGCAACGATGTCCATTTTTGACAGCAATGGTCGCAGGGTCGAGACGACTCAGCTCACAGCCCAGCATGGCGTCGTTTACATCGACGCATCGCATTGGGATGCAGGGTTTTACATCCTTTCTTTGACAACAGATCAAGGAACGGGCATCTCGGAACGATTTGTGGTCGCCCACTGAATTATTTTCGTTTGAGAGAGATTAAATAGTACGAGAGGAAGATCCGAATCATTGTATGAGCGACAAGATGCATTCATCTAGTAAAAAAGCAGCACTCGAGTACCACAGCCGGGGCCGAAAGGGTAAAATAGAGGTGGTGCCCACCAAGCCCTACAGCACGCAGAGTGACTTGTCTTTGGCTTACAGTCCTGGAGTCGCTGAGCCCTGCATGGCCATCGCGGAGAACCCGCAGGATGTGTATCAATATACAGCCAAGGGCAATCTTGTAGCGGTGATTACCAATGGCACAGCTGTACTCGGCTTGGGAGACATTGGACCGGAGGCGAGCAAGCCTGTCATGGAGGGGAAAGGAGTATTGTTTAAGGTGTTCGCAGACATTGATGTTTTTGACATTGAAGTGGATGCTTCCGATATCGATCACTTTGTCTCCACTGTAAAAGCGATTGCACCGACGTTTGGAGGCATCAACCTAGAAGACATTAAGGCTCCGGAAGCCTTTGAGATTGAACGTCGACTCAAAGCCGAGTTGGATATTCCTGTTATGCACGATGACCAGCACGGTACTGCGATTATTTCATCGGCAGCCTTGTTGAATGCATTGGAATTGGCAGGGAAAGACATTCGGGATGTGCGCATCGTCGTCAGTGGTGCAGGGGCAGCAGCGATGAGTTGCTTGGACCTTTATGAGCAGTTGGGGATGTCTCCAGATCAAGTGGATGTTTTTGATAGCCGCGGACACATCAACTTACAGCGAGATAATCTGGTTGAGTCCAAGCAGAAATATGCTGGAAATCGTTCATTTGCCGACCTCGAAACGGCAATGAAGGGGGCTGATGTCTTCTTGGGTTTGAGCAAGGGAGGGCTAGTGACACAATCAATGGTAGCTTCCATGGCGAGCCATCCAATCGTGTTCGCTCTGGCCAACCCCGATCCTGAAATTGCATACGATAAAGCGCTTGAGGTGCGGGATGACATCATCATGGCGACGGGACGCTCGGATCATCCGAACCAAGTGAATAATGTCCTGGGTTTTCCATTCATTTTCCGAGGTGCGCTGGACGTCCGCTCAACAAGCATCAATGATGCGAT
>Ga0233396_1000652_pt1 | contig 16282 bp, 15 predicted proteins | sample 32DmetaG_FD_183169 | JGI IMG/M metagenome (GOLD analysis project Ga0233396, IMG submission 183169) | Seawater microbial communities from Monterey Bay, California, United States - 32D | ecosystem: Environmental > Aquatic > Marine > Coastal | place: USA: California | collected 2016-10-19 | reverse complement strand
CTGGCGGCTTTTTCGAAATTTCAATCGGGCGGCAAGGAGGCCAAAGCAAGCTGGTTTTCGACCCATCCGAATAATAAGGCGCGCATTGCCAAAGCGCAGCAAAAGGCCGATTCAGCGGCCGAGAAAATGCCGACGCCCGGTCAAATCGGCACTGACCGCCATTTGCAAATGATTGATGGCATGGTGTTTGGTGACAGCGCGCGCGAGGGCATTATGCGCGGGCGGCGTTATGAGCATGCCGCGCTGGGCTTGCGCTTTGATGTGCCGCGCGGCTTCACCTTGAAAAACGGCAAAACCCGCGTCACCGCCAAGCATGATAATGAGGTGCAGATTATTTTCGACCTTGATGCGCGCATTGCCAATGAAGCACCGGAGGCTTATTTGCGCAGCACATGGGCGACCGGCCAGAGGCTGAGCGGGTTTCAAAACCTCAAAATTGACGGGCGTGAGGCGGCACTGGGCACATTGAAAACGCCAAACGGCATTGCGGTTTTATTGGCGATTGATGGCGGTGCCAAACAAATCATGCGCTTTGGTGTTTTGGCACCGCGGGGGCGCGAAAGCGATGCCGAGGCAGCCATGGCCAGCTTACGCCGCGCCATTGATTTTCTCTCGCCGCGTCAGGCCGCCGCCATTCGACCCTATCGCTTGCGGGTGGTGACGGTGAAAGAGGGGGAGAGCGTGGCGTCTTTGGCGCAAAAAATGCGCGGCGGGGCGGCGGATAAGGAAGGCCTGTTTCGGGTGTTAAACGGCTTGCAAAAGGACGACACGCTGGCCGCCGGTTCGCGCGTTAAACTGGTCCGCGATTAAAAACGGTTCTAGAGAAGACCCGCTTGACGTGGGTCGCCATCGGTTTTGGTCAGCAAGACACCGCGCAATTTACCCAAAGCTTCATGCTCAATCTGGCGCACACGCTCTTTAGAAATACCCAGCGTCTTGCCGAGGCTTTCCAGCGTCACGGTTTCTTCAGCCAAGCGACGGGCGCGAATAATTGTTATTTCGCGCTCACTCAATTCGGTCATGGCTTCGGCAATCCACCGCAGCTTTTGGCGACTGTCGAGGCGATTGGCGACATTGGCATCGGGCAAATCGCGGTCACAGACCAGAAAATCTTGCCATTCGGTCACGCCGCCATCGCCCGCGCGGTCAGAAATGGTTGCATTTAACGAGCGGTCATTGGCCTCCATGCGGCCTTCCATCGCTTCCACATCGACCATGCGCACGCCCAATTCGCGCGCCACATAGGTGCGGCTTTCAGGCGTCATATTGGCCCCGACATCATTAATGCGGGCGCGCAAACGGCGCATATTAAAGAATAAGGATTTTTGCGCCGATGTGGTGCCGGTGCGGACAATCGACCAATTACGCAGCACAAAATCCTGAATTTGCGAGCGAATCCACCAACCCGCATAGGTTGAAAAGCGCACTTCGCGGTCCGGATCAAAACGTTCGGCGGCTTGCATCAGGCCGATATTGCCCTCTTGCACCAAATCACCCATGGGCAGGCCATAATTTTTAAATTTGGCGGCAATGGCGACAACCAAGCGCACATGGGCCGATGTCAATTCATGCATGGCGCGCTCATCGCGCTTATCGCGCCAAAGCCGTGCCAGCTTTTGCTCGTGCTCGGGCTCGAGCATCGGCAATTTCATCGCTTTTTTAATGAATTTGCGACCTGATTGAACGGTCTCTTGTGTGTCTATATGTGCCATATCTGCATACCTCTGTAATAGATACGCAAACAGGCCGTGATTGGTTCACGGAAAATTAAGAATTAGGCGGCGTCCGACCCGGGTTGACGGCGCGCGCCGCCCGTCGTCTTGGCCAAAATTGCCTCTAATTTGACAATCGCTGCATCTTCGGTGGTTTTTTCAACCGTTGCAACCTCGCGCGCCATGCGCTCCAAAGCCGCCTCATAAAGCTGGCGCTCAGAATAGCTTTGCTCGGGCTGGTTTTCATTGCGGAACAAGTCGCGCACCACTTCGGCAATGGCGATTAAATCGCCGCTATTAATCTTGGCTTCATATTCTTGCGCGCGGCGCGACCACATGGTGCGCTTCACCCGGGCGCGGCCCTTCAGGGTTTTAATCGCGCCATCCATAATTTTCGGGTCAGCCAGCTTGCGCATACCGGTTTGCTCGGCCTTATCAATCGGCACACGCAAAACCATTTTCTCTTTTTCGAAATTAATCACAAACAGGTCGAGGCTCATACCGGCAATTTCTTGCGCGCTAATCTCAACAATCAGGCCAACACCATGCGCCGGATAAACAATATGCTCATTCACCCGAAAGCCCAGCGCCGAGCGGCGCACGACCTGCTTGGCCGGAGCTTTTTTCGCCGCTGATTTCGCGGCGGTCTTTTTAGCTGCCGGTTTTTTCGCAGGCGCTTTTTTTGCCGCTGCTTTAGGGGCTGCTTTTTTAGCGGCCGCTTTGGGCGCAGCTTTTTTGGCCGCGGTTTTAGGCGCTGCCTTTTTAGCGGGTGCTTTCTTGGCTGCGGTTTTGGCCGCAGGTTTACGCGCTGCCGGTTTTTTCGGCGCCGGTTTTTTCTTGGTCGGCATTAAAGGCTCCTGTCAGCGGGGCGACTTCAAAAGGCGCAACGCCGCATAATCTAAAAATATCATCGAATTTAGGGGAGTATATCACAAAAGCCGTGTTTTCCCAAATGCTTGGCGTTTTAGGCCCGATAAGGGCTATCAGTCGCCCGCGCCCGGATTTTCTGAAAAATGCTCGGCAAATTTATTGGCCTTTTGCAGCCAGTCATCAGCGTCGCCGGGCGCATCTTTCCGCATGGTGATATTGGGCCAGATATCGGCAAATTTAGTGTTTACCTCCAGCCATTTCTCAAGGCCGTCTTCCGTATCCGCCTTAATCGCATCAGCCGGACATTCAGGTTCGCACACGCCGCAATCAATACATTCATCGGGATGAATGACCAGCATGTTCTCGCCTTCGTAAAAGCAATCGACCGGACACACTTCCACGCAATCCGTATATTTGCACTTAATGCAATCTTCCGTGACGATATAAGTCATCGCGCTTTACTCTCCTAATGCCGCTTCGGCTTTTTTGCGAGCCTGTCCGGCTTGCAGGTCAGTGACATGAATAAGACCGGCAACGCGGCGCAGCAAATTCGCCTCATAATCATCAACCACGCCATCGGCCAGCACAATTTGCCAGAGCAATTCAATCAGCATGATTTTATGCGCCTCGCCAAAATGCGTATTAATGCGATGGGTAAATTGAAACAAGTCGCTGGCCTCATTGGCCGCGTGTTTGGCTTCCTCAATCAACAGCGCGGCGGCATCGGCCTCAAGCCCGAAATGCGGCCCCACCAGACGGGTCAATAATGTGGTCTCATTGTCGTCCATCACACCGTCAATTTGCGCGGCGCGCACCAAAAGCGCGGCGGCGGCAATATGCAATGCATCTGAGCGCGGGGGGGCGGTCTCGCTGACCGGCTCGGTGAAGAGTGATTTCATTTTATCCAACATGGGGGATTGTCTAACCGCTTGGCGAAGGGCTTGCAATGATTGTTTTGGTCGCAGTCAGCCCCTGCCGTTAATGCGTGTCGTTAATGCGCGGCACCCGCATGGGCGCATCGCCCGATTAGCCGACGCGACCCTTGCCGGTAAAGCTATCCTCATCGCGGCGTTGTTTCTTGGTCGGGCGACCGGCACCGGCCTCGCGAAAGGCCGGGCTGAGAGTGATTTTTTCAGCGCGTTTTTTCGGCTGCGGCGGGTCGCGGTCAATATATAACGCCTGCGCTTCGACTGCCGGTCCGCGGCGTGTGCTCAGCGCGACAATCTCAATCACCCGCACATTTTGATTGAGCGGAAAAGTCAGCACATCGCCCATGCGAACCGAGGCGGCGGCGCGGGTTTGCTTTTGGCCGTTAATGCGAATATTGCCGGCCGCAGCCAGCTTGGTGGCCAGAGTGCGGGTTTTGAAAAACCGCGCATGCCACAGCCATTTATCGACGCGCATGGCTGTCGGGGTTTCCACCATCGGCCTTTAGGCCTCATCCTGTTTTTTGGCCGTGTCGTTTTGCGTGTTTTGCAATTGCTTCAGCACGGCAAAAGGCGATGACGGGTCGGGTTTTTTCGCGGCCCTTTTGCCGAAGTTTTGATTGGCGTCGGCGCGGCGCGGGCGGTTGTTTTGCCCGCGGGCTTGCTTGGCCTTATCGGCATGGGCGCGCTTTTTATCTTTGCCGTCCCTGCTCTGGCTTTTGCCTTTGCCCTTATCGCGGGCATTATGATTACGCGGTGCCGGACGCCATAAAATCTGCATGGCGGTTTCAGCCGTTTCGTCTGCTGTCGCTTCAATCGGCGTTGCTTCTATCGGCTGCTCTGTTGATGGCGGCGCAATTTCTGTTTCCGTTGGGGACGCATCCGCTGCGTCTTGGGTGACGGCGTCTTCCGGTTTCTCTGCCGGTTTCTCTGCCGGTTTCTCTGCCGGTTTTTCTTCCGGTTTTACCTCATGCGCCCGATAGCCAAGCGCGGTTAAAATTTCCGCCAGCTCGTCGCCGCTGCACCCCATAATCGACATCATCGCTTCATTGGCTTCAAAGCCTTGTTTATTGGCACTCAAAAGCGGACGAATAATATCGGCCAAACGCTCCAACATATCGAAGCGAATAAGGCGCGCGCGACTGGTGTAAAATCCGGCGGCGCGATACAGCCAACCGGGCAGCTTGCCGGTCGGGGCTGAGGTTAGACCGGCGGCGGGTAATTGCGCCAGACTGTCACCGACTGCACGGGGTTTTTCGTCATGCTGCACCCGGCGGGCATTATCCTCAATCAGGCTGAGCAAAGCCAAAAGCCGCGCCGGAGCGGGCTTTAACAGGGCCGGCATGAAAATATGATAAAAGCCGAAACGCACACCGCATTTTCGCAATGTGCCGCGCAAATCCTGGTCGAGCTTGCTCAGCAAATCGGCAATATCGCGGCGCGGCAGACAGCCCTTATTTTCCAAAAGCTGAAAAGCCAGCCCGCGCGCCAAGCCGCTTAATTCGGCATTTTGTAAATTTTTGAGCGGCTCCAATTGCTGGCTGATTTGCAAGCGCAGCCAATCGGTGAGGCGGGCTTGCGCTTGGGTACGTATCTCGCCGGTCAGGGTTTCATCGGCGGCCAAAACCGCCTCCGGTGCCAAATAGGCCAGCCGGTCGCTATCCGGACCGGCTTGGCCATTGGCAATTTGAATATGCCCGATAGACGCATTATCCCATAAAATCTCGCCCTGCTCGGTAAAGGTAAAGGCATTATCGGCGGCCACACTGACCGCTTGGGCGCGTTGGCGCAAAGCCTCGCCAACGGCTTTTTCAACCGCCGCGCGTGCCGTGCCGCCGGGCGCAGCTTTAAGGCGCGGGTCGCGCTCGACATGCAAGCCGTTTAAGCGGCCCATATATTCACCGGCAATTAAAATATCACCATTGGCTTCGATTTCCGCCACAATGTCCTCTTTCCCCACCAATCGGCGCATTAAAGCCGAGGTTTTGCGGTCAACAAATTGACCCATTAATTTCATATGCAATGCATCAGACAGGCGTTCTTCCACTTTGCGGCTTTCCGCTTGCCAAAGCGCCGGGTCGGCCATCCAGTCATTGCGCTGCGCAATATAGGTCCAAGTGCGAATATGCGCCAGCCTTGTCGATAGCGTATCCAAATCGCCTTCAATACGGTCGCAACGTTCAATCTGGTCGGCCAACCAGCTTTCAGGAATAAACCCTTCGCCATCCGACAAAAAGGCAAATAGCTCGCCCACCAATGCGGCATGTTCGCCCATTGTGGTTTTGCGAAAATCGGGAATTTGCGCCACTTGCCAGAGCAGCCGCACCCGCGCTTCATCGCCCAACCGGTCCAACGTTGACGGGTCGCGGCTCAATAATTTGGTGGCCTGCACATCAGCCGCCACAGGCGCACGCACCAGCCCGGGGCGGGGGGCAGGTTTTTCAAGGCTCAACAGCAGCGCTTCCAGCGATGAAAAATCGAGATTGGGATTGCGCCAATACAGACCTTTAACCGGCTCAAAATCATGCGTTTCAATCTGCTCAATCAGCGCTTCGTCAAATTGCGGCATATCGGCGGTGACGCCAAAACTGCCATCGCTATGATGGCGACCGGCGCGTCCGGCAATTTGCGCCAATTCGGCAGGGCTTAATTCGCGATGACGTCGCCCGTCAAATTTGCGCGTTTGGGCAAAGGCGACATGGTCCACATCCATGTTAAGCCCCATGCCAATCGCATCGGTGGCGACCAGAAAATCCACTTCGCCCGATTGATACATCTCAACTTGTGCATTGCGGGTGCGCGGCGAAAGCCCGCCCATCACAACCGCCGCTCCGCCGCGTTGCTGGCGAATAATCTCGGCAATGGCGTAAACATTATCGGCTGAAAAAGCGGCAATGGCACTGCGGCGCGGCAAGCGCGACAGCTTATGCGCGCCGCCCCAGCCAAGGCGCGAAAACCGCGCGCGGGTTTCAATATCTTTCGTGTCCAAAAGCTGGCGCAAAATCGGCGCCATGGTGGCCGCGCCCAATAAAATCGTCTCGGATGTGCCGCGCGCATGCAAAATGCGGTCGGTAAACACATGGCCGCGCTCATCATCGGCGGCAAGCTGGCACTCATCAATGGCGACAAATTCAACCTCGCGGCTGATTGGCATGGCCTCAGTGGTGCAAATAAAATAGCGCGCTTTGGGCGGTATTATTTTCTCTTCGCCGGTCATCAGCGCCAAATCGGCCTTATGCACCCGCCCAAAATCGCCTTTGACACAGCGATCATAGACTTCCCGCGCCAAAAGCCGCAAAGGCAGGCCAATCATGCCGCTTTGATGCGCCAATAAGCGCTCCATGGCGAGATGGGTTTTACCGGTATTGGTCGGCCCTAAAATAACCCGCAATTGCGGCGAAAAACCGCTGATAGACTCTTTTGACGACATGCCCTCACCTTGACCAAGCAGGCCCGGTTTGGCAAGCCTAACTGTCACTTCGCGACGATTTGTCGGCTCGGTTTGGCGAATCGATTCGCGCTCTGGGGAAAACCGACTCAAAATCAGCATTCTATCCTGAACAGGTAGAGAACGAAGCATGTCCGAATCACTTACATAGTAGCCGTGCCGCATCTGTTCACGACCATATGTTGTGGGTGGGCGTATTGTCTCGTCTCATCATAGGCCTTGCATAAAGCTTGCCATTAAACCGGCGCTTCGCCATGATAAGTGCCAGTAAATCAGTGCTTATCGGCGCAGGGAGGCGTTTTTCATGGATTTTGCCATACCGGATGACATCCGCATATATTTGGCGGCTTTGGACGATTTTATCGAAAAAGAAATCGTGCCGCTGCAAATGCAGGACGACAATAATCGCTTTTTTGACCATCGGCGCGAACATGCGCGCACGGATTGGGATAATAACGGCCTGCCGCGCCCTGAATGGGAAGAATTACTGCGCGAAATGCGCCGCCGCGCCGATGCGGCCGGACATTTGCGCTTTGGCCTGCCGAAAGAGTTTGGCGGCGCTGACGGGTCAAATTTGGCGATGGCGGTCATTCGTGAGCATTTGGCGCATAAAGGGCTGGGCCTGCATAATGATTTGCAAAATGAAAGCTCGATTGTCGGCAATTTTCCGCAAGTGCTGATGTTTCGCGATTTCGGCACGCCCGCGCAAGCCGATGAATTCATCAATGGCATGCTGAAGGGCACGCATCGCATTTGCTTCGGCCTGACCGAACCCGAGCACGGCTCTGACGCCACTTGGATGGAAACCAAAGGCGTGCGCGAAACCCGCGACGGCGTCGATGGCTGGGTGCTGAATGGCGAGAAAATGTGGACGACGGGCATGCATGTGGCGAGCCATGTCATGTTGTTTGCCCGCACCTCCGGCGATGATGGTGCGGCCAAGGGCATTACCTGCTTTTTGGTGCCGGCCGATGATAAGGGCGTGAAAATTGAAGAATATATGTGGACCTTCAATATGCCGACCGACCATCCGCGTGTCTCATTTACCGATATTTGGGTGCCCGATAGCGCGATTTTCGGGGAGCCGGAAAACGGCTTGGCCTTGGCGCAGCATTTTGTGCATGAAAACCGTATCCGCCAAGCCGCCAGCGGTGTCGGCGCGGCGCAATATTGCATTGACCAATCCGTGGCCTATGCCAAACAGCGCGCACCTTTCGGCAAGCCGCTCTCAACCAATCAGGCGATACAATTTCCGCTGACCGAGCTGCATACGGAATGCGAGATGATACGCAATCTGGTGTATAAAACGGCGGCGCAAATGGATGAGATGTCAAAGCCCGACGTGGCGATTTATCTCTCTGACAAAGTGTCCATGTGTAATTATCGCGCCAATCGGCTGGTCTGTGAGGCGGCTGACCGCGCCATTCAAGTGCATGGCGGCATTGGCTATTCGCGCCATATGCCGTTTGAACATATTTACCGCCACCATCGCCGCTATCGCATTACCGAAGGCTCTGAAGAAATTCAAATCCGTAAAGTGGCGGCGCATCTCTTCGGCTTTATCGACCCGTCGCGTAAGGGTAAAAAGAAAAAGGCATAAATTATGACCATTCCTAAAGATTGGGTGCCGCTCGATTTCGGCGGGCGCTTCGCGCATCTTGATACGCATTTTATCGAGCATATCGGGCCGGTTTATATGCGCGGGGAAGAGGGCGCGCGCCAGCTTGGTTTTGAGGTTTTGCCGCATATGTGCAATCCGGCCGGTATTTGCCATGGCGGCATGTTGATGACGGTGATGGATGTCGGGCTGGCTTTCATTTTGCACAATGCAATGGGCCGGCATGTGTTCACCCCCTCGGTCAGTTTTAATTTTGATTTTATCGCGCCCGGGCAAAAGGGTGACTTTTTGATATGCGAAGGCGAATGCACGCGGCATACCAAAAATACCGGTTTTGTGACCGGTCGGCTGACCGGCAAAGACGGGCCGGTAATAACCGGCAGTGGTATTTTGAAAATCACCAATATCGGCTTTGACGATGCAAGCGGCAAAACAACTTGACGGGGTCAAAGCCATTTTCTATATCAAACCCAGCAACGGGGCATTCGCCCCGATTTTTAAAGCCGCGCTTTGCGGCAAACAATATGGAGAGTGACCCATGTCACGTGTATGCGAACTGACCGGAAAATCGGTAATGAGCGGAAATAATGTAAGCCATGCGATGAACCGCACGCGTCGGCGCTTTCTGCCCAATTTGCAGCAGGTCAGCCTGCCGAGTGAAATTCTCGGTCGTGCGCTGAAATTCCGTATTTCAGCCAATGCGCTGCGCTCGGTTGAGCATAATGGCGGCATTGATGCGTTTTTGACCAAAGCCAAAGACGCGCAATTATCGTCAAAAGCGTTAAAGCTGAAAAAGCAAATCGCTGCCAAACAGGCTTAATTTTAAAAATCAAAACTGATTATTGGTCGGATGCGCCGCGCACCGGCTTGGCGCTTGTGCGCACACCGCCGCGCGCCGCCGTGCTTTTGGGCGCGGCTTTGGCCGCTCCGGCTTTCAGCGCGCCGGTATTCATGCCTTTTTCTTTTTTCGGCGCTTTGCCGCCTTTTGTGGCGGCGTCATTTTCATCGAATAATTCAGCCAGCTTATCGGTCATCGCGCCACCCAATTGCTCGGCATCGACAATGGTCACGGCGCGGCGATAATAGCGCGTCACATCATGGCCAATGCCAATGGCGATAAGTTCGACCGGCGATTGGGTTTCAATATCCTCAATCACATTACGCAAATGCTTTTCGAGATAATTGCCCGCATTGACGCTCAGAGTTGAATCATCAACCGGCGCGCCGTCCGAAATCACCATGAGAATGCGGCGTTGTTCGGGCCGCGCCAGCAAGCGATTATGCGCCCAAATCAGCGCCTCGCCATCAATGTTTTCTTTCAGCAGACCTTCGCGCATCATCAGGCCGAGATTTTTGCGCGCGCGTCGCCACGGCGCATCGGCCCCTTTATAAATAATGTGACGCAAATCATTCAGCCGTCCTGGATGACCGGGCTTGCCGTTTGACATCCAAACCTCGCGGGCTTGGCCGCCTTTCCAAGCGCGTGTCGTAAAGCCTAAAATCTCGGTCTTCACATTGCACCGCTCCAGCGTGCGCGCCAAAATATCGGCGCACATGGCAGCCACGGTAATCGGGCGTCCGCGCATGGAACCGGAATTATCCAGAAGCAGCGTCACCACTGTGTCGCGAAATTTTGTGTCGCTTTCCATTTTGTAAGAAAGCGGCTGCATCGGATCCATAATAATGCGCGACAGGCGCGCCGGATCGAGATAGCCCTCTTCGAGGTCAAATTCCCAAGAGCGGTTTTGCTTGGCTTGCAAACGCCGTTGCAAGCGATTGGCGAGCCGTGCCACCACGCCTTGCATTTGCTGAAGTTGTTGGTCGAGATATTGGCGCAAGCGGTCAAGTTCCTCCGCATCGCATAATTCTTCGGCTTCAATCGTCTCGTCAAATTGCGAAGTGTAAATATTATAGGCAGATTTTTCAGGATTGAGCGGGCCGTCGGGCGCATAGGGCTGGGCCGCTTCACCGGCCTCCTCGCCATCGCTTTCGCCCTCAATCTCATCGCCTTCCATTTGCAGCGTCTGCTCGTCGCCTTCTTCCATAGCGGCGTCGCCGACTTCCATATCATCGGCTGACATGCCGTCGGGGCTTTCGGCCTGACCGCCTTCGCCATCTTGCGGGCCATCATCGCCATCTTGTCCGTCGCCTTCTTCGCCGTCGCCATCTTCGCTTTCACCGGCGGCTTCGGTCAGACCCAAATCAACCAAAATATCGCGGGTCAGCGCGGCAAATTGCTGTTGGTCATCCACCACATTTTCCAGCGCGGTCATTTTCTCACCGACACGCTCATCAACCCAATCGCGCCAAGCGGCCACCACACCGGTTGCCGCTTCCGGCGGCGCAAGGCCGGTTAATTGCTCGCGCACCATAAAGCCCAAAGCCTCAGCCAGCGGCGCATCATCGCGGCTCATCTGTGCGCCATAGCCCAGCTTGGCACAGCGCGCATCATGCATGGCGTTGATGTTAGCCCCGATACCGGCCATAGCGCGCGCGCCAATGGCTTCGCAGCGCGCCGTTTCCGCCGCATCAAAAGAGGCCCGGGCCTCGGTTTCCGATGGCGCCAAATCCATGGTGATGGCGGCATCATGATGGGCCAATTGCAGAGCAAAGCTGTCGGATTGACCGCGTACATTTTGGCGGTCGGCCGGGTCGAGGTCACGCGCGGGTTGCGGCAGGCGCGCTTTTAAACCGGCCAATGCCGGTTTTTCCGTGCCAAAGCTGACCGATAGCTCGGCCTCCTCGGCAATCGAGCGCATGGTCTGCGTCAGAGCACGCTTGAATTCTTCAACCGGTGATTTATCGGCCACGTTTTATCCGCTTCTGTTAATCGGCCAGAACCGAGACGGCGCTGTCGGGCAAATCATCGCCAAAACAACGCTGGTAAAATTCGGCAACGGTCGGGCGTTCCAGCTCATCGCATTTATTCAAAAATGTCAGTTGGAAAGCCAGCGCGATATCGGCACCCAGTATTTGAGCATTTTCCGCCCAGGTCAGAACCGTGCGCGGGCTCATGACGGTGGAAATATCGCCATTGATGAAAGACGCCCGCGTCAGGTCAGCGACCCGCACCATGGCGGCGATTTTCTCGCGGCCCTCCGCGCCCTCATAGCCCGGCGCTTTGGCGTGAACAATATCGGTTTCCTTGTCATGCGCCAAATAATTCAGCGTGGTGACAATGTTCCAGCGGTCCATTTGACCTTGGTTAATTTGCTGCGTGCCGTGATAAAGCCCGCTCGTATCACCCAGACCAATTGTGTTGGTGGTGGCGAAAAGGCGGAAATACGGGTTCGGACGAATGACTTTATTTTGGTCCAAAAGCGTCAATTTACCGGCCACTTCCAAAACGCGCTGAATAACAAACATCACATCGGGGCGACCCGCATCATATTCATCAAACACCAAAGCGACGGGGTTTTGCAAAGCCCATGGCAAAATGCCTTCTTGAAATTCGGTAATTTGCTTGCCGTCTTTCAGCACAATCGCATCCTTGCCGACCAAATCAATACGGCTGACATGACTGTCGAGATTGACCCGCACGCAAGGCCAGTTCAGCCGCGCGGCGATTTGCTCAATATGGGTCGATTTGCCGGTGCCGTGATAGCCCTGCACCATGACGCGGCGATTATGGGCAAAACCGGCAAGCAGCGCCAAAGTGGTTTGCTTGTCGAACAGATAATCAGCGTCAAAATCCGGCACATATTCATTATGCTCGGAAAAAGCCGGCACAGTCATATCAATATCAATGCCGAAAACATCACGTGCATTGACTTCAGTATCGGGGCCCTCCGGCATAGGGCCGTTTGGCATGGCTTTGTTTTCTGCCGCTTTACTCATGGTTATCTCCGAAAATTAATCGCTTGCTTGGGAAAGGTGTTAGCAGAAAGCCCCGCTTAACAAAAGCCGGAAGCCTTCAAATAATCATGTGCCTGAATGACACTTTGTAATTCATCTTCATGGGAACGGTCGCCGCCATTGGCGTCCGGGTGATATTGCTTGACCAAAATCTTGAATTTTTTGCGCACATCTGCGGGTTTTGCCGTATCGGGCAATTCCATAACATCCAGCGCGCGCTTTTGGCCTGAGGTGACTTTAGAGGCCGGGCCTGCGGGGCTGGCCTCGCTAAATCCGGCTTCGCCCATAATTTCCAACGGGTCTTGAAACTGCCAATCCTCGACCTTGCTGCCACGGGCGCGGCGTGTGCCCATTGACCATGTCGGGCGGTGGCCGGTTTGGGCGGCGCGGCGAAAACGCTCGGCCTCATCCTGCGACATGCCCTCAAAATAATTATAGCTGCGATTATATTCGCGCACATGGTCGTAACAAAAATTGCGCCGCTCATTGGCTTGCGGGCCGGCCGGTGCCGGATAATCCCCCGCTTTTGTGCAATCCGGCCAGTCGCATCTGGTGCCATCGGCCACCATTTGCGCGCGCTTTTTCTCCTTGCCGCTTGGGTCGCGCGAGGCGCGTATCATATCGAAATATTTAGAGTTCAAATTCATGAACGTGCCGCCGTCCTTATCTCATTGTTTCAAATTCGCCCAAGCCATAGGCATAGAGCCATAGGGGTAAAGCGAAAGGGTTAAAAAGCGAAACGAAAAAGCTTCCTTAAGTTATCTTCCTAAACTGGCGTCTGTGCCATGAACGCGATATATGTCATATGGCCGCAAACGCAAATCAGACCTCAGCCGAAACGCCCAGCGCGCCTTAGAGAGGGAATTATATGACCCCAGTTTACACGATAATAGAACAAAAACTAAGCGAGACTTATGCGCCGGTGCAATTACAGGTGACGGATGAATCGCATTTGCACGAAGGCCATGCAGGCGCGACCCCGGGCGGCGAGACGCATTTTCGGGTTCATATGGTGGCCGCCATGTTTGAGGGCATGAGCCGCATTGACCGCCAGCGCCATGTGCTGACGTGCTTGGCGGATGAGTTGAACGGGCCGGTGCATGCGCTGGCGCTTAAATTGAAAAGCCCGCAAGAGGCGGCTTCAAATTAAGCGCTGTGAGCCTAGCGCAATTCAGAAATACGCACCTGCATGATGCGGTTTTTTTGGCGTCCCATAATGCGAAAGCGCAGGCCATGAAACTCAAAGACTTGGCCGATATCGGGAATGACACGGGCCTCATGAATAATTAAACCGGCAACGGAACTGGCTTCATCATCGGGCAGCGACCAGCCCATTTCGCGATTAAGGTCGCGCAAGGAAAGCGCGCCCGATACTTCCAAAGCCCCATCGGGACGCCGCCGCAGCATATTATCGGGGCGGTCATGCTCATCATCAATCGAGCCGACAATTTCTTCCAAAATATCTTCCATCGTCACCAGCCCCATCAGCGCGCCATATTCGTCAACGACAAGGGCAAAATGCGCTTTGCGCTCACGAAATGCGTTGAGCTGTTCCGACAAGGTCGTCGTCTCAGGCACAAACCAGGGCGGGGTGGCGATATTCTCGATATTAATGCCGCGCGCGCCCATCGGGCTATTGGCCAAGGCGCGCAGTAAATCCTTGGCGTGCAAAATGCCGATAATATTTTCCGGCTCATTGCGCCAAAGCGGAATGCGCGTATAGGGGCTGGCCAAAATGGCGGCGACAATCTCATCCGAGGGCAGTTCGGCATCCAGCGTCAAAATGGCGCTGCGATGGATCATAATCTCTTCCAAAGTCATGTCGGCGAGGTCGAGAATACCGCCCAACATATCGCGGTCGCCCTTATGCACCGCGCCTTCTTGGTGATGCAGGTCAATCGCGCCGCGAATTTCTTCATGCGCCGGCACCAGCGATATATCGGCGCTTTTGGCCAATCCGGTTAGCCGCAAAATCGTGCCTGAGAAAAAACTCAAGCCGCGCGTAATCGGTGCCAAAATAATCATTAACACGCGCAAGGGCCCGGCGACCCGCAAGGCGGTCACATCGGGGGCGAGAATGGCATAGGTTTTCGGCAGCACTTCTGCAAACACCACCACCATGACGGTCATCACTAAAGTGGCATAAACCACGCCGGTTTCGCCAAAGGCTTCGAGAAACAGCCGCGTCGCCAAAGCCGAGGCCAGAATATTCACCAGATTATTGCCGAGCAAAATCGCCGATAGCAGACGCTCTTTTTGCTCAAGCAGCACAATCACCCAACGGGCGCGCCGCTGGCCTTCTTGTTGCAGCCGCAAAATCCGCGCTTTGCTGGTCGCGGTGAGGGCGGTTTCTGAGCCTGATAAAAGCGCCGAAATGATAAGCAAAAGAAAAATCAATCCGGCGGTCCAAAGCACTCCGGCAGAAATCATCATGCGTCCTGCGCTCCTTGCGCCAGCAAAAAGGCCCGTAATTCATCCTCATGCACATTATCGGCAATAAATGTATCGCCCAGACCATGCGCCAGAATGAATCGCATCTTGCCGTTTTGCACTTTTTTGTCTTGGCGCATGGCGTCAATCAATGCGCTGGCGGCAAATTGCCCATCGCCAATCTCGGCCATTGTGCTGGGCAAATGACTGGCCGCAATATGCGCCGTCACCCGCGCCGCATCAGCCTCAGGGCAATCGCCCCGTGCCGCCGAAAAGGCAAATGCCAGCACCATGCCATAGGCCACGCCCTCGCCATGCAACAGCCGATTGTCATATCCGGTCAATGCCTCAAAAGCATGGCCGAATGTATGACCCAGATTGAGCAAAGCGCGCTCGCCCGTCTCACGCTCATCGCGCGCCACAATCGCGGCTTTGGCTTCGCAGCTTTTGGCGACGGCTTGCGCCATAGCCGCTTCGTTAAGGGCTAAAATATCGGCACCGTTTTCTTCCAGCCAAGCGAAAAACGCGGCATCGCCCAGCGCGCCATATTTTACGATTTCGGCATAGCCCGCGCCAATCTCGCGCGGCGGCAGGGTTTTCAAAACATCCATATCGGCCAAAACCAAATCGGGCTGATGAAAAGCGCCAATCAGGTTTTTTCCGCTCGGCGTATTAATCGCCGTCTTGCCGCCAATCGAACTATCGACTTGCGCCAATAGGCTGGTGGGAATTTGAATAAAACGTGTGCCACGGCGCAAAATGGCGGCGGCAAAACCGGTCAGGTCACCGACAACGCCGCCCCCCAACGCGACAATGCAATCATTGCGCTCAATCTTTTGGCCGAGCAGCCATTCGCTTAACGCCGCCAATTGCGTGAAGTTTTTGCTGGCCTCACCGGCGGGCACAAGATAACTGTCATGGGCAATGCCCGCGCTGTCCAGCGTGGCTTGCAGCATCGGCAAATGATTTTCGGCCAGATTTGCATCGGCAATAATGGCCAGTTTGGGGCGCGATAAAACCGGCGCAATATAATCCGCCGCACGCGCCAACACGCCGCTGCCGATATGTATCTCATAAGCGCGCGTGCCAAGCTCAACCGTCACTTTATGTTGGTCACTCATAATCTGGCTTTAGAGAAACAGGGGCATTTTGTCCAGTCAAGGGGCATATTATCCGGCATAATGCGCGTCCAAGGCGGCCAGCAAACGGGCAATCGCATCGTCATGCGTGCCGCCGCTCACATCGACTTTCAGCTTGGCTGTCTCATATATCGGCCCGCGCTGATGCATTAATTCTTGCAATTTGGCGGCGACATTTTGGCCTTTTAGGAGCGGGCGTTTATCGGGCTTTTTTTGCACCCGCACGGCCAGCTCATCAATCGGCACATCAAGATAAATGGACAGGGCTTTTTCTTGCACCAAGG
>Ga0233396_1000644_pt1 | contig 16453 bp, 14 predicted proteins | sample 32DmetaG_FD_183169 | JGI IMG/M metagenome (GOLD analysis project Ga0233396, IMG submission 183169) | Seawater microbial communities from Monterey Bay, California, United States - 32D | ecosystem: Environmental > Aquatic > Marine > Coastal | place: USA: California | collected 2016-10-19 | reverse complement strand
AGATGCTCCAATTGATAATCAAGGAAAAGGAGAGGGTTTTTCTCCAACTGATGCTGTAGCAACTGCACTTGCCTCTTGCCTGTTAACGATCATGGGGATTAAAGGAAATTATATGCAAATTGACTTGGCTGGAACAACTGCATCAGTAACGAAAGTGATGGGTGTTGAACCACGAAGAATTACAGAAATTATAATTGATATCACATTTTTAAAAAACTTTACCACAAAAACTCAAAATCAATTGGAGCGTGCAGCTCTATCATGTCCTGTAGCAAATTCACTTCATCCTGATTTAATACAAAACATTTCTTTTAATTGGCCTTCTTGAGCTTTTTATTTCCAAAATAAAGGATGCTATAAATCAAAATTCCAACAGGTCCCATCATAAAAGTAAAGAATAAAGGAACAATAATAAATATATGTTTTATCTCATGTTTTTGACTATGTCTAATGATCCAAGTAGCCACCCAAAAATCAAAAGCTAAATAGTGTAACCATCCTGCAGCAGCAGATTCAGGAGTTGCTTTTTTAAACAAACTCAATATCCCGTCCAGTGATGAAAAATCTGCATCTGCAAGTCCCCCAGAAATAATTATAAAATAAATATATAGAAAACTAATGCCCAAAGGAATCCATGGAAAGCTTATTAACAGCTTAGAAAAGCTAGTTCTTGGAAAAAAGAGAATTGCAGCCCAAACAATCAGAATTGTGATATTGCAAATATTAAAAAGAAGCTCAGTCATAAATCAGAAAATATATAGTTCTTACCAAAATAGTATTTTTAATTTAGAGGTCAATTATGTTACTTTTTAAAAATATCAAGGGGGATCGTATAGATCCTGTAAATCACACTCTAGAGGTCATTAAAAATTACCCATATGCAGAAATTCATATTGGAACTGATTCTCAAAATGTTAATAAAGAAACCCTATATACTACCGTTATAGCATATCGCTTGAATACGAGGGGGGTTCACTATATTTTTAGCAGATCAAGTAAGAAAATAATCCGTGATATGTGGACCCGACTCTGGAAAGAAGCTGAATATAGTATTGATGTAGCTGAATGGATGACACAAAAAATAACAATAAAAGTAGAAATCGATATGGATTTCAACGGGGATGAAAACTTTAAGTCTCACAAGTTGATATCTGCAGCAAAAGGATGGGCGAACTCTCTTGGTTATAAAGTCAATGTGAAACCAAATAATCAAATAGCAACTCGAGCTGCAGATTATCACTGTAAATAAATTATCTAATTCTAATGCACCCAGAAAGTACGTAATTCATATTCTTTGTTTTTATAGAAAAAATCAAATTTAGTCTATCTTTAAAGTAGAATTAGAAATGTTTAATCTATGCGATTTGCAATTATAGCACCGCCGGTACCAACTAAAGAATGGAAACAAAATTTTGAGAAAATTGCTCCTCATATTCCTCTAGTTATCGGCTTAGATACTAAATATCCTGAGGAAGTTGAGTGTGCTATGGTTTGGTGTCAACCAAAAGGCTCACTCACTGCCTTTAAAAATTTAAAACTTATTTTTTCTATGGGTGCTGGAGTTGATCACGTACTAAAAGACGACACAATACCGGGGCATATTCCAATTTGTAGAGTCGTTGATCCTCAAATGGCATTTTCTATGACTAATTATATTTTAATGGCACTTTTAAATCATCACCGGTCTTGGTACGAATTTCAAGCTTCTCAAAATAAAAAACATTGGTCTCAATTTGAATTTACTGAGCGCCCAGTAAAAGTAGGTGTTTTAGGAATTGGTTATCTGGGAATGCATGCTGCCAATGAAATTCATCATTTAGGATTTCCGGTTTTTGGCTACTCAAATTCTCCAAAAAAAACAGACTTCCCCTCATACGCTGGAAATGAATTTATTGAATTTATAAAGCAAATTAATGTCTTGGTTTGCACTGTACCATACACCCCAAAAACACACGGTCTTTTAAATTATGAATTATTTAAAAAATTAAAAGAACCTACTTACTTAATCAATGTTTCTAGAGGGAATGTTCAAGTTGAAAAAGATATTGTTAAAGCTTTGGACAAGGGTTTGCTTTCGGGAGCTTTTTTGGATGTTTTTGAGAAAGAACCTTTACCAAAAACAAGTCCGTTATGGGATCATCCTAAAGTTAAAATTACTCCTCATGTTGCTAGCTTAACATATCCTAAAGAGAGTACCCGTCAAGTTTTAAATTGCTTTAGCCGGCTTGAAAAAGGTCTTTCTTTACCAAATCAGGTTGATCGTACAAAGATGTATTAAGCCTTGAGTAATAGATTTGAAATACCAGATACCCCAAAACGAACCGGATCTGTAGTCTCAACCCCAGTTTTTTCTGAAATGCTATAAATAAAGTTTTTTGCATTTTCCTTGGATAGCATACTAGTGTTTGCACAAATTCCAATCACCTTAGCTCTAGGATAGGTGCCTACAACAGTTGCGAGATCTTCATTTAAAGCAATGAATTTTTTTAAATCTGGGATTATTATATTTTTTGGACTTCTTAATGTCATTTTATCAGCACGAATACATAGGATTAAATGAGTTGGACAACTTCCACGCATCAGGGGTAGGGTTGCAGAGCTGCCTGGATGAAGTAAAGATCCTTGCCCTTCGACTATCAAAATTTCTTTATCTGCATCTTCCATTACCATCTGTTCTACAGCTCCACAGGCGTGATCTATTTTAAAAGCATCTAATGGAATTCCTCTCCCCATTATGGTAATCCCTATTTGACCTGTAGCAATAAAGCCAACTTTTACCCTCCTCTGTAATAAGTCTTCATAAAGTTCTAGGCCAGAAGTCATTTTCCCAACAGCCATATCAGTTCCTATGAAAAGTACTCTTTTATTAGATAACGATGATGCCTTCGCTGTTGCAATAGTTGGGGTAAATTGTGGGACACGGACATCCCAAATCCATTGTTTACCACGATTAATAATATTTCTCCATTCAGGTAATAATAAATCGTGAAGGCCATTAACTATGCTTAGTCCTGATTTAATAGACTCTTTGATAATAGGTTTCCAGCTATCAGGAATCCTTCCTCCAGAAGGAGCGATACCTATAACCAGTACTTCTGCACCTAGGCTTATAGCTCTATTAACATTCTCAATAATAGGTATTTCTCTTTCGATATCGATAAAATCTTTCATAGATTTACCTGCATGGGTTTTGTCTATTACCCCAACAATCGGGTTTTTTAAATACCTAACAACACCAGTACCCATTTTGCCATAGTCACTATCGATATGACCTTCCATATAAACGGTGACTCTTTCATTTGACTTAAGCATAAAATTCCGATTTTAATTCTGCCCCGTGGCCTGGTTTTTCTATTGGCATGGTAACTCCTTCTACCATAGGTGCACCAATTGCTGGATCTGGTGCAAGATTATAATGTGAATCTAGGTCGATGTGATCTATTCCGCCCGTAAGTGCAGCAGCAGCAGCAATTGCAATAGAAGACTCGCTCATACACCCAATCATAGTTTTTAATCCATGAGCACGTGCAGTTGCTATAATTCTCATAGCCTCTGTAATTCCTCCACATTTCATCAGTTTCATATTAACACCGTCTACGTATTTCGCAAAGCTTGGAATACTATTAGAAAAACGACAAGATTCGTCCACATAAATAGGAAGAGGTCGATTTTTATAAAGTTCCTTTAATCTTTCTTCCTCTCCCTCTTTTAATGGTTGTTCAATGTAGTCTACTTTATGATCTGCAAGCCATTGCATCATTTGTTTCGCTTGAGGCACATCCCATCCCCCATTCGCATCTACCCTTATCTTTACGTTATATTTTTTTGTACTTTCAACTACCTGCTGGAACATTTCTTTGTCTGAATCGATTCCCTTAGGGGAGCCCAATTTGATTTTCAAAGACTTTACAGATGTCCCCTCTAAAATAAGAGGAATACGATCTTTAACAACCTCTGGAGGATTAATACCAATAGTTACAGAAGTAGGCGTATGTGCCTTTGGAAATCCCAACATTTGATATAATGGTAATCCAGCCTTTTTTGCAGTCCAATCCCAAAGAGCAGTGTCCAAACCTACATAAGCACAAGGGGGTATTTCCATTTCTTGAGCCCTGTCATATAATCCTTGGATTGACTCTTTTTCAATTCCAGAATCAATAAAATATTTTAAAGATTTTATTACAGCTTCTGGGGTGCTTGCTCCTTCAGTATTTCCCGGAGCAGCCTCTCCCCACCCAACCAAATCATCTTTTTCATAACGCACAAAAATATTTTCTGAATTATAACGTACCCCCCTACTTATTGCTAAAGGAAAACGCTTTTTTAATTCTACCTTATGAAAGCTTATTTTCATTATTATTTATTATTTTTTAATTCTTGAACTTTAAAGAAGTCTATAATCGAATTTGATGCTGAAGTTTTTAAATTTAATGTTTCCATAGGTGCATTTGGGAAAAATATTTCGGTCATCACCGTTCTTCCTTCATCAAAAAATATTTCAATTGATGCCTTATCTAGTACAAATTCAATATCCAAGGTTTGTTTATTTACAAGTCTTGGGGCTAAAGAAGGTTTTTTACTAAACTTATCTGAAAATTTAGTTTTTCCAGATTGATTTCTGTCAATAAAAAATAAAAGTTCTTTATGATCATATCCAAAAACTAATTTATCTCCTGAACTATTGGCAATCTCAAAAGTATATTCAGTATCCTCTAAACCACTTATTTTTATTTGAACTTTTGCAGTGGAGAGGTCAATAGTTTTTTTTGAAACTAAGGTTATATTTTCTTTTATTAATTCGCCTTGCTTTTCTATTGCCATTGATTCATAATCATCCAAGTTTGAACTTAGAATTGATCTTAAACGATAAAAATTCTCTTTGGTCTTATATAACTCTAACTCTCTTCCCAAAGTCATTGAGCTTTTCCAAGTATTCGTTGGAACTTTACTTGCATATTGCCAATTGGACATCCACCCCAATAATAAAACACCGCCTTTATCACTTTCCCAATTTGAAAAAGTTACACCAGCATAATTATCCTTTCCAAAATCAGTCCAAAAATCATGTTTATTCTTCATTTGAGTTTCAAAGTCATTATCAATAACAAACTTTTTACCATCAAAATCTCCAATAAAATATTGTGTTGCACTTCCTCCATTGGGCCCTCCTGGATTTATACTCACAAGATGTACCCATTTGGATTGATCAGTTCCCCTAACAGGAAGTTCAAAAAGATCTGGACATTCCCAAACTCCATTATGATTCCCAATTCCTTCCCCAAAAGATGATAAATAATTCCATTCTTTTAAATCTTTAGACTCGTAGAATTGAGTAATCTGAGATGCTGCTAAAGTCAAAATCCATTTTTGATCTTTTTCATACCAAATAACTTTGGGATCTCTAAAATCTATAACTCCGGGATTTTTTATAATAGGATTGTTAATATATTTTGTCCAAGTTTGTCCTTCGTCTAATGAGTAGGCAATACTTTGATTTTGGAATTTTATAGACCCCTCATTTGCCTCATTTGCATTATGGTTTGTATAGATTGCTACAATTGGAGGGTTTATTTGTGTTCCAAATCCAGAAGTGTTATTATGATCAACTACGGCACTGCCTGAGAAAATTGTTCCCAAATTATCTGGAAAAAGTGCTATGGGTTGTTCTTCCCAACTAATCAAATCTTTACTTATCGCATGGCCCCAATGCATTGGTCCCCATACATTTGAATACGGATGATGTTGAAAATATAAATGATATTTACCTTTATAATAGAACATCCCATTGGGATCATTCATCCAGTTTTTTTTTGGAGAAAAATGGAGGGATGGACGATACATTTTTTCGTCTAAATTTTCGTTTTTTATAAAAACTTTTTCCGGTCTTTTATCTTTGCTCATGCAGGAAGACAATATCATAAAAATTAGTATCCACAAGACTTTATTTTCACTTTCAAATATTATCCTATACATTCTTTTTGCTAGAAATTAATTTCTTACTTAACTCTTCCAAAGAAATTCCACGTGTTTCTGGCATCATATAATGCACAAAAATTAATTGAAAAACCATGAAAATAGCAAAAATTGAAAATACAACTCCTGGTCCGATACTTGCAAACAAAAGCGGCACAAAAGAGGGGATTATAGCGGCTAATACCCAATGGACACTTACACCAAACGATTGTCCAGAATTTCTAAGATGATTTGGAAAGATTTCAGAAATATAAACCCAGATAATAGCTCCCTGTCCTATGGCATGTGCTGCAATAAAAAGAAATAAGAAAACTGGGATTAATAGTCCTCCCCACTCAAAGAAAAAGGCGCATGCCACTAGACTCAAAGAAATAATATATCCAAATGAACCATAATACATTAAGCTTCTTCGTCCAAGTTTATCAATCAAACTAATCCCTACAAATGTAAAAATCAGATTTGTAACCCCAATTCCAATACTACTAAGCAAAGATGTGCTTTCCCCTAATCCTCCTTCTTCAAAAATTCTTGGAGCATAATATAAAAACGCATTGATTCCGGACAGCTGATTAAAAAAAGCCACCAAAAATGCTAATTTTAACGGAAAGCGATACTTTGTATCAAAAATGGATTCTTCACTACTTGTTTTATTTGAATTTTCGTTGATCTCATTAACCAATTGATCAAATGAACCTTCAGGGTCAATTTGCATAAAAACAGTTTTAGCTTCATCAAGTAAACCACTTGAAATAAGCCAGCGAGGACTTCTTGGAATACGAAAACACAATAGTGTATAAAAAATAGCAGGGAATGCTTCAACCCCCATCATCCAGCGCCAAGCATTTTCACCAATTTCACTTAATAAATAATTTGAAACAAAGGCCAATAAAATTCCCAATACCAAGCTAAATTGATACAATCCAACTAACCGTCCACGATCTTTTGCTGGAGCGATTTCGGAGATGTATGCAGGAGCTGCAATAGTGGAAACGCCCACTCCTAAACCCCCAATAAATCTAAAAATTGCAAAACTGAAAGGATCATTTGCTAAAGCAGATCCTATTGCGGATACAGAATAAAAGACACCTACCCACAGTAAAGTTTTCTTACGCCCTAACCTTTGGGTTGGAAAAGCGCCAAATAATGCTCCTGCAACTGTTCCCCACAAAGCCATCGCCATTACTACACTTCCATGGAAAGCATCTGAAGAGCCCCATAAACTTTGAAGCTTCTTATCTGCTCCAGAAATTACTACTGTATCAAAGCCAAAAAGTAATCCTGCAAAAGCAGCTACTAAAGACCAATAGAAAACTTGTTTCATTTTGTAATTAAATATTGTTTATTAAAAACTCTTTTCAAATTTCAAGATAACCATTTAATAAAAAAGAAGCTTTTTGATCAAAATAAATTTCATCAGAAAACTTTAGGTTGAGACTTATGCCTAATAATAAATGTATATTAAAGTTATATCTTTAAATTAAAATAATTTTCTTATGTTTTTACATTTTAGATCTAATCTCTTCTTAATTGTCTTGTGTATTACATTAATTCAATGCAATTCCCATTTACCAAAAAATCCTAAAATTGCTATTGCGGGCTTGGCTATTGAGTCAAGTACTTTCTCTCCGGCTAAAACTGAAGCTGATGCATTTTTAGCAAGAGAGGGTGATGCTGTTTTTGATTATTATCCTTTTTTGAAACAAGATAGTCCTCAAAGACAAGCTGCAAATTGGGCTCCTACATTACGAGGGCATGCTCTGCCAGGTGGTATCGTAACACGAAAAGCATATGATTCTCTTGTAGGAAAGACCTTAGCTATGCTTAAGACAGAATTACCCTTAGATGGTCTTTTTTTTGATATCCATGGTGCTATGAGTGTTGAAGGCATTGGCGATCCCGAAGGTGATTTTATTCAAAAAATAAGGTCTATTATAGGTACTGAAACTCTTATTTCTACTTCCATGGATCTCCACGGAAATGTTTCTAAGCGTCTTGCAGAGAACACGGATTTAATTACCTGCTATCGAATGGCCCCTCATGAAGACGCACTAGAGTCAAAGCAAAGAGCTGTTGACAACCTATTAGAAAGATTAATTAGTGGGAAAGGAAGACCCAAATTCAAGGCTTGGATTCCTGTCCCTATTTTACTTCCTGGAGAAAAGACTAGTACACGTATTGACCCAGGTAAAAGCTTATATGCTAAGGTGCATCCTATGACAGAAAAAAAGGGGGTAATAGATGCTGCAATTTGGGTTGGATATGCTTGGGCAGACGAACCTCGAAATCATGCTGTGGTCATGGTTACTGGTGATAATAAAAAAGAGGTAAGTGAAAGTGCTGAAAGTTTGGCAAAAGATTTTTGGGATGCCCGTAAAAAATTCAAATTTGTGGCTCCAACTGCCACCCTCGAAACTAGTTTATCTTATGCTTTAAAATCAGATAAAAAACCCTATATCATTAGTGATATGGGTGATAACCCAACTGCAGGAGGTGCTGGAGATGTTACTTGGACTTTGCGAGAATTATTAAATAATAAAGCTTTTAAAAAAGATTCTGGTCCAGAACTTATTTATGCCTCTATTCCAGGTCCAGAAATGATCAAATCAGCATTAAAAGTTGGGGTAAATAATAAAGTTATCGCTAAGGTAGGTGCCGAAGTAGATAATCGATTTGCTCCCCCTATTCTATTAGAGGGAATAGTTGAAGCTATCCATCACGGAGATATACATGCAGAAACGGAAGTGGTAGTTAAAGTAGGAAGTATTAGAGTCATTGTTACTAAAAAACGAAAACCTTATCATAGAGAGAAAGACTTTACCCAGTTAGGACTTAACCCAAAAGGAGCAGATATTCTTGTTGTAAAAATTGGTTATTTGGTTCCTGAATTATATAATATTCGCGGGGACTGGATTATGGCCCTTACCCCAGGAGGTGTGGATCAAGATTTAGCCCGTCTTGGTCACAAACGAATCAAAAGGCCAATGTTTCCTTTAGACAAAGACATGGACAATGTCGATTTAAATACCCGTTTTATTAAAGCTTCTAATGCACTTTAAAAACAATCTTAGATGAGAAGTTTTATCCTTCTTGCTTTTTTTTCATTTTTTCTAAGTTGCTCCAGATTTGGGAATTCGCTGCTTTCTGATCAAATTCAAATTGATGGTTTACAAAAATCAGTTGAAATATTGAGAGATCAGTGGGGAATAAACCATATTTATGCTCAAAACCAACACGATCTATTTTTCGCTCAGGGTTATGCTGCTGCCAAAGATCGTTTATTCCAATTTGAAATATGGCGGAGACAAGCTACAGGTTCAGTTGCAGAAATTTTAGGGGCAGAGGAAATAAATCGTGATATCGGAGCTCGCCTTTTTAAATTTAGAGGTGACCTAACGGAGGAATTAAATCATTATCATCCTCAAGGAAAAGTCATTATTGGGGCTTATGTAGAAGGAGTAAATCAATATATTACTGAAATATTAGAAACTCCTGAAAAGCTTCCTCTTCCATTTAAAATGATGAATATTTTACCTCAGAAATGGACAGCTGAGGTTGTTATCTCGAGACATCAAGGTCTACTGGGAAATATTGTAGAAGAACTTCAAATAGGAAGAGCAGTTGCTAAGCTAGGACCTCAAAAGGTAAAAGATCTAATTTGGTTTCATCCTAAAGAACCTAAAATCACTTTAGACAATAAAATAGATCAAGAATTAATTTTTGAAGATATATTAGCGCCCTATAATGCCTTTAGAAAAAATATTCAGTTTCAAGCAAAACATCTTGACTCAATTTATAGAGGTCCTGACGGTATTGATTATGTTAATCAATACAATGGATTATCGAAAGATTCCTTAGCAATTGGCAGCAATAATTGGGTACTTAATGGAAGTAAAACAATAGATGGAAATACTTACATGGCGAACGATCCACATCGAACAATAGCTATTCCTTCACTGAGATATATGGCTCATTTAGTAGCCCCAGGGTGGAATGTTATAGGAGGAGGAGAGCCTGAAATTCCTGGAATTTCCATTGGGCACAATCAATACGGTGCGTGGGGTTTAACTGTGTTTAGAACAGACGGCGAGGATCTTTACCAGTACCAATTAAATCCTAAAAATCCACTCCAATATAATTATCAAGGTAAGTGGAGAGATTTTAAAATAATTAAAGAAAAAATTGTTGTTAAAGGAGCCGAAGATAAGGAAGTTGAGCTCTATTACACTCTTCACGGCCCTGTAACTTATCTAAATAAAAAAGCTTTGAAGGCTTTTGCTGTTCGCTGTGCTTGGCTAGAGCCTGGAGGTTCGCCCTATCTCGCTTCGCTAAGAATGGATCAGGCTAAAAATTGGGAAGAATTTAAGTTCGCTTGTTCATTTAGTAATATCCCTGGAGAAAATATGGTATGGGCAGATCGAGAAGGTAATATTGGTTGGCAAGCTGTTGGAATTGCACCAATAAGAGAAACCTTTAGTGGGCTTGTCCCTGTTCCAGGTAACGGATCTTACGAATGGGGTGGATACTTACCAATTTTAGAAAAACCAAATTCTTCAAACCCGGAGAAGGGCTATATCGCAACAGCAAATCAAAATATTACTCCTTCTAATTATACCAGATGGGATGCTATAGGTTACACTTGGTCAGATCCATATCGAGGTGAGCGGATTGATGAAGTGCTTAGCCGAAGAAATGATTTTAATGTGGAGGATATGAAAGCCCTTCAGGTAGATGTCACTTCTTTACCTGCAAGAACCTTAGTCCCATTTCTTGAAAACATTTCACAGAATGATTTTGATAAAGAAATTTTGAAAGATTTATTTGAATGGGATTACCAATTGAAACCAAATTCCATTGCTGCAAGTATATATGTATCATGGGAAAAAGAAATCATTCGTGAAGCTAGCGATAGATTTATTCCTGAGTCAGCTAAACCTTATATATCTTCTTTACAGCTTAAACGTATTATTGAATGGATTAAAGAACCTAAAAATATGTTTTTAGGACCCTTAGAACGAGATCTTTTTTTACATAATACTTTTAGTAAAGCTGTCGCTAATCTTAAAAGTAGGCTGGGAGAGGATCCGAAAAAATGGCAGTATGGACAAGTAAAGAATAAACACAGTTTTATAACTCATGCCTTAGGGAAGGTTGCCAATAATATATTTTCGGAAAAATTAAACGTCGGGCCACTCCCACGAGGAGGAAATGGTTATACTACCGGTTCAACAGGCGGGGATTACCGCCAAAGTAGCGGAGCTAGTTTTCGAATGATTGTAAATACTGGAGATTGGGATGCCGCTATTGGTACAAATTCCCCTGGTCAATCGGGGGATCCTAAAAGTCCTTTTTACAGTAATCTATTTAAGGATTGGGCAGAAGACCAATATTTTCCTATATATTTCTCTAAAGATAAAATCGAAGGAGTTACTTATAAAAAAACGATTCTAAATCCAAAGTTTAATTTACCTAAAGAATAAAAAATATTACTATTGATATAGTGCCTGATTTCCTTATTTATTCAAAGCAAAAAGAGCTTGAAAAGCAACCATACTTAACAAACCCTTTAAGATATTCCGTTACGTGAATAACGCCCAATAAAATTACACTAATTTTTTGGCAAGCTACCTTTAAAAAAATATTATTTATTCTCTTAACTAATAATTCAGACAAGATAAGTGTTGAGAAATACTTTTTTTATTAAGTTTTTAATTTGCTCTGTTTTGTTTTTTTATAAGGTTCAAAGCTGAGCCCTCTTTAAACCACTCAATTTGTTGAGTGTTGTAGGTATGGTTCGCTAAAACGGTATCTCTTCTCCCATCTGCATGAATAACTTCAATAGTAATTTGCTTCCCAGATGTAAAGTCTTTCAAATCAATAAAATTAAAAGTATCATCTTCTTGAATCAAATCGTAATCCCCCTCATTATCAAAGGTAATGCCTAACATCCCTTGCTTTTTTAAATTAGTCTCGTGAATACGTGCAAAAGATTTAACCAATACAACTTTTACTCCTAAAAATCGAGGTTCCATAGCAGCATGCTCCCTAGAAGAGCCTTCCCCATAGTTGTGATCTCCAATAACCACTGTTTCAATTCCTGAAGCTTTATAATGTCTTTGAACATCAGGGACACCAGCGTAATCTCCTGTCAATTGGTTTTTTACAAAATTTGTTTTTTTGTTGAAGGCATTTACAGCACCAATTAAACAATTATTTGAGATATTATCCAAATGTCCACGAAAACGAAGCCAAGGACCTGCCATTGAAATATGATCTGTTGTACATTTCCCTAATGCTTTGATCAACAACTTTGCTCCGATAAGATTTTCAGAATTCCAAGGTGAAAAAGGAGTTAGTAGTTCTAACCGTTCTGAATTCTCTTTTACCACGACCTCAACTCCTGTACCATCTTTTAGCGGTGCGAGATAACCATTTTCCTTGACGTCAAACCCTAAAGGAGGTAATTCTATTCCCGTTGGAGGATCAAGCTTTACTTCTTCACCTTTTTGATTTATAAGACTATCTTCTAGGGGATTGAAATCCAACCTCCCTGAAATAGCAACTGCCGCAACCATTTCTGGAGAAGCCACAAAGGCATGAGTATTCGGATTTCCATCAGCACGTTTTGAAAAATTCCGGTTAAAAGAATGAATTATGGAGTTTTTTTCTTGTTTGTCTGCTCCCTCACGAGCCCATTGTCCAATGCAAGGACCACATGCATTAGTGAATATTTTTGCATTTAAATCTTCAAAAATATCTAGAAGACCGTCACGCTCTGCTGTATAACGCACTTGTTCAGATCCAGGGTTAATCCCAAATTCTGCTTTTGTTACAAGGTTTTTTTCTACAGCTTGCTTTGCAATAGAAGCAGCTCGAGAAAGGTCTTCGTATGAAGAATTAGTGCAGGATCCAATTAGTCCCCATTCAACTTTAAGGGGCCACTGATTTTCTTTTGCTACTTTAGGCATTTCAGAAACCGGAGTTGCTAAGTCTGGAGTAAAAGGACCATTGATATGTGGTCTTAATTTATCTAAGTTAATCTCTATTACTTGATCGAAATATTTTTCAGGATTCTCATATACTTCAGGGTCAGCCGTTAAGTGATGTTTCACGGTATTTGCTGCATCAGCGACATCGTTCCGATCAGTAGCTCTAAGATAACGCTCCATTGATTTGTCATATCCAAAAGTTGATGTTGTAGCTCCTACTTCTGCTCCCATATTACAAATAGTCCCTTTGCCTGTACACGACATTGACTCAGCTCCTTCTCCAAAATATTCAATAATAGCCCCAGTCCCTCCTTTAACTGTAAGAATTCCGGCTACTTTTAAAATTACGTCTTTAGGTGCTGTCCATCCGTTTAACTTACCTGTAAGTTTAACGCCAATGAGTTTAGGAAATTTTAATTCCCATGGCATATCTGCCATTACATCAACAGCATCCGCCCCTCCAACACCAATAGCCAACATCCCAAGTCCCCCAGCATTTACAGTATGAGAGTCAGTGCCAATCATCATTCCTCCTGGGAACGCATAATTTTCTAAAACCACTTGATGAATTATTCCTGCTCCAGGCTTCCAAAAACCAATTCCATATTTATTCGAAACAGATTCCAAAAAATCAAAAACTTCTGCAGAAGAACTATTAGCTGATTTTAAATCTTCTAAAGCTCCTGATTTGGCTTGAATTAGATGATCGCAATGAACAGTTGTTGGGACAGCTACTTTTGATTTTCCGGCTTGCATGAATTGTAATAAAGCCATTTGTGCAGTTGCATCTTGACAAGCAATACGATCAGGTGCAAAATTTACATAATCTTTTCCACGATTATACACCTCGTTTGAATTTGTATCCCATAAATGAGAATATAAAATCTTTTCTGATGCTGTTAATGGGGTTCCTGTAATTTCTCTTGTTGCCCCAATATGATTATCCAATCTCTCATACAGTGCTTTAATCATTTTAATGTCAAAGGCCATAAAATTCAATTTTGTTTGAACAAAAATACAAAATTAAGTTTTGAGATTTTTTGCGTTTATAAAGAATTAATTAAAACTTAAAATGTTGATATTCCCTAGCATAATAACAATATTAAAAAATTATATTGATTAAAAATTTATTTAATTTTATTAAACATTTATATTAAGAAATGATTATGCTTCTTAGGTGTGTTTTATTTTTGCTGATTTTAATCATCCCTAATCTTATGAGTAGTCAACAAGAATCTTACTACTCTCTTTATCGTTATAATATGAATGTGATCAATCCTGCCTATGCAGGAGCTGATGCGGCCAATATGCTTTCTTTTACCTCAAGGAGTCAGTGGGCATCTGTTGAAGACGCTCCCAACACTCTTGCTCTTGCTTTTTCCTCTGCCAGAGAAAATAATGTAGGACTAGGAATCTCTTTGGTATCTGATAAAGTATTTATAGAACAACAAACCTTTGCTTATGTAGACTTCTCATACAAGCTTCAAACCAGTGGAGAGTCTGCCCTGTTTTTAGGGCTAAAAGGTGGTGGTAACTTCTACAGTGCAGATCCAACTTCACTGGTTACTTCCGCTCAATTAAGTGATCCTACTAAGATAAGATTGAGTAGGTTTAGTCCCAATATTGGAGCAGGAGCTTATTTTAAGGCTACCAATTATTGGGTCTCGTTTTCTATACCCAGGCTATTTAATGTAAAAAGAAATGGTGATAATCTAGCAGTGACAGCTAAAGACAGGGTGCATACTTATTTAGGTGGTGGGGTAGACCTGCCTGTATCTAACGGGATCTATATAAAACCATCACTGATGATTAGAAAGGTAAAGGGTCTTCCTACCACAGCTGATATCACTGGAATGGTCAGTTGGCAGAATCAGTTTGATATTGGAATATCAATAAGAACCAATAGCTCGATGGCTCTTATGAGTATGATCTCTCTTGGGATGTTTGATATAGGATATGCCTATGAGACTCCAACAGATAACGGACTCTCTCAATTAAACCTAAGAACACACGAACTGGTACTTAGAATTAACCTAGGGGAAAGTGAGCCAAGTGAGGAGGAAGAGCTTGAGGCTGATCTCGAAGAGTAACTATATTAGTTATTATTTAAGAAATCAAATATTAAATCCTTATATTTAAAATATGGAAAATATTGCTATTCTTGCTCAGCTAATCATTGCAATATCAATTGTGGTCGTTTGGGTATTCCGCTTTGATAATATAGTCATGGAATTCAAACAATATGGTTTATCACCACTAATCAGAAGTATGGTGGGTGCTTCTAAAATTGCTTTATCTACTTTGTTGGTCGTAGGAATCTTTTACAAAGAAGTCGTTTTTATTTCAGCCTTGCTTATGGCTTTTTTAATGATCTGTGCTCAAATTGCTCATATTAAGGTAAAAAACCCTTTGACAAAATATATACCCTCTTTTCTACTTTTGATAATGTCACTATTTGTAGCTGCAGTCGACTCCGGTTTACTTTAAAATATGACATTCTCTCTAATTCTTATCCTCATTTCTGGGGTTTCATTTGTTATTTATGGAATATCCTCATTTTTTTCTAAAAAAATGCTTGGTGAATACAAGCGTTGGGGCTATCCTGAGCAGCGTCTTTTAATTGGAGGGCTACAGTTTTTAGGTGGGTTAGGTCTTTTCATAGGCTTGTATTTTAAGCCACTAATCCCTTTGTCTTCAGCTTCGTTATTGTTGCTTATGCTTGCTGCAATTGGTGTTCGTATAAAAATTAAAGATCAACCTATAATGATGCTTCCTGCAGTTTTTTATGCTTTAATAAACTTTTTAATTTTAATAAATTCTACTTTTTAAATAGATGTTTTTGAATTTATTTTATGATTTGCAAAAAGACCATTTGAAATCTAAATTATTTTGTTCTAGATCCTTCAACTTCAAACATTCCTGCAGCTATCCCTGTGATAGTGTCTCCTTCGAAATCTAATTCAAAATCTATTTGATTTCCATCGACAAATGCTTCAATTAAAAATGTTTTATCATCAATCTCATAAGAGGAAAGAATTTCCATTTCCTTTTTAATATTATCATTTTCATAAACTATCTCAGAGAGATAGGTGTCACTTTTTTTTGAAATAGTTAGAACCCCAGGAACATCCACACCATCAATATCTAAAACTTTTACTTTAAATGTACCAATAAAAGGGTTTATGTTTTGGCTTTTGAAAATAGCGCAGGAGAGAAAAAAAGAGAGTAGTATTAATAAAAAAGATTTTTTCATTTCAATTAGTTTATGGTTAATAAGCTACTAATATAAATAAACTCTATCATTGTCTTAATTGTAATTTATCTTCCCTTCAGGAATTCTCTTATCTAAATTTAATGTGTTTCTTACACCATTTGCACTAATGACAACAATGTTTGCTTGTGAATCAAAATTTTCAGTTAGAAGGCTGTTTTGTATACTAATTGTTTTAATTTCACTTACATTACAAGCCTCTAATTCACAGAAAATTACGCTG
>Ga0233396_1000641_pt1 | contig 16584 bp, 14 predicted proteins | sample 32DmetaG_FD_183169 | JGI IMG/M metagenome (GOLD analysis project Ga0233396, IMG submission 183169) | Seawater microbial communities from Monterey Bay, California, United States - 32D | ecosystem: Environmental > Aquatic > Marine > Coastal | place: USA: California | collected 2016-10-19 | reverse complement strand
GTGTGGATCAGACAAATGCCGGATTGGGTGCAGCAAGAAATGCAGGCATGCGGGCGGCAAAGGGCGATGCGTGGGCATTTTTAGATGCAGATGATGTTTGGGGTTCGAATAAATTGGCCCATGGACGAGACTATTTAATGCGCAATCCAGAAGTTCAGTGGTTCTACACGCCCATTTTCGAATGGAGTCCAGGAAAGGAAGGCGCCGGGATGCGCATGCGCGCTTGTCCGAAGATCCAAAATGTGGAAGATTTTTTGGCCATGAATCCCATTGTGCCTAGCACGGTGATTATGCGATCAGATACGACGTTTAGATGGGAGGAAGATCGGGATATGCAAGAAGATGTAGGTGCCTATTTGGCGTTGTTTGCTCAGGGTATTCTGCCCGAGAAGATTCCGCATTGCACCACTAAATATAGATTGGATTTTGGAATGACTGCCGATGCCGAAGGACATGTCGCTAAGGTGATGCGAGCAGTGGTAAAGGCAAGGGAATTGGGCCATATTGATGACCAGCAGCTGGCGCTTTATGAGGTGCGGAAGGCTTACGAACTTGCAAGGACATACAAGAAACGTGGCGATAAAACGGAGCAGAAAAAGTGGAAGAAGGAAGCGCTGCTTAAGGCAAAGGCAGCACGTGTTCCATCAAATTTATTTTGGCGACTTCGTTGGTTGATCTAAAAAGATCATGTGCGTAACACTGAGGTAGGAGAAAGGATAGTCGTTGAGTCCTTTCGTCCATTGCAAAACTGACCTGCTTTTTCCACCAAAGTTTCTATCGATGCTTAGGTTCAGTATACGGGGCCAATCACCGTCTCTAAAATATCCAGTAAAGGTTTTTAATTCAGCGTGGAGGCCGATGCCATGGTCCATTCTTTGGGTAATTGAAACGTTACCCAGGAATCCATCGTTTTGGGGGTAGTCCACCCAGTGCGTTTGATAGACCTGGAAGCCAGCGTTAGAAGAAATCCAAAATCGGGTATACTTCGGATTCCAGCGTCCGGTGAAAAAGAAAGCGTACCCAGGTGCATCTGTAAAGCGAGCATTGTTTAGCGGACCGGCGGCAGTCTTCAGGTGCGTCGTGAAATACACTTCCTTTGTGCCAGCATCGTTATTTTCATAGAGTCGATGTGAGATATTTACAATGACGTCGCCGGCTTGAATGCCCTGTCCACTTTTGCCTCGAGAAGCGCGCAGATCGCGCACATCTGTTGTCGTTCTAAACGCTTCCACACTTTGGTGTACCACGTTGAATAGTGTTTTTCCTGAGACCAATTGGACCTCATTGTGCCAATTCACAAATTGGTCGTCTCCGCGAAGACTGATTTGCGTGCTGGAGCTGACGTAATTTCTATGTGCTCCTGCCACGGTCGGTATAGGCAACGCATTTGGTCCTAAAAAGGCATGGGAATACGTCATGTAGTGCGTCCATGGTGTGGCACCGTCCCAATTGTGCGTTTGATTCCACCAGTTGAATTGGGCTTGAGCACTGAACGTGATCAAAGAAAGTAGAAGTAAAACCGTACTGCGCCGCATTATTCGAGATCGGTTTTAATTTTCTGTCGCAAGTAAATGAGATTGGCATTTTTTTCGGCCATGTGCTTGTACTTTTCCTCGGGGAGGTACAGCTTTTTCACTTGCTCACTTTCCACCAGTATGGTTTCGAATCGCAAAGCAAAATTGTCCAATTTCTTTCTCAAATAAGGAATCAATTCCTTTTGCTCCTCATTGAAATAACCAAGCTGGATATTATTATCGAGGGATATCTGCAATGTATTCTTATCAAGAATTTTGGGGACCTGCACCGAAAGTAGCGTGCGTATAGCTGTTTTTACGTGCCTTTGCTTCACATAAGTTCCAAGCGCGTCGATTAATTCCTTTTCGTTGAATACACTCTGAGGACCTTCCTGTGCCTGAGGGGCAGCTTCCTCATCCGCCGATTCAGGTACAAAAACGGGTGAATTATTTTCTTTCGAAAGATCATTCAATGCCGCCATTAGGGATAGACCACCACTATTAGGTTTCGCTGGCTGTGGAGTCGGTTTTTTTGATGCGATTGGTGCCGCTGGTGGTGGCGTTGATGTTTCAGAAGTTGTGTTGTCAAACGCAGCTTCTGGACTCGCAACAGGCGGTTCATGGGCAGCGTTTTCTGGTAGCGCTGGCTCTTCAGGCAGATCATCGGGAGTAGCACCTTTTTCTGCTACTGACTCTGAAGCGGACGAAGCCAAGGTCGCATCCTGTTCCACTGTTGGAGTAGTAGCGGCTTGATGAGTGTTTTGTGCCTGGGTTGTTGCCGGCGCGGTATCTGGTACTGGTGCCGTTCGCTTTGGTAGGGTAGGCGGAAGAAAATCCTCGGTGGATTTAGGAGTTACGCTGGGTTGCGACTTTTTTTTTTCCTGCGAAATAAATTCGACCAATTTTAACAGCCCTAATTCCACTAATATCCGCGGTTGACTCGCCATTTTGTATTGACCGTCGAGCTCATTGAAGACCTTCAATCCATGGAGTAAGAAGCGCGTAGAACTCGCCTTACTTTGGCTGAGGTATTGTTCTCGTATTGATGGACCAACTTCGAGTAATTCCACGGTGCGCGGTTCTCGTGCAACCAATAAGTCTCTAAAGTGCTTTGCCATTCCTACAACGAATTCATGTCCATTGAATCCCTTTTCCAAAACTTCATTATAGAGAAGGAGTAAGTCTGGATAGTTCACCTCATTAGCCAGATTTATGGTACGGAAGAAGTAGTTGTAGTCCAGAATGTCGAGTACATTAACAACTTGGTCGTATGTCAATTCATTACCCGAAAAGCTAACCATTCGATCGAATAATGAAAGGGCATCACGTAAGGCGCCGTCCGCCTTTTCTGCAATCATGTGCAAGGCTTCAGGTTCTGCATTTACGCCCTCTTTTTCTGCAACGAACGCCAAATGACCGGCAATATCATCCACTGTTATACGCTTGAAGTCAAAAGTTTGACAGCGAGATAAGATGGTTGGTATGATTTTGTGCTTTTCTGTGGTCGCTAAAATAAAGATGGCGTGCGCAGGTGGTTCCTCCAGGGTCTTGAGGAAGGCATTGAAGGCCTGCTGCGATAGCATGTGTACCTCATCAATGATGTATACCTTGAATTTACCGGTTTGCGGTGCAAAACGCACCTGATCAATGAGTCTACGGATATCATCCACAGAATTGTTCGAAGCGGCATCGAGTTCGAAAATATTGAGAGCTAATTCTTCCTCATTCAAATCAGCGCCACCATTGATTACTTTTGCCAATATGCGTGCACAAGTAGTTTTTCCTACCCCGCGCGGTCCACAAAATAATAGGGCTTGTGCTAGATGATCGTTGTCGACGCTTTTGAGCAGTGTATCGGTAATATGTGACTGTCCCACGACGGCTTCAAAGGCCTGCGGGCGGTACTTTCTTGCTGATACGACGAATTGCTCCATAGCACAAATATAAGCGGTGATTGGACCAATTTCTACAGGAATAAAAAAAGACCTGTAAACACGTTGCTAACATACCTTGTCCGAATGGGAAAAGTCTCGTACATTTGCACTCCTTAATTTTTAAGTTCAAATAATTATGAATCAGTACGAAACCGTTTTCATTTTGAATCCCGTTTTATCTGAAGATCAGGTAAAGGAAGCGGTAGATAAGTTCGTAGGCCTCATGAAAGAGAAGGGCGCGAGCATTATCAACAAAGAAAACTGGGGCCTCAAGAAGATGGCTTACCCAATCCAAAAGAAAAAAAGTGGTTTTTACCACTTTGTAGAATTTACAGCTCCAGGTGAGGCAATCGCTCCATTGGAAGTTGAATTCAAACGCGACGAGCGCATCATGCGTTTCTTGACCGTTAGAATGGACAAATACGGCATCGAATACGCTGCAAAGCGTCGTGCAAAAGCTAACGCATAAATACTTAGACTATGGCATTTAAAGGAAAAGGTGATGTGCGTTACTTGCAGCCCATCAACGTAGAAAGCGGCAACCAAAAGAAATACTGTCGTTTTAAGAAATCCGGTATTAAATACATCGACTACAAGGATCCAGATTACTTGTTGCGTTTTGTAAACCCTCAAGGTAAAATCTTACCTCGTCGTTTGACCGGTACTTCATTGAAATATCAAAGAAAATTGTCTACAGCCATCAAACGTGCTCGTCACATTGCATTGATGCCTTACGTAGCTGATAACCTCAAATAATTCAGTACCATGGAAATCATTCTAAAGAAAGACGTAGAAAACTTAGGTTTTACTGACGACGTGGTAACTGTTAAAGATGGTTACGGTCGTAACTTTTTAATTCCTCAGGGAATAGGAGTATTGGCTACAGAAAGTGCAAAGAAGGTTTTAGCAGAAAACTTACGTCAACGCGCTCACAAAGAAGCGAAAGCAATTGCTGATGCAAAAGCTACTGCTGAGAAATTGGGTGCAGTTGAATTAAAGATGTCTGCGAAAACTGGTCAAGGCAATAAATTGTTCGGTTCGATCACTAATGGCCATGTTGCTGATGCACTTGCAAAAGACGGCGTGTCATTGGACAAGAAATTCATCCAAATCGTGGGTGGTTCTGTGAAAGCTCTAGGACATTACACTGCAAACGTTCGCCTTCATCGTGAGGTTGTTGTAGCGTTCGAATTTGACGTTATTGCTGAAGCTTAATTCAGTTAAAACTAATAGTAAAAGCCATCCCAATGGGGTGGCTTTTTTTTGCCCTAAAAATGAAAAAAGAATCGAACCCAATTTTCGTGAAGTACTTAACCATTGGAGTAGTAGCAGGGCTTCTACTAGGATTATTTATGGATGATGTTGGTTTATGGATTTCCCTAGGTACGAGCTTAGGTGCAGCCGTAGGGTATCAAAAAATGGAGCGTTAGAAGCACCACTCCCAGTATTTATTCGTGCCTCAAGGCATCTACGGGGTTTAGGGCGGCCGCCTTACTTGCAGGATACCAACCCGCTAAGAGACCGACGCCTACGGATAGTATGAAGGCTACAGTAATCCAAGTCCATGGGATAAAGAATTCACCATCTACCATATTTGCTACGACATTCCCTATAACAATACCAAACACGATACCCGTCCAGCCCCCCAGTTGGGTAATGACCACGGCTTCCCCCAGGAATTGAGTGCTTATACTTTTCTTGGTAGCACCCAACGCTTTCCTAGTTCCTATCTCACGTGTTCGCTCCGTAACACTTACGAGCATAATATTCATCAAGGCTATAGACGCCCCTAAAAGCGTGATGATTCCAATTATAAAAGCGCCCGTAGTGACCATTCCTAGGTTGTCAATCAAGCTTTTCGCGATACTGTCACTGCGAATGATAAAGAAGTTGTTTTCTTCTTTGGGCTTAAGCTTTCGAACACTGCGCATCAAGGCGGTACACTGTCCTTGTACTGCATCTAATAAATGTGCGCTTGGTGCATTTACACTGAGGGTATAATTGGGCCGGCCAGCTGTGAAGTTTGCCCGTGCATAGGTAATGGTAACCCAGGCTCCGCGATCTCCGGAGAACATCCCTGAATTCCCTTTTTCAGCAAGAACGCCCACGACCATGTAGGGTTTGCCGCGCATTTTCACCATCTCACCTACTGCTGAAGCTTCACCAAAAAGGGTGGTTTTTGTCTCATTCCCTAGGATGACATAGTTTTTTCCGCGCTGCACGTCGTCTGCTGTGAAGTTTCGTCCTTCAGACAATTCAAATCCTCCCGTATATAAATAGTTTTCGTCTGCAGCGGTAACCATATTGTTGGGGTTTGTACTGACATTACCGAAACTCAGTTGCTCTGCACCTCCCGCTACATAGGTGAGGCTCGTCCTGGCTCCAGCAAACGCCATGCGGTCTTTAAATGATTTTGCTTGGCGGTAGGAGATGTTGGGATTCTGTCTTCGTTTTGAGCCGCCGGCGAAAAATCCACCTTGCGAATTTCTAAGGGTTAACGTATTCGCACCGAGGCTGGTGAAGTTGCTTTCCAAACTCTGTTTAAGTGCATCGGTCGCACTTAAAATACCTACCAGTGCCATGATGCCAAACGAAATGATCAATGAAGTAAGCACCGTTCTAAGCGGTGACGCTTTGATGGCGGACCAGGATAAGGAGAGGGTTTCAGAAAAAGCTTTAGTCTTCATGGGCTTAGCAGTGGGGTAACTCCAAATTTAGCAATTACTTTTACGCTATGGCGCAAAAGGACATATATACATTGGGGTTTTTGGCTGGTGGCTATAAAGCAGTCGCCCAATTCAAAGGAATTGATTTGACTCAATTCCCTGCACCGCCAGAAAAAAACAGTCCCCTTAATTCTTTGCTGGTTGGATGGGATGCTGCGGATTGGCAAGTCATGACACCTTTGTTGACTTCCGGCAAGATGCCTTATTTGACTGCGCTCATGGAAGGTGGTGTACAGGCCCAATTGGCCACACTGGATCCGCCTATCTCGCCCATGCTTTGGAGCACCATTGCTACAGCACAATGGCCTTCTAAGCACGGTATTCATGGGTTTACAGAGATAGAGAATGAGGCGGTGAGAGCCGTTCGAGGCTCCTCAATACAAGTGCCAACTTATTGGGATGTACTCGAAGAAAATGGCCTTTCATGCACGACAGTAGGTTGGTGGCCTTCTCACCCTGCACCTGAAAGTAAAGGCGGTGGGGTGCGGATTTCTAACCTCGCTCCTGCAGAAGATGGGAATTGGCTCGGTGAAGGCATACGTCCTTCTTATCTAAAGCCCATAGCAAAGGCCTTATTACTGCAGCCCGAGGAAATACCGGCGCAGGTCATTGCTTTGTTTTTCCCAAATCTTGAGGTAAGCAGCGAAGACGAAGTGGTACGGAGTGTGTTGAAAATCACAACGCATGCACTCAACGTACATACCCTTGCAACATTGGCCTTAGCCTATGGAGATCAGGTACACGCTAGTATATACTACGACGCATTAGATCATTACAAACACCTAGGGATGAAGTACCATCCTCCGCAGTTGCCAGGTGTGTCGGATGAAGCATTTGCGGCCTACAAACACATCGTAACGGCAGCATACAGATTGCACGACCTTTTCCTTGATGCTCTTCTAGGTTTTACTAGCGAAAAGACCACCACTTTTTTGATCAGTGATCACGGTTTTAAATCCGGTGAGGAGCGTTGGGGCCAATTACCGGATCATGCCGGTGCACCAGCCCTAGAACACCGCCATTTCGGTGTGTTCTTAGTAAAGGGTGCTACGGTGAATACTGAAGCATTGACCAGCGGTTTAACGCTTTTAGACATCGCGCCTACGCTGCTGGCCGTTCACCAGTTGAAAGCCCTTCCTGATATGAAAGGGAGGGTGGCACCATGTATAGCATCTGAACTCAAAGCGTCTCGTGTGCCTAAAGTCACAGGAAAACGCTCAGAAGATCAAGAGTCTGTAGCGCTCGAATCATCCATGCTTTCAGATTTGATTGCCATGGGATATCTTGATGCTCAGGCAGCAGAAGTCACAGATCAACGCCTTTTAGAAAACAGTTATTACCTCGCGAGAAGTCTGCGCGCTGAGGGTAGGCCTGAAGATGCCTGGCGAGAATTGACAGCGGTAGGACTAAATAAAAAGTCACCACTACGTTATCTACAGCTAGGTGCAGCACTACTTGCGGAAGCAAAGCAATTTAATGCATTGGGCGAGCTACTTACGTGGGTAGCGCAAGAACAGGGGCAATCTGAGATTTGGTCGTATTACCGTGCTTTGGTTGCTTTATCTAAAAATGAAAAATGGACTGCGCCGAATTTATCAGGGCATACCATGGATATATCTACCGCAATCCTTTGGGGTAGATTTTTAGTAAAAGCGAGCCTCTACAAGAACTTACATGAACTACTACAGCCCTTAGCAGAAGACCGACCTGATGTATTAAATCTTTGGCTTCGGTATTATTTACACGTTGAAAATTGGGAAGAGGCCATACGGGTTGCACTCAAAAGCACCGCATTAGTTTTCCACCAGCCGTGGGTCCATGGTGCCTTAGCATGGCTGTTCGTTAAGACAGGCGATATCGAGGCGGCTCGCACGGCGAAGGCTGTACAGCAGACGCTACTTCCTGAGCAAAACGAAGCGCCATTGTTCGTGGTGACCGGTCCGCCTCGCAGCGGTACGTCTCTTGCCATGCAGCTGTTACAATCTTTGGGAGTAGAGCCGATCACAGATGAAACGCGTAAAGCGGATAATTTCAACGCTGCCGGTTACTTTGAGCATGAAAAAATAAAGAATTGGACATTTGATGCACAATGGTTGCAAAGTCAGCGTGGACAATCGGTTAAAGTCGTAGCGCCGTTACTCGTTAAGGCGCCGCTACCGGAAGGTCCAAAAGTCATACTAGCCATGCGACGTGAAAGTCAAGCACTGCTGAAAAGTCAGCGCCATATGATGGGAGTGGAATCGGCACCATTGCAATGGGATGAAATGAATCGTTGGGAAAAAGCGCACGACGAAATGGTCTTACTATTTTCAATGGATGCTCATGCCACAGTTGTTGAACTATGGTTTGAAGATCTCATCGAAGCTGAGCTGCAGGGGGCTGCATCGCCTCGATTAAGGCAGTCATTGGCGATTTTAACAAAAGTTTTGAAGAAAACCGTGGATATTTCCAGTCTCAAAGGGGTAGTAAAGACACAGTTGCGACGCTTTTAGGTTTATATTTGCACCCATGGAAAAATCGGATTCTAAACGTCTCAGTCAATATATGGCTACTGCTGCCGCTCTTCTCGGGGGTACAGCTGCACAAGCACAATATCAATACACGGATATTTCGGATACCACGATTGTGGACGGAATCTTTGAGTTGGACCTCGACGGGGATACTATCGTAGATTTTACCATTGAACACATTTTAGGCGGAGGCCAATTAGGAAATGTAAATGCGGTGCTTCTGCACCCAGGAGATAGTATTGAAGGGAACCTTGCTATGGGCGCTGGTCAAAATGGCTTTAGCTATGTAGAAAAAGTACTTCCAGGAACTTCCATAGATGCTTCACAGAGTTGGTCGGGCATCAATAATTCTACAGACGCTGGATATATGGCTTTTCATGTAGACGGAGTAGCTTATCCCAACTCAAACTGGGCAGGTCCGATGACAGATGGTTATTTAGGACTTCGTATTGTCAAAAATGATACTGCTTGTTACGGCTGGGCGCGAATCGATGTGGAGGATAGTGCCAAGAGTTTTACCATAAAGGATTGGAGTTTTAATCCAGCAAAGGATAGTGCACACACGGCAGGATTTGAACTATTAGACATCATGGAAACTGTTTTGCGTTCGATGAAAGTCTCTCAGACCGAAGGGTATTTGAACGTTGCTTTTGGGAATCCACAAGGAATAAGTGTTTTCGATGCTACGGGTAAATTGGTTGCAACATCATCAAAAACGGCCCAAGCGCACCGCTTCAGCACTGAACTTTGGTCTTCAGGTATGTACATCGTTCGTATAGAGGGTGACAACTGGTACCATAATCTTAAGGTTTGGATTCCTTAATTCTCAAATTCTGAGCATATTTTTTAAGAAATTAAAGATTTTTCGTCAGGATAATCTTCAATCTTTCAATGTCTGGATTAACGGGTTGATTCTGACATAAAATCACCGCTGAAAATCGCATTTTATGTGGTAAATTCGTGTCGAATTAATAGAGAAATTAGACTTCTATGACCTTTGATATCGATATGATCCGCGAGGTGTATAACCGTTACCCGGAGCGCGTTGCAGCAGCTCGTGCGGCGGTTGGTAAGCCTCTGACTTTAGCAGAAAAGATTTTATACACCCACTTGTGGGAAGGAAATGCCAGTGAGGCCTTCGGTAGAGGCGCTAGCTACGTTGATTTTGCGCCCGACCGTGTGGCTATGCAAGATGCAACTGCTCAGATGGCTTTGTTACAATTCATGCAGGCAGGGAAAGATAAAGTAGCAGTGCCGTCCACTGCGCATGCGGATCACTTGATTCAAGCGCGCATTGGAGCAGATAAAGACCTTCAAGAGGGTATCAACAAGAATAATGAAGTATTCAATTTCTTGTCTTCAGTTTGTAATAAATACGGTATCGGATTCTGGAAACCAGGAGCAGGTATTATTCACCAGGTCGTTTTAGAAAACTATGCCTTCCCAGGAGGTATGATGATCGGTACGGACAGTCATACTGTTAATGCTGGTGGTCTAGGTATGGTAGCTATCGGCGTTGGTGGTGCTGATGCCGTAGATGTAATGGCAGGTATGCCTTGGGAACTTAAATTCCCGAAACTCATCGGTGTAAAACTCACAGGTCGTTTAAACGGCTGGACAGCACCAAAGGATGTTATCTTAAAGGTAGCTGGTATTCTGACTGTTAAAGGAGGAACCGGTGCCATCGTCGAATATTTCGGCGAAGGTGCGGAGAGTATGAGTGCTACCGGTAAAGGAACTATCTGTAACATGGGCGCGGAGATTGGTGCAACCACTTCTACGTTTGGTTACGACGATAGTATGCGCCGTTACTTAGCAGCTACTGGTCGTAAAGATGTGGTTGAGGCGGCAGACGAAGTAGCGGAACACTTAACTGGAGATGCAGAAGTTTATGCAAATCCGGAACAATACTTCGATCAAGTTATTGAGATCAATCTGGATGAATTGACTCCACATTTGAACGGTCCATTTACCCCGGATTTAGCAACACCTGTTGCGGAAATGAAGAAAAAAGCGGCAGCCAACGATTGGCCAACGGATATTGAGTGGGCTTTGATCGGTTCGTGCACAAACTCTTCCTACGAAGATTTGACTCGTGCCGCTTCCATCGTTGCTGACGCAGTAGAGAAAGGCATTGCTCCGAAGGCGATTCTTGGAATTAACCCGGGTTCTGAGCAGGTACGTTACACTGCTGAGCGCGACGGTTTGATGGATACGTTCAACAAACTAGAAGGAACGAGAATCTTTACCAACGCTTGTGGACCTTGTATTGGCCAGTGGGCGCGCGAAGGAGCGGAGAAGCAAGAGAAAAACTCAATCGTTCATTCATTCAATAGAAACTTTGCGAAGCGTGCAGACGGTAACCCGAATACACATGCGTTCGTAACGTCACCGGAAATGGTTGCAGCCATTGCAATTTCAGGTAAACTCGACTTTAATCCGGTCACTGATACATTGACTAATGCCAATGGAGATGAAGTGAAGTTGGCTGAGCCAACGGGTCACGAATTGCCATCAGCAGGATTCGCTGTTGAAGACAATGGTTATCAAGCACCTGCCGAAGACGGTTCAAATATAGATGTAGTTGTGAGCGCAGATTCACAGCGTCTACAGTTGCTCGCACCATTTACTCCATGGGACGGTCAGAACATTAATGGAGCAAAATTGCTCATCAAAGCTTTAGGGAAGTGTACTACAGATCACATTTCTATGGCAGGTCCATGGTTACGCTACCGCGGACATTTAGATAACATCTCTAATAATTGTTTGATCGGTGCAGTGAATGCTTATACGGAGGCTACGAATGCGGTTACGAATCAACTCGATGGTTCAGTCGATGAAGTCCCTAACGTAGCACGTGCATACAAAGCAGCAGATGTTCCAACCATTGTTGTGGGTGATCACAATTATGGAGAAGGTTCTTCTCGTGAGCATGCGGCAATGGAGCCACGTCATTTAGGCGTGCGTGCAGTGATAGTGAAGTCATTCGCTCGTATCCACGAAACAAACTTGAAGAAGCAGGGTATGTTGGGTCTGACTTTCGAAAACGAAGCAGACTACGATCTTATTCTAGCCGACGATACGTTCAACTTTACTGATCTTGCTGAATTTGCACCAGGTAAGCAGTTGACCTTAGAGGTTGTACATGCGGACGGTTCAGTGGATAACGTTAAGTTAAACCACACCTACAACGCTCAGCAGATTGATTGGTTTAAGGCGGGTTCTGCATTGAACTTGATTAAGACGCAGAATAATGCATAAAGCGCAACGCTTTAAATAGGATTCAAATAAAAGCCCGGCGCATTTCAATGCGCCGGGCTTTTTTATCTGCTAAACCGCGGGGCGGTATTATTTCATGAGGTACCCCACTTTTAAACCAAAGTTCCAAACGTACGGTGCCAAATCAGTGCCTATTCCGCCACTAAATCCATAATTTGAATAATTCCAGTAAGCTTGTTTTGTGGTGAAGCCGTAGCCGAATCCTGCAGAATACTCTACCATCAACTGTTCAGACAACACCAACTGGTTACCGAATTCGAGCATCGCGGCTCCTGCGAAAGCCGTTTCACGGGTAGTTGGATACATAAACGTAACTGGATCAGGTGGATGATCGTAATCAATGCGGTCGTAATTAAAAGTCGTAATCATCAGATTAGGTTTGATGTACGAACCTCTCATAATATGTCCATAGCGCATGCGTTGCATGTAGAAATTAGGACTTCTTTTGAATTTAAAACCGGTATAAAGACCTGCTCCCATGGCACGTTCTGGATCATTCCAACCGTTTTGATTTTCATAACCCGCACCCACAAATAAGGCGCCTGCTTCCCAAGAGCTTGATGGATTAATGGCCTCCTCGTATACAACGAACATGTAGTTTTGACTGATAGCGCCAATATCTATCTTAATACCATGTCGACGTTGGTTCGCGTAAATACGCTCATCATCCATCATGGTTTTACTTAAATCCATCACACGACCACTTTCAAATATGATTTTACTCAAGTAATCTTTTTCAATACTAAAAGTTGCGGAATTAACAGGTGACCCATACTCGCGGTACTTAATGAAATCCGGATTTACTTCAATGATGGTTACTTCATCGATCGTTTTATCCTTGTAAATAATCATATCCTGCGCCGCAACTTCTAAAAAGGCAACAGAGCAGGCGAGGATAAGAAGCAGTTTTTTCATGGTTAAATTAATTTGGTCTATTCACTTCAAATATAATGCCGTTTCGCGTTGTAAATTAGTCGAACGATGAAATTCACAAAAACACAACGCGGTTGGGCCATGTACGATTGGGCCAATTCGGTCTATTCACTGGTCATTAGTACCGTTTTATTCCCGCTGTACTATGAGGCAGTCACGAAGAACGAAACGAATGAAGTGTTGTTTTTGGGGCGCTATTGGGAAAATACGGTGGTCTACAGTTATGTCATCGCCGCCTCGTATTTAACTATTTCCATTTTATCGCCCTATCTCGCTGCAATGGCCGATCGCACGGGACGTCGCAAGGTGTTTATGCGAACCTTTATGATTATTGGGGCTTTGAGCACCTCTTGTATGGGGCTGTTCACTGCTGCTAACCCCTGGCTAGGACTTTATCTTGCCTTTTTAGCGAGCGTCGGATTTACGGGGTCTATTGTTTTTTACAACAGTTTCTTACCGGTAATCGCCCCTGCGGAGATGCAAGATCGATTATCTGCGCGAGGCTTTTCTTTAGGCTATTTTGGAAGCGCCTTGTTGCTTATTTTATGCCTGATCCTTGTTCAAATGCCGCAAACATTCGGTTTTGCCGATGAAGGCATTGCTTCTAGATTTTCATTCCTTATTACAGGAATCTGGTGGTTGGGGTTCGGACTGCCAGCGATCAATAGATTGCCTAAAGATGAAGTGAAAGATTATTTTGAAGGTAAGCTGTTTTGGAAAAGCTGGCGCGAGCTATTACTCGTGTTTAAAGAGTTTCGTGGAATAAAATCGCTACGTATTTTTCTTGCAGGCTTTTTCTGGTACAGTGTCGGCATGCAAACCATTATACTGCTTGCAGCAGTTTTTGGATCAAAGGTTTTAAATCTAGAATCCTCGCAGCTTATCATGACCATTTTGATCATTCAATTCGTTGCTATAGCCGGTTCCGCAGTTTTTGCACGCTTGAGTGAACGTACGACGAATGTGTTCGCAATCAAGGTGGGCGTTGCGATATGGATGTTGCTGTGTTTTGCTGCCTATTTTGTCCAGACCGCAGGTCAATTCTATGTTGTCGGCGGTGTCCTGGGGTTTGTTATGGGCGCAGTACAAAGTCTATCACGTTCCACCTACAGTAAGATGCTTCCTGAAACGGAAGACCACACGACGTATTTTAGTTTTTACGACGTTATGGAGAAATTGGCCACAACTTTTGGAATGTTCAGTATAGGCATTCTTGAGGCGTTGACCGGCGATCTTAGAAATTCCGCACTGGCACTCACTGTATTCTTCGGAATAGGTCTAATTCAGATTTTCAGGCTTCGAGGGCTCGAGAAGAAAAGCGCCACTCACACGAATTAGCGTTTCTCCAAAGAATTCGTCTACTTCCTTACCTTGGTAAATACCTTTTACGGTTATGTAGCCTTCGGTGGGCCACAAGCTACTATCAGAAGTGTCCTTCGTTACGATAATTCCATTAGTAAAGGTGATGCTTTTGCGCTCTGCGCTTTGAATGGTATCTGACAGTTGAATTACTGTGCCCGTTTCCCACTCAAAGTCCATCAGTATTCCTGCAAATCCATCGGCACTGCCTTCATATGCAGGCTTCATTTCCATTGCTTTAACAGGTGTTCTAAAGTATTGATAGAGACCGATAGAAGCCGCTCCGGCAACAAAAAATGAAAATGTAATGAGCGCTTTCTTCATGATGTAGGTTTAACTCCGTACCTGACCGATGTAATTGCTCGGGTTGATTTGCTTGAGCTCGGCTTTGACGGTATCGTTTACCTCTAAGGTATCAATAAACTCAGCGATGCTCGATGCAGTTATAGCGCTATTTGTACGGGTTAAAGCCTTGAGCGCTTCATAAGGCTTCGGATAGCCTTCTCTGCGTAGGATGTTTTGGATGGCTTCAGCGACTACGGCCCAATTCGCCTCTAGATCCGCAGCGATTTTACCCTCATTTACTAAGAGTTTACCCAATCCTTTGTTCATAGAAGCTATAGCGATCAGAAGGTGACCAAAAGGAACGCCTACATTACGCAATACAGTAGAATCTGTAAGGTCACGCTGCAAGCGCGATATAGGTAGTTTTCCAGCGAGGTGTTCGAACAGCGCATTAGCAAGCCCTAGATTCCCTTCTGCATTTTCAAAGTCAATCGGATTCACTTTGTGCGGCATGGCTGAGGATCCCACCTCACCGGTTTTGATTTTTTGTTTGAAGTAATCCATACTTACGTAGGTCCAAACGTCACGGCAAAGGTCAATGAAGATATTGTCAATGCGTTTCAGGGCATCGAACTGAGCAGCAATATTATCGTAGTGTTCAATCTGGGTAGTAGGGTAGCTGCGTTGCAATCCTAGATGGTTGCTTACAAAAGCATCTCCCCAACTGTGCCAATCCCGTCCGGGATATGCGACAGTGTGCGCATTGAAATTACCCGTGGCGCCTCCGAATTTTGCACTATGCGGTACAGCTTTCAGTTGTGCGAGTTGACCACGAAGACGTGAAGTAAATACCTTGAATTCCTTTCCTAAGGTGGTCGGAGATGCAGGCTGACCGTGTGTGCGTGCGAGAAGTGGAATGGCTTCCCAAGCCTTTGCACTCACCTCAATAGCTTCAATAAGTGCTTCAATTGAGGGGCAGATAACCTCTTCAAGGGCCTCTTTCACAGATAAAGGAACGGCCGTGTTATTGATGTCCTGCGAAGTAAGTCCAAAGTGGATGAATTCTTGAAATTGGCTAAGCCCTAAGGATTCAAAAGCTTCTTTGATAAAATATTCAACCGCCTTAACATCGTGGTTAGTGACCTTTTCAATGTCTTTTATTTTCTGTGCATCCTCCGTGCTAAAATTTTTATAGATGGCACGCAAGGTCTCAAAATGCTTGTGGTCTACACCTGTTAACTGAGGCAAGTCGCTTTCGCACAGGGCGATAAAGTATTCGATTTCGACGCGAACCCTATATTTTATTAGTGCGAATTCTGAAAAGTACTGACTAAGGGCTTCGGTTTTCGAAGCATAACGACCGTCAACGGGTGTGATGGCATGTAGAGCTGTAGACATTGCAAGGCTATTAAAGCACAAAATTAACGGAGTTCACCGCGTTTTCCTAATTCTATGACCTCAAGGTTCGTGACTTTTCCTTTTTCCTCGCCTTCTTGGGCCAATTCGAACCTTAGCATGGTACGCATTTTATGAAAGCCGTGAATTCCAGCCGCACCCGGGTTCATGTGTAAGCAATCGATATTCTTGTCATGAACCACCTTTAGAATATGACTGTGTCCGCATACAAAAACATCTGGCTTTTCTCTTTTTAGCTCCTCGCGGGTTCTGTTGTTGTAGCGCGGGGGATAGCCACCGATGTGCGTGATCCAGACTTTTACACCGTTTAAAACGAACTTTTGGTGGAGCGGATAGCGGCTTCGCATGGTGTGGTCATCGATATTCCCGTAAACGGCAATTAAGGGTTTGCCCAATGCTTCAAGAGCATCCATACCTTCATGACTACCGATGTCTCCTGCGTGCCAAATCATATCCACACCGGATGCAAAATCAAGAATTCTGTCATCCATGTGACTGTGCGTATCAGAGAGTAATAGGATTTTTGTCCTTTTGGTTGTCACAAGCGTACCTTTGGCGTGAATATTAGTCAAATGTAATGCGTACACTCTTGAGATTGGCCTACGATGGTGCTCCCTTTTGTGGTTGG
>Ga0233396_1000620_pt1 | contig 16828 bp, 11 predicted proteins | sample 32DmetaG_FD_183169 | JGI IMG/M metagenome (GOLD analysis project Ga0233396, IMG submission 183169) | Seawater microbial communities from Monterey Bay, California, United States - 32D | ecosystem: Environmental > Aquatic > Marine > Coastal | place: USA: California | collected 2016-10-19 | reverse complement strand
GTCGATTCGCCCTTTCGGCGAGGGATGAAGGCGAGGTGAAAGGTTGGACGATTTTGAATTTCCAGAGTGTCGAGAATGTAAAAGCGGTAGTGGGCGAGTGCGCGGTCGTGCAGCGGAGAGGTGAATGTGCGATCCAAAAGCAGCATCTGGTTTTGGTAGATATCGAGTTTTGGCAACGCGGCATCCAGCTCAGCGGCATTTTTGGAGTTGCTGAATTTGCTACTCAGTTGACTAGCAACGATATTCTTTTGCTGTCGTTTTGGATTGACTTGCCATTGCTCTTCGGCAAGTATTTCAGCCATTACAAATGGCAAGGCAACGCGCGACTCGGAACTATCTAGGTAGCTGAAAACCCATTTGAAGGGTCCCCAGTACCAGCGCGAAGCTTGTTTTTCACTGATGTCATTGAGGTCCAGTTCCAGCTTGCTGTATGAGCTGTGTTTCGCCGCAGGGAGTGCGCTGGGATCATTGCTGTTTTTGACATCAATTACCCGCTGCATAAGAGGTTTGGCTGGGTTTTTCTTTTTGGATTTGTCAGGTCGAACTTCCGCAGTGAGTAGTTCAATGGATCTCGGTTCCAATGCTACGTCAACCGACTGAGAGAGGCCGCGAGTGATTTCGAGATTTTTGGTGCCGTAACCCATAAAACTGATGGATAGACGCCCTGGTCTCTGTTCTGTACTCAGTTTGAAAGCTCCTTTTTGATTGGTCATTGTCCCTTTGCCTGCAGCCGTCAGGGCCACATTGACAAAGGGGATGGGCAATCCTGTTTCACTGTCAAACACACGGCCTTGGACCGTTGTCGTCTGAGCATGAAGAACCAATGACCAAGGCAGCAGGATCACCACCCAAAAAAGCGTTGAGGCTTTCATCAGAGGTTCTTGGATTCTTTTGTTTTTCGTTTCATCACCCTCCGTGAAATTGCGATGCTGATTTCATAGAGAACGAGCACAGGCATGGCAACCAGCAGCTGACTGGTCACATCTGGTGGTGTGATGACTGCGGCAATGACAAGTATTCCCACCAAGGCGTGCTTTCGGTAGGACTTCAGGATATCAGGAGTGATGAGTCCGGCACGACTCAAAAAATAAACGACAACGGGCAACTGAAAGATCAGTCCAGCCGCCATGGTAATGGACGCCATGGTCTTCATGTAGGACATCACCGAAATCCGAGCTTGAACATCGCCCAATTCATAATTGCCCAGAAACTGCAGCGACAGTGGAGCGATGATGAGGTAACCAAATGCTACGCCTGTGAAAAAAAGCAATGATGAACTCAAACCGATTCCTCGAGCCGCTTGTCGCTCACGATCTTTTAAAGCTGGCCTCAGGAAAAGCCAGCCTTGCCAGAAGACCAGAGGAAAGGAAAGGATGAACCCGCCGATGGCTGAAACTAAAATATGCGTGGTGAAGTTGCCAAGCATGGTGGTGTTGATCAACTCGTAGTTGATTTCTTTTACGCACAACGCGTTTCCAGCGCCGACTTTATTGGAGAGCCAGCACCAGCCTCTAAAACTGATGAATTCGGGATTTCTCGGGCCAAAGAGCACCGTCTCAAAAAGCCAGTCTTTGGAGATGAACAAACCGATGCCTCCGATTAGAATGAAGGCCGCAGACCAAAACAGCCGTTTTCTCAGTTCCTCGAGGTGATCGAGGAATCCCATTTCTACATCCTGTAGCTTTTCATCTTCCGGTTGGTCCAGGGCCATGCTGCAAAATTAGGTCGTTAGAAGATGCCTTCCCGGAGGATGTCGTGCAAATGAACAATGCCCGCATATTCATCCCCGTCCAGGACTACGATTTGCGAAATGGAATGTTTCTCCATTTGCTGAAACGCGAGGACAGCGAGAGCGTCAATGGGCATTGTTTTGGGAGTCTCATTCATCAATTGGCTCGCCTCGGCATCCGTTCCAAGGCCATTTTCCATGGCTCTGCGCAGGTCGCCGTCAGTGATGATGCCCGCAATTTCATTGTTTCGCATGACAGCTGTTGCGCCGCATCGGCCAGAACTCATTTCTAAGACCACCAATTTGAGGCTTGCATCGTGGTTGACGGAAGGGTTTTGATCGTTGCGCATGACGTCTTGCAATCGCGTGTAGAGCCGCTTTCCAAGCGCTCCACCGGGATGCATTTGAGCAAAATCGGCAGCTTCAAAACCACGAGCTTCCATGAGGCATGTTGCGAGTGCATCTCCCATCGCCATTTGAGCTGCAGTGCTGGATGTAGGCGCGAGGTCTAAGGGGCATGCTTCCTTCGAGACAGTCGTGTCGAGCACATGATCGCTGTGTTGCGCGAGGTATGACCCATCGTTGCCCACCATTCCAATCAAAAGTATTTCACGGCTTTTGAGCAAGGGAATCAATGCCTTGATTTCGGGTGAATTACCACTCTTGGAAATGCAGATGACCAGATCATCGCGTTGCACCAATCCGAGATCCCCGTGGATGGCATCGGCAGCATGCATAAAAATGGCGGGGGTGCCTGTAGAGTTGAATGTTGCGACCAGTTTCTGCGCGATTATGGCACTTTTCCCAATTCCAGTGATGACCACCCTTCCTTTCATTTCAAGTAACAACTGCCCGATATCCTCGAATGCACGGCCAACTTTAGGGATGAGATCCCGGATGGCATCGCTTTCAAGGGTGAGGGTTTCTGTAGCTCGTCGGATCCAATCCATCATTTGAATTTAAAAAGGCTCATTCGCAAAATCCTATGTCTTCCTGCGTCGGGGCAACCCGAAAATGACCTATCTTTAGTAAGCGCAAAGCTAAAGCTTTCGTCCGGCCTGTGCCGGCACCAAATGTCTGATTGATGAGTACGACCGAAATGTCGCCCCAAGTGGCGCTCAATAGGTTCTTTGGATTCAATGAATTCAAAGGAGAACAAGAGCAAGTAATTGACTGCGTGTTACGCGGCCAAGACTCTTTTGTGATCATGCCAACAGGCGGTGGGAAGTCCATGTGTTATCAATTACCAGCTTTGATGATGGAAGGAACTGCCATTGTGGTTTCCCCGCTCATTGCATTGATGAAGAACCAGGTGGATGCCATCCGGGGACACCATGAAACGGATTCGATTGCACATTATTTGAACTCCAGCCTATCAAAGGCGGATGCGCTTCGTGTTCGCGATGACGTGGCTACGGGTTTGACCAAGTTGTTATACGTTGCTCCTGAGAGTTTGACCAAGGAGGACAACATCAATTTCTTGCGGAGCATTCGGATCAGTTTTGTAGCGGTAGATGAAGCGCACTGCATCTCGGAGTGGGGGCATGACTTTCGACCGGAGTACCGGCGCATCCGTTCCATCGTGAATCAGATCGCAGATGTACCGATCATTGCTTTGACGGCTACAGCTACACCCAAAGTTCAGGCTGATATCCAGAAGAATCTGGAAATGAAGAATGCGCAGCTTTTCAAGGCGTCGTTCAATCGGGACAACTTGTTTTACGAGGTTCGCGCCAAAAAGGACGCACTGAAGCAAATCGTTCGCCATGCCAAGAGGAACGTTGGAAAAAGCGGGATTGTCTATTGCTTGAGTCGCAAGAAAGTAGAAGAAATTTCAGAGGTTTTGCGGGTCAATGGGATCAAGGCACTCGGCTACCACGCGGGCATGGATGCTGGCACACGAAGCCGGATGCAAGACCAATTCCTGATGCAGGACGTTGATGTGATTGTGGCGACCATTGCGTTCGGTATGGGCATCGATAAGCCGGATGTGCGTTACGTGATTCACTACGACATTCCAAAGTCTCTGGAGAGCTACTACCAAGAAACGGGTAGAGCTGGTCGCGACGGTGGTGAAGGACATTGCATCGCTTTTTACAGCCACAGAGACATAGAGAAACTCGAAAAGTTTCTTCAGGGAAAACCGCTTGCGGAACAAGAAATCGGTCAGCAGTTGCTTCAAGAGGTGATGGCTTATGCCGAAACATCCATGAGCCGAAGGAAATTCCTGCTTCACTATTTCGGTGAGGAATTTGATGAGCACAACGGTCCTGGAGCCATGAACTGCGATAACATGGCAAATCCGCCAGTTTTGCGAGACGGCCAAGAGGAAGTTCATCTGATTTTAAGTGCCATTCTCGAGCACAAACAAAAATTCAGATCTCCTTTCATTACGGGTGTCTTGTGCGGAGAAGAAAACCGTGAAATTCAGGACTACAAAGGTGTTTCAAGTCCTTTCTGGTGCCGCGGAAAAGAGCATGACGAAAGGCATTGGAACGGTCTCATTCGTCAAATGCTCGTGCTCGGATTGATTCGGAAAGAAATTGAGACTTATGGAGTTTTGAAGATCACGGATCGTGGGATGAAATTCTTGACGAATCCGACTCCTGTGATGGTTGCTCAGGAGCGAGATTACTCAGATGTGGATGCCATTGATTCAATGAGCCAGACGAGATCGAGTCAGGGTGGGGCAATGGATGAGAAGCTCAGGAATATGCTCAAGTCCTTGCGAAAGGAAGTGGCAGATGCGGAAACACTGCCGCCTTACGTCATTTTCCAGGACGTGAGCCTCGATGAAATGGCGATTCATTATCCCTTGACTGAAGATGAATTGTTGCGAATTTCTGGTGTTGGTTCGGGCAAGGCACGGAAATACGGAAAGCCGTTTTTGAGTCTGATTGATGAGTACGTGAAAGAAGAGGGAATCGAGCGTGCAGAAGACTTATTGGTGCGAACGACCAACAACAAGTCCTCGTCCAAGGTGCACATCATACAGCGCATCGACCGTCAGATAGAACTCCAGGATATCGCAAAAGATTTGAACATCACTGCGAATGAAGTGATGAAGGAAATTGAGAACATTGTTTCAGCAGGTACCAAGGTCAATTTGGATTACATCATCGACAGAACGCTCGACGAAGAAAGCTTAGAGGAACTATTTGACTTCTTGAAAGAGTCAGAAGACGCAAGTGTGACGGCGTTGATTGAAGAGTGGAGCGATGTCTACAGCGAGGAAGAGCTCAAGCTAGCTCGCATCAAGTTCTTGAGCGAATACGCCAATTGATTGAGGGTGTTGGTGGTTTCGCCAATTTCATTTTCAGTCCGGAGACCTTTGCTAAGGCGATTCGGCTAGCCTTTTAATTCTAGCCATGATTTCCATCCGAGTCGGATGGCGGCATACAGCATAAAGACGGCGAAGATCGCGCGCACAACCGCTGGATTCAGTTTTAGCGACCACTTGCTTCCCAGCCAGGCGCCGAGGATAAATGTGACTGCAATAGCCGCGGCAAATTGCAGGTTGACTGCGCCCGCTTTGTAATAGCTCATGACAGCCAAAATCCCAATGGGCGGTATCATCATGGCCAAGCTCGTCCCTTGTGCCATGTGTTGGGACATCCCGAGCCCAAAGACCAGAGCAGGGACGATGATCATTCCGCCGCCGATGCCTACAAAACCGCTGGCGATTCCGGCGAAAAGGCCGATCGCCATTAAGATGAGCAATGTGTTGATGTCCATGGGTTAGAAGTCAAGTTGAAGGGAAAGATTGAAAATGCGGTCTTGCCAGCGTCCATCGTCGACGCCCCAGCACCAGTCGGCTCGAACCCAATAACCAAGCAATTTTGATCGCAGGCCAAACCCCGTTCCCCAGATGATTGGCTCTCGATTGTTATCGACCGTGACTGTGATCGGATTCTGGACCACCACCACTTGGTTAAATGAATTGGCTTCGTCATAGGGGTGACTGCCGTTCCACGCTGAACCGACGTCTGCAAACCCGACGCATTGCAGGTCTCGAAGGAATTCGGATTCAATGGAGCGTTTGCTCAAAGAACTCCAAATGGGCAACCGTATTTCGGTATTGAAAAGCGCCATGTTTGAACCGTTTCTGGCGTTATTTCGAAATCCGCGTATTGGAGTGATGCGCGTCTGGTAGGCGTAGGCGACCATTGGATCAATCGGAGTGTTCGAATTGCCAGCGAGTGAAATCGCATTGTCGACGCCACCAATCATGGTGAGCAAACGTTGTTCCCCGATGGACCAATTGGCGGCACTGCGGAAGGCAAATGTGATGTTTCGCCAGAGCGGCTTGTACCATCGGAAATCCCATCCCAACGTGCCGAATGTTGATTCGGTATTTTCCGGATTGATGAGGTACTCTCCCCAGATGCGGTAGCGCAACCCTTCCCGAATGTTCGTCATTCTCTGACGAGTATTGTCAAAGACATAGGCAAGTTGTAAACCTGTTTGGTGGGTGAATGTGGTGGGCAAACGCAGGTTGTAAGCGTCTGTTGACAAGGGCGTGTTGCGATCCATTCGTACCATGGCTTGCAATCGAATGCTGCGCACTTCGTCGAGCGGATAACTCAATTGATGCCGAAGCAAATGAATGTGGGTGTTTACCGGCGATTGACTGTTGTCGATGTTCTGGGTAATCCCTTGCCGCTCTAAAATCCAGGTACGGTCTAGGCGTTTGCTTAAATCGGCGTAAGACAGCATATAACGGCTGTTGCTGAGTGATCCAGACAACCGAAAGCCGACCGTAAATCTCCGATCTTCAAACAGGTCGCTCATGGAGATTCGCGAGAGTCCACCCAAGCCGGGCTGCACCGCGATCTTTCCAGAATACGATTGATAAAAGTTGGTACCGAATGAGTTGTCCAGCTGACCGGTTACCGATTCGATGGCGTAGTTGCGGCGATAATTGATGGGCTTTGGCAACGCATAGGGATCCCAGGCAGTTTCCAGTTCTTTGGCGTTCGGGTCATTTTCTGTTTCAGCCTGAGAGGGATCATCTTCATTTTTGATTGTGCTGTCCCCGCCATTCCAAGCGCCAAATTGATAGTTCCGAATGTCAACTTCTCCCTTTTTTGGATTCCATCCCCAGTCCAACTCCAACAAATCATCCACCTCATTCGATTCCGTTGGTGATGTCAAACTTTCCCATTGACTTTGATCTTCAGCAACCTCATGCCAGAAGAGGTGGTCGCAGAGTTGATGTTGGAATCCGACGACACCACGTTTTTCGATGAACTGATAGGAACGAACCGGTGCTGCAAGAGTTTGGGCCAAGCGTTTCTGAGTGAACCAGCGGTAATGTATCGTGGTGTCAATGAACGCAACGGCACTGTCTCTCCATGATACCCAGCGTTCTTGTTTTCCATCGGGCTGTTCCGCCAAGTAGGTCAACTGATCTTCTCCATGCAATTGCGGCGATCTTTCATCGTTCAAGGGTGTTTGCACCCATGCTTCAAGCTGCGGTGTTTTGCCTTGCCAATTCAACCGAAATAAATCATGCTGTTTGGCCAAGGGCTCACCCAAAACGAATTCAGTTTCGAGGTCTGTGTCGGGCCGATTGGAGGCGAACCAGATGTATTGACCATCTGAGGAATACACCGGGTCCAAATCATTGTATGGATCATTCCAAAGTGCCATTTGGTTGTTTCCCAGTACTTGGTAGAGGTATAAATCTGACTGTCCATTTCGCAGACCACTCCAAATCATTGTATTTCCATCTGGAGCATAGGTCATGCTCAGAATTTTATCGATTTGAAAAATATCCTTGGCGCTGGATTCAAGGGTCTCGATGTTGACCGTGATCAGTTTATTTTGAGCACCATCTTCTATGGTATAGGATAAAAGTTGGCCATTCGGATGCCAGGCAAACGCCGGAAACCAGCGACTTTGGATGCGATCAATCTTGTGACCGTGCTTTCCCAATCGGATGGCTTTTGCTCCGCTCAAATCTCCGAGCCATACTTTTATTTGCCCTCTTTCTTCTGTGGCCCATGCAAATCGGTTTCCATCGGGGTGAAACCAAACGGATTTCACGGTCGCCTCACTTGAGATCCGAATTGGAAGATCTCCAGGATTTTTGCTCGCCTGCCTGCGCTCTCGTCGGTTGCTCACGGTTGGAAATGGAGCATCGGGATCGTTCCATTCCAGATGATAGCGATTGGCCTCTTCAAGTACCGTGGCCAAGTCCATGCCTGTGGCATATTGAAATCCCTTTTCCAAACTTCGGGATACACGGGTCATGTACAACGTGTTTGAGACAACCATTGGGCCAAAGATGTCTGCGATGTATTTCCAGACCGCGTGCCCAACCCAGTGCGCTTCATCCGGTCCTGCTTGATGCGCTTGAGTGATGGTTCTGTTGAGTGCAGCGTCCCCAATGTGTGCGGCGACCTCAGCATTCCAAGGCTGAGAAATATAGGATGCCAAGCCTTCTGAGAACCAGGTCGGGAAGGTGGTGGATGTGGAGTTTCGCAACGCTTCTTGCCAGTTTCCACCGTACATGATTTGGTTGAACAGCAATTGCGCAAGTCCTGACTTCACTTGGATTTCAACATCTGTCCATGCCTGCTGACCAAATGTGAAGAGCTTACTGCCGACCAGCATGGCTGTTCCTCCAATGTTATTTTCTGCATCGGCAGCGACACCAATATTCGATTGTCGGAATTCGGAGTGTTTGTTGAATACCAAAAGCTGCACACCTCCGTCGATTCGACGGTCAAATGCCTTTTCGACATCTTCCATCCACTGCGGTAGGGCCTCTGTGACCCGTGAGGCAAGATCTTTTCCGCCCTGGTAGTAATAGATTTCCGCTCTTGGAGCGGGGTAGTATTGCCATGTAAACGTGCGGTACTGCACTCTGTTCTTTCCGAAGGTTACATTCGAACCATCGTAAAACTGCGTCTGTCCGGATGGAAGGAACAGCGCAAGCATAAACCCAAGGATTGTGAATCGTATGAAATAGCTTTGCAAAGGCATACAATTCGAAGTTACAGCCAGATGACAACACTTCACGCATTTACATTCAACGCATTCGGTGAGCAAACCTACCTGCTGAATCATGGAGATGGCGCTGCCACTGTGTTTGACCCAGGCATGTCTACACCATTGGAGCAAGAAGAATTTGCAAAGTTTTGCGAAGAGCTAGGTGTCAAGCCGGTACAATGCCTGCTCACGCATGCGCATTTGGATCACATCATGGGTGCGGCGTGGGTGTTTAATCGTTGGGGACTCAAACCTCGGCTTCATCCGTTGGATACTGCCACGTACGAGCAAGCACCGCGTGCGGCAGCCGTTTATGGTGTGCCCATGGAGAATCCGCCTGCGTTGGGTCCTCCCCTTGCATCAGGTGAACGAATTCGATGCGGATCTTCAGAATTGGAAGTGCGCCTGACACCGGGCCACGCGCCGGGTCATGTTGTTTTCGTGGAGCATCAGCAGGGTTGGGTCGTGGGGGGAGATGTTTTGTTCGAGCGGAGTGTGGGGCGGACCGATTTGCCTGGTTGCAATCCCGAGGATTTAGTGAATAGCATTGTTGATGTGCTGTTTTCGTTGCCCGATGATTTCGAAGTTTGGCCGGGTCACGGAAGCGTCACAACGATTGGAGTCGAAAAGAGAGAAAATCCTTTTGTGAACGTGGCTGGTACAGGAATGATGCAACGTCCAAAGCCTTAGAAGCTATTCGTCAGGCTCCCTCAGCAGGATTGACGGACAGGTTTCGGATTTCCGCCTCCCAGTCAAAGTTTACCAAACTCCATGAAAAGGAAGTTCCTTTTCCAGGCTCTGAAGAAACATCAATGCTCTGCCCATGTGATTCGATGATGTGCTTTACAATTGCCAATCCCAATCCCGAGCCACCCGCGTGACGTGACCGGCTCTTGTCCACGCGATAAAAGCGTTCGAAAATGCGTGTAAGATCGCTTGCTGCGATACCAACGCCATCGTCTTGAACAGTGATTTTGACCGTTTTGCCGTTGTTCTCGAGTTTTAACGTCGACTTTCCACCTTCATGACCATAATGGATTGAATTTGCTACCAAATTGGTCAGGACTTGTTGCATGTGATGCGGACTGCATAAAACGTTGACGCCCTGCTCTGAATTCTCAGGAAGTTCCATCGCAAGCTTGATGTTTTTCCTTTCAGCGGCAGGCTCAGCATTCTCTAATGCTTTACTCATTTCATCGATAATATTGCACGGAATCAGTGAAATCTCAACGCTATCAGATTCCAACTTCGTGATGGCATCCAGATCTTCAATCAACTCTGTCATTCGGTCCACATTTTTGTTGGCTTTCTTCAGAAAATTGCGGACCAGTTCCTCGTCTTTCAGATCATTTTCCAACAAGGTCATCAAAAACCCTTGAATGTTGAACAAAGGTGTCTTCAGTTCATGGGCCAGATTACCAATGAATTCCTTGCGGAAGGAATCCTTTTTTCGCAGCGACTTGATATCATTGACTTGCGCGTTCGTCCACTCGATGATATCATCCAGAGTTTCTCGATCATCAGTCGTGGAGGCGCGTTGCTCAACCGAGGAGATGGCTTCTTTGAGGACTTTGACACGCCCAGCCATGAAGGTTTTAACGGACCACTGGATAATCAGGAAAGAGGCTGTTTCGGTGATCAGACCAGCGAGAAGCGCAAGGGCCCAGAGATGCAATGCATCAAGCGTTTGGAGCAAAATGAACGTGGCAATTCCACTCAGAACGGCTAGAATCGGAGATGTCTTGAGGGCGATTTCCCGAGGAGTGCTTCTTTTGCTCACATGTCAAATTTATAACCCACTCCTTTAACTGTGGTGAAGTGTTCGTCACCAAGTTTGCTTCTGAGCTTGCGGATGTGAACGTCGATTGTTCGGTCGCCTACGATAACATCGTGTCCCCACACTTTGGTGAGAATGATATCGCGTGTAAAGACCTTTCCGGGAGATGAGCAAAGTAGAAAGAGCAGTTCAAATTCTTTCTTTGGTAACGAAAGTTCTTCACCGTTGCTGATAACGAGAAAGCGTTCACGATCGATCGTGAGGGAATCCAATGCAATGATATCTTTTGACGATGCTGACGGAAGTCGGCGCATCAGGGCCTCGATTCGCTTGATCAACACGCGAGGTGCTACCGGCTTTGTTATGTAGTCGTCTGCCCCTGAGTCAAAACCGACCACTTGGCTGTAATCTTCCCCTCGAGCAGATAGAAAGGCGATGAGGCAGTCTTTGGTCAGAGGATGCTCACGGAGCTTTTTACACGCTTCAATGCCGTCCATTTCGGGCATCATGACGTCCAGTAAAATCAGGTCTGGTAAAGTTTTTATGGCCTTTTCAATGCCTCTGACGCCATTCTCAGCCGTCTCGACATTGAATCCTGCTTGATGCAAGTTGAAGCCGATTAATTCTCGGATGTCTGCATCGTCATCGACTACGAGTATGGTTTTGGTAAGGGTTGCCATGGTTTCCAAATATCGCCAAAAGCCTCTGAAGTCATGTGAAGAGATTGTAAACCTATTGTTGACTTAATGTCAATCTTTCACGCGGCTGAAGCGAAGTGATTTGAGCATCCATCGGGGCAGAGGTTCATCCTGCCCTCGCTTTTGAACATCCAAGAATAACCCCCATTTTTCGATGATTGGCACCTTGTGCACTTCAATCATTTCAAGCCAACATTCATCAGGATCGTCGATGTAAGTGCAATGCACTTTTGTTTCCCCCATGCCGATGGCGTCAGCTGTATCGCATCGGAATGGAATGCCTCGATGGGCTAGTTCTGTTCCCAATGCTTGCATTCCACGAACATCAAACCCGAGGTGGGCAAATCCGAGGTCACACCATATGCGATTTTCAAAAATGAACTTGCCAGGTCGATCTTGGGCTTGAATGAGTTCGATGTAGGTCTTGCCTGTTAGTTTCCCAAACCCTCCCGCGCCTGGGGCGGATTGAGCGATGCGCACTCGACGATAAGATTGCTCTCCGCATTGAAGGTGTTGCCAATCTTTGAAAGAGCTGGTCTCGTCAAAAAGTACTTCATCGAACCCGAGCGCATCGGCGTATAAAGCCAAAGATTTTTCCATATCCGAGACACCAATGCTGCACCCAAGTACGCCACCAGAGGGGTGTCCATTGTTGTCGAACCAATCTTCGGCTTCGAGGATTTGAAAAAGATTACCGTCGCCATCGCGTAAGTAAAAAGTGTCCTCCCCCCATGGTGTTGAAGTGATGTGTGCGTCGCAGTCATCACCTACGAGGTGTCGGGCATGAGCGTGCATGCGGCCAATGTTGCGCGTTTTCATTTGAACCGTTGTGATTCCGAGATCACCGATGCTCACTTCCCATCCCGCAGGTTCCGGCTTGAAGGATTCAGCATGTAACACTTCAAAAGCGCATCCACCTTGCAAATTCAGAATCATGCTGGCACGTTTGGAAATGGTCTCACCCCGGGTATGGCTATCCATCAATGGGGCATCTTGAACCGAGTCAAAAAATGGAACATCCATGCCAAACAACTGCCGATACAGTTTCAATGACTTGTCCATATCCCTTGTAGCTACTCCAATGTGTTGCATTCCTTGAATGCGGAATCCTGCTGCGGTCTCTGATTTCATCTTTTCAGTGAATTTGGAAGTCTACTTTTGGGTCTGAGTGGCGTTGTCCACTGCTTCGAGGTAGGTCATCCATGCTTTGCTCATACCCTGATCAGCCCAGGCATTTCGCGCCTTTTTGCGCCCAATTTCATCCAGATAAAGGCCATACCACCAACCAGCAAAGCGGCTTCCCAGCAGATGAAACATGTAACTCGTCATGACTGCGGTGAATGCAATAGCCCCGGTCGCGATGTACGCAATAGGCAAGGAGATGAGTAGCCAATAGAATGGAAATAAAACCATGCCTGCTGCAGCTTTCGAGGTGCTGATGAAGCAAGGGTCCTTGACGCGTTTTTGAACTTGAGATTCAATCCATTTGGAAACGGGAAAAGATGAAATACCCGTTGCAAAGGCAAGAGGGGCTAGTAGCCATAGCCAGTAGCGACTTTTACGAATACTCTGTGGAGTCATCCCCATGTCCTCCGTGCGGACGAAGTTGAATAGGCCAGTTGATTTAACGGCTTCCAGTGCGTCTTGGATGCGAGCCATGGTCTGTTCATCCACGTCTTGGAAGCGGTCAATCTTGCTCTTTGTGGTGCTCCAATCTTCGCATTCAGTGGTCCGCATGGCCTGCACGTAAGGCAGTAAAGTGTCATAGGCTTTCTCGGGCTGGATATTCACCAATACTTCATCCATTCCAATCTTTAGCGGCTCGAGCAGATCTCCGGGACTCACTGCATTGGTTTCAGGATTGACGAGTGCATCAATCTTGATGGGAGTCCCGATTCGGTACCGCAGCCTTCTGCGAAAGCTGGGCATTTCCTCGTAATCAATTCCAACCGGCAGAATTTGCAACTGACGCATGCTGGGGTCGAGCTTTAGGGAAGCGTTTACCATGTCGGAAACTCCCCGGCGCAGCGGACGAAGAGACTTCATCGCGCGATGGTTTCCTTCTGGGAATAGCCCCATACGTGCGCCAATTCGAAGTCGCTCAGCGCAGATTTCGAAGATTTTGGCATTGCGTTCTCGAGCATCGCTCAGCCGGTCGCGTTGCCGGTAAATGGGCATTTGATTGAACGAGAAAAGTATGGTTCGGGTGAGTTTTTTATAGAAAATGTCCGCTCGGGTAAGCCAATGAACTTGGCTGTTGTTGACCAATGAAACCAAAACCAGTGGATCCATCAAGCCGTTTTGATGATTGGCAACTACGATGGTTGGGGTTTTGGGGTCAGTGATGTTCTCAAAGCCATCCACTCCTTGAATCCGGTGGAAACGTGTCACTGAAGCACGCACCAATTGAAGTGCGAAATCATAGCCCCAGTGCCCGCGTTGGATGGGTGGTGCGTGAAAAGGCTTCTTATTTGCTGAGTCGGACAAGATGCTGTCTATTTGGCGATTACTCGCGAAGGCGGGCTCCGGTTTCTTCTGTGATTTTACTCAAAATGCGCTGAACGCTCTGTTCGATCTGTTTTTCATTCAAGGTGCCATCTGGATCTTGTAGGGTCAGGCTAATAGCGTATGACACTTCTCCATCGGCTAGTTTATCTCCTTCATAGACATCAAACAGTCCCACTCGTTTGAGTAATTTTTTTTCTGCCTTCGCCGCGCAATCGCGGAGCTGTCCGAAGGTGGTGCCCTTGTCGAGAATCAATGAAAGGTCTCGTCTGACAGCTGGGAATTTTGCAATTTCCTTCGATTTGACACGCTTCCGACGACTGATTTTTGTCAATGTTGCGACCGAAAAGTCGGCCCAAAAAACAGATTGATTCACGCCATGTTTTTTCGCAACTGTCTTACGAATCAAGCCAAGCCTGCCCAACATTTGGTTCTGGTAGGTCAGTTCAATGCCTTCGGCAAACAGAGGCGACTGAAACGCTGATTCCTTCACGGCAGCCGAAGAAATCCCAAGGCCATCCAAAAGTGCATATGCTTCTGTTTTTAGGGAATAAGGCGTCGACGATTCACCGGCATTGGTCCAATTTTCAGGGTTGGTTTTGCCAGTCATCCATAGTCCAATGCGTTCGTCTTCTTCGTATCGGTCGGACGCATTGTTCGTCTCAGAATTGACTGTTTCACGGTGCTGATAAGTCCGGCCGATTTCGAAAAATCGCAGGTCGGGTCGTTGGTGATTTCGGTTGTGCGCAATGGCTTCGAGGCCTTGGAACAGGAGCGATTGGCGCATGACGCCTAAATCGGAACTCAACGGATTCAACAGAGCAATTTGTCGGTTGTGGTCCCAGCCATCTGAGTTTTCTCCAAAATCTTCTGTGTGCGAGGCACGCGTCATGGAATTGCTCATGATTTCTTGGAACCCTCTGCTGACGAGGACGTTTGCCATTTGCAAACGGATGGGTTCTTCGGATACACCCGACTGATGCTGGGCTGTTGAGGTCATCCGTGACGGCAGTGGGATTTTGTCAAATCCGTAGATGCGCAACACTTCTTCAATGATATCAGCTGATCGGGTGACATCTCGACGGTAAGCGGGCACTTGCAGATTCATAGAAGATTCTGTCTCTTCCAAAATCGTGATGTCGAGATTGCCGCAAATCGCTCGCACTGTTGATCGGTCCAGAGAAACACCGATCAGCCGGTCCAGGTCTTCCCATTCGAGTTCGATGGTTGCGCCTTGAGGAAGTTCAGCAGCATTGATTTGCTTCACGCCCACAATGGAACAGCCTGCCCATTCTTGGAGCAAATGCGCGGCTCGTTGCAGGGCGATTTGGATCAAGTTGGGATCGACACCGCGTTCAAATCGGAACGAGGCATCCGTAGAAAGTCCATGCCGCTTGGCCATTTTTCTGGTCACGACGGGGTCGAAGTAGGCGGATTCGAGCACGACACATTGTGTGTTTTCATTTACTCCGCTTTGGTTGCCACCATAAACGCCCGCGAGGCACATGGGGCCGTTTTCGTCTGCGATGATTTGATCCTCACGGTTCAATTCACGTTCAATACCGTCGAGTGTAGTGAGTTTCTCTCCTTCGTTTGCCCTCCTGACCGTGATGCGATTGTCTTGAATGGCGTTGGCATCAAAAGCGTGCAATGGTTGGCCAAGCTCGTGCAAAACAAAATTGGTCGCATCGACCACATTGTTTTGAGGTTGAACCCCGATCGCTCGTAAGCGACGTTGGGCCCATTCGGGAGAAGGGGCAACCGTTATGTTCTCAAGCAACATTCCGCAGTAGACTGGACAGGCGGTCGCGTCCTGCACATCGATGACAAGTTCGTTGCTCAGTGCTGTGGGCCAAGGAGCGGTGATGGGAATTTGCAGATCGCCGACTTTTTCCGACTTTCCTTCCACGGTTTCATGCAAAAAGCCTGCTCGCAAATCACGAGCGACGCCCCAATGGCTCATGCCGTCCGTCCGGTTTGGAGTGAGTCCGATTTCCAAGACCCAATCGGTTTGAAGGTCAAACACCGTTGCGGCGGCCGTTCCAGGCTCCCATTTATCGTCGAGTTCGATGATGCCTGCGTGCGATTCACCAATGCCGATTTCGTCTTCGGCGCAAATCATACCCATGGATACTTCACCACGGATTTTCCCTTTTTTAATTTTGAAAGGCTCGCCATCTACCGGGTGCAAGGTGGTTCCAACGGTTGCCACAATGACGGATAAGTCCTTGCGTGCGTTGCTCGCACCACAAACGATTTGCAGGGGCTCGGCCTGCCCAACGTTGACTTGACAAATTTGCAGACGATCGGCATTGGGATGTTGTTCTGCGCTGAGGATTTTCCCCGCGATCAGTCCGGACAATCCGCCCGGGACAGATTCGACTGACTCGACGCCTTCAACTTCAAGTCCAGTCGCTGTGAGCACTGCTGAGGCATCCTCAATGGAGGATTCCACGGGCAGCATTTGATTCAGCCAATCAAAGGAGATTTTCATACGTCGCTTATTGGTCCCGCAAAGTTAGCAGGACTCTTCGGCTGGACATCATCAATGGGCCCCTTTTTGGTAATCTGATTCACGCTTTTGAGCGATTCAAAATAAAAGTTGAGTAACTTCGGCGTCCCAAAATCAATTGGATGGCGGGAACACATCGGGATGTAGCTCAGTTGGTAGAGTACGCGTCTGGGGGACGTGTGGTCGCTGGTTCAAGTCCAGTCATCCCGACATCAAAAAGAAACCTGGGGCTTTTCGGCTCCGGGTTTTTAAGTCAAATCAAGCGTTTCACGCTCAGCCTTTCATGGATTACGCTTTTGAACAACAATGGGGCCGATTGGTCCAAAAGATGGAGGACCGCTTTGGTGAGCCTCCAGATTTGACCACCATGATTTTCACCGTGGGACTTCAGGAATGTGGTCAAGGTTTTCGAAAGTTCAAGAAAGATGAGAAGCTTGAAGTGATGCACGTCGGCGTTTGCACATTGCTCACTCCGATGGGTTTTTACCGCGAGTTGGGGACAGATGAGGATGGCTGGCCTCACTTCGAGCGAATTGGAGACATACCGGCCGTATCAAAGCAGGAGCAAGAGTTGCTTATGAAACGAGCCTTGGTCGAATATTTTGGTGCGT
>Ga0233396_1000578_pt1 | contig 17611 bp, 20 predicted proteins | sample 32DmetaG_FD_183169 | JGI IMG/M metagenome (GOLD analysis project Ga0233396, IMG submission 183169) | Seawater microbial communities from Monterey Bay, California, United States - 32D | ecosystem: Environmental > Aquatic > Marine > Coastal | place: USA: California | collected 2016-10-19 | reverse complement strand
ATATGCAAGGGTACTTCCGCGATACGCCAATCCGCGTATCCGCCCCTTTTGCATTTTCCTAAACTTGGTTCTTTTCGGCTGTAGCATGACCTAAATCTTCTATCAGTTACGAGTTCGACGACGGCCTCCACCACCTTGACGGCTAGCGTTACCTGGGCGACGATCCTTCGATTGCTTCTGAGGTGGAATCGGTGACAAGTCTTTCTTGCCATAAATCTCTCCACGGCAAATCCAGCACTTGATGCCAATTCGTCCGTAGGTAGTGTGCGCCTCCATCAACGCGTAGTCGATGTCAGCACGGAAGGTGTGCAAAGGAATGCGTCCCTCTTTGTAGGACTCAGAACGTGCAATCTCTGCCCCGTTCACACGACCAGCAATGTTGATCTTGATGCCCTCTGCGCCAAGACGCATCGTGCCCGCAATCGCCATCTTAATCGCTCTTCGGTGCGAGATTCGCGCCTCGATTTGACGCGCAATGCTCTCTGCTACCAATTTGGCATCCAATTCAGGACGCTTGATCTCAAAAATATTGATCTGCACCTCCTTACCGGTCAACTTCTTGAGTTCTTCACGAAGCTTGTCCACCTCTTGTCCGCCTTTGCCAATGATGACTCCTGGGCGAGCAGATTTCACTGTAACAGTGACCAGCTTGAGCGTACGCTCAATGATGATATTGGATACGCTTGCCTTGCGCAAACGAGCCAACAAGTACTCTCGGATTTTCTCGTCTTCTACAAGCTTGTCCTTGTAGTCGTTGCCTCCGTACCAGTTCGAATCCCATCCTCGGATGAAACCTAGGCGATTGCCAATCGGATTTGTTTTCTGTCCCATGAATCAGTTTTTGACGGAGTCTACAATGATGGTTACGTGGTTGCTGCGCTTGCGTATGCGATGCGCGCGTCCTTGAGGTGCTGTTTGAAGTCGCTTCAACATGCGAGCGCTGTCAACCTTGACTTCACGAATGATCAGATCCGACTCTTCTGGTCGGGCTCCTTCATTCTTGGCTTCCCAATTCGCAATTGCTGAAAGCAATAACTTCTCCAATCGGTTCGAAGCTTCCTGAGGGCTGAACTTCAAAATATTTAAGGCTTGAAATACATCCTTGCCACGGACACTGTCCGCAACCAAACGCATCTTACGAGGGGATGTAGGGCAATTGTTGAGCTTGGCAATCGCCGTGCTCTTCATTTCCTCTTTCCGCGACTCGGCGGCTAGTCTTTTTCGTTTTCCCATGACGATTATCGCTTCTTGTCCTTCTTGTCCGCGTGACCACGGAACGTTCGGGTGGGTGAAAATTCTCCTAGTTTGTGACCAACCATATTCTCTGTGATGAACACAGGAATGAACTGTCGTCCGTTGTGGACAGCAATGGTCAGACCTACAAAGTCAGGAGTGATCGTGCTGGTTCGAGACCAAGTCTTGATCACCGACTTTTTGCCGGATGCATGTACAGCGTCAACTCGTTGATTGAGTTTGTAGTGTACAAATGGGGGTTTCTTAAGTGAACGAGACATGGCTATTACTTCTTCCGACGTTCAATGATATACTTGGAACTCTTTTTGCGCGGATTTCGCGTCTTGTATCCCTTGGCAGGAACGCCCGTTCGGGAACGAGGATGTCCTCCTGAGGACTTACCCTCACCACCACCCATTGGGTGATCGACCGGGTTCATGACCACACCACGTACACGTGGACGGCGACCTAACCAGCGAGAACGCCCCGCTTTTCCGGACACCTGTAGGTTGTGCTCTGAATTGCTCACGCTACCAATGACAGCCATGCATGTCACGAGGATCATGCGGGTCTCACCACTAGGTAGCTTCACAATGGCATACTTGCCATCACGAGCATTTAATTGCGCGTATGAACCAGCGCTTCGAGCCATAGATGCTCCTTTGCCGGGGTACAACTCAATGTTGTGAATCACAGTTCCGAGCGGAATGTCAGACAAGTACATCGCGTTGCCAACTTCTGGTGCTACGCCCTTTCCGCTATTGATCGTCATGCCTGGCTTCAAACCTTCTGGCGCTACGATGTAACTCTTCTCTCCGTCTTTGTATTCTACAAGACAAATACGAGCGGAACGGTTTGGATCGTACTCAACTGTCAAGACAGTTGCCTCCATCTGCTTGGTGCGCTTGAAATCAATCAAACGGTAGCGACGCTTATGTCCACCACCTCGGTAGCGCATGGTCATTTTACCATCTGCATTACGTCCTCCTGATTTCTTCAGGGAACGCAACAATGGCTTGTGTGGCTTATCCGCAGTAATGTCTTCAAACTTGGACAGAACCTTGTGGCGGGTGCCAGGTGTTATGGGGTTGAATTTACGAAGTGCCATGTGATCAGATGTTCTCGTAGAAGTCAATCATTTCTCCTTCGGCCAAGCTTACGATGGCCTTCTTGTATCCTACTGTACGTCCTTTGACGATTCCAGTTTTGGTAAAACGCTGGCGGCTCTTGCCGTCAACACGAAGTGTTCGAACCGAAGTAACGGTCACACCGTACTCCTTTTCGATCGCCTTCTTAATCTCCACCTTGTTCGCGCCGTCGGCAACAACAAACCCGAAGGAGTTGTTCTTTTCCGTATCAGCGGTCATCTTTTCGGTGATGAGTGGTTTAATTAAAATCTGCTGCATAACCGATTTTATTTGAGCATCCCTTCAACCACCTTGTGCGCATCAGCTACAAAGATGAGGGTGTTGCAATTCATAATGTCATAGGTACTTAAGTCAGAAGCGACCATTACGCGATGCTTCGCGAGGTTGCGGCTACTCATGTACACTGCATCGTCCGGAGTGGACAAAACCATAAGGGTTTTTGATTCAGCAAGCTTTAACCCGCTCATCATACCCACGAAATCCTTGGTCTTTGGGGCATCCATCTTTACGCCATCGAGAACCATGATTGCCTTCTCTTTGGCTTTGTAGCTCAATGCACTTCGACGAGCCAATTGCTTCACCTTGTGGTTCAGCTTTTGCGTGTAATCACGAGGCTCAGGACCGAAAGTTGTACCTCCGCCTCTGAACAATGGGTTCTTGATTGAACCCGCTCGGGCTGTACCTGTTCCTTTTTGCTTCTTGATCTTCCGCGTTGAACCTGAAACGAGTCCTCGGTGCAACGTGTCATGCGTTCCCTGTCGCTGAGCGGCGCGGTAGCGCTTCACATCAAGGTAGATCGCGTGGTCGTTTGGCTCAATGCCAAAAACCGCTTTGTTCAGAGTGACCGACTTATCGGTTTTTGAACCTTTGGAATTGTAAACGTCTACTTTCATCACGCTTCAGGTTTGCGGATTACAACTGTTGAACCTTTGTGACCAGGAACAGCACCTTTCACCACCATCACTCCATCCTCCGACATAATCTTGACGATTTCGAGGTTCTCGATGGTGACACGGCTGTTGCCCATTTGACCAGCCATACGCATGCCCTTGAAGACACGCGACGGAGTCGACGCAGCACCGATTGAACCCGGTGCACGCAAACGGTTGTGCTGACCGTGTGTTGCTTGACCGACACCGGCGAACCCGTGACGCTTGACAACACCCTGGAAACCTTTTCCTTTTGATTTGCCAACGACGGAAACGTATTCACCTTCGTTGAAGACGTCTTCCATCTTGAGGGCATCGCCCTCTTTGACTTCGCTGCTGAATCCTTTGAATTCAACAAGCTTACGCATCAAGCTAACTCCTGCTCGCTTGAAATGGCCTTGCATTGCCTTGGATGTTCGCTTCTCTGAGCGCTCACCGTATCCGAGTTGGATGGCTGCATAGCCGTCCTTCTCGAGGGTACGAACTTGCGTTACTACGCAAGGACCAACTTCTAGAATTGTGCATGGAATATTCTTTCCAGAGGCACTGTAGATGCTGGTCATACCTAACTTCTTCCCTATTAATCCGGGCATGGTTTTAGTGTATTAATTACAATAAATGGTATGTTCCTGTCAGACCTTGATCTCGACTTCGACTCCACTGGGCAATTCCAGTCTCATCAAAGCGTCAACGGTCTTTGAGGATGAACTATATATATCAATCAATCGCTTGTAAGCGTTTAATTCAAATTGTTCACGTGAGGTTTTGTTCACGTGAGGTGAACGTAAAACTGTGTAGATACGCTGGTGAGTTGGCAATGGAACGGGTCCACTGATTACAGCACCGGTCGTCTTCACCGTCTTTACGATCTTCTCTGCCGACTTATCGACCAAGTTGTGATCGTAGGACTTGAGTTTGATTCTGATTTTCTGAGTCATCTGATTCAATTTATGCCTTAGCCCTGAGCTTCAGCGATCACTTTTTCTTGGACATGATTCGGAGCACTAGCATAATGGCTGAAAGACATCGAAGATGTTGCTCGGCCCGAGGTCAATGTTCGGAGGTCAGTTACATACCCGAACATCTCAGACAATGGGACTTTTGCATTCACAATCGTCTTACCTGCCCGTTCTCCTGTTCCTTCAATCAAAGCTCGACGCTTGTTCAGGTCGCCAATGACATCACCCATATTCTCGTCCGGTGTCACAACCTCAAGTTGCATCAACGGTTCCAGAATCTTGGGCTGGCATCCACGTACCGCTGACCGGTAAGCCATTTTCGCTGCAAGCTCGAATGACAGCTGATCTGAGTCAACCGGGTGGAATGAACCGTCAAGAAGCTCTACGCTCATGCTGTCCATTTGATAACCTGCAAGAACACCGTTCTTCATTGCTTCTTTGAAGCCCTTCTGAACAGATGGCACGAATTCCTTGGGAACGTTTCCTCCTTTGACAGAGTTCTTGAACACCAATCCTTCTTCTTCTGGCGTCGGTGACGGACCAATCTTGATGACAATGTCCGCAAACTTACCTCGACCACCTGTCTGCTTCTTGTAAACCTCACGGTGATCGGCGTGCCCAAAGATTGCTTCCTTGTAATTGACCTGGGGAGCTCCTTGGTTACACTCGACCTTGAACTCACGACGTAAACGGTCTACAAGTACTTCCAAGTGCAATTCACCCATGCCTGAGATGACCGTTTGACCGGTCTCCTCATCTGTGCGAACCTGGAAAGTCGGATCCTCTTCAGAAAGCTTCGACAGGCCATTCGATAGCTTATCCAAGTCAGCCTGTGATTTTGGCTCAACAGCAATACCGATTACTGGATCAGGGAACGACATGCTCTCCAATACCAACGGCGCTCCTTCGGCACACAAGGTGTCACCCGTGCGGATGTCCTTGAAGCCAACTACAGCACCAATGTCACCTGCTTCAAGCTCGTCAATGGGATTCTGCTTGTTCGAGTGCATTTGGAAGATTCGCGAGATTCGCTCCTTCTTGCCTGAACGTGTGTTGGTCACATATGAACCTGCCGGGAGTGTCCCAGAATAAGCACGTACAAAACACAAGCGCCCCACGAACGGGTCTGTTGCGATCTTGAATGCGAGTCCAGCAAATGGCTCCTCTGGATCCGGATTACGGTGAATTTCAATCGACTCGTCGTCTACATCCGTTCCGGTAATCGCTTCTACGTCATACGGCGATGGCAAGTAGAGCATAACGGCATCCAACATCGTCTGCACACCCTTGTTTTTGAACGCCGAACCGCACAGCAGTGGAGTGATCTGCATGCCAATAGTGGCCTTACGAATCGCCTCGATGATTTCCTCTTCAGTCAAGCTGTCAGGATCCTCAAAGTACTTCTCCATCAGGGTGTCGTCCTGCTCTGCAGCAGCTTCAATCAACAGCCCTCGGTATTCCTCTACTGTATCCAACAAATCCTCAGGAATGGCAATCTCTTCCCATGTCATCCCTTTATCCTCCTCGTTCCAAACGTATGCTTTGTTGCTGATCAAATCGACAACGCCACGGAAATCATCTTCTGCTCCAATCGGAACTTGCAATGGAACAGGACGGGCACCAAGCATCTCTTTGATCATGCCGACAACGTTGAAGAAGTCTGCACCTGACCGGTCCATCTTGTTGATGAAACCAATGCGTGGAACTTTGTATTTGTCTGCTAGTCCCCAGTTTGTCTCTGACTGTGGCTCAACTCCGGAAACGGCGCAAAACAGAGCAACCGCTCCGTCCAAGACACGCAATGAACGCTCCACCTCTACAGTGAAGTCAACGTGCCCCGGGGTATCAATGATATTGATTCGGTACTGCTCGTCGCGAAAACTCCAGAAACAAGTGGTAGCAGCTGAGGTGATTGTGATTCCACGCTCTTGCTCCTGCTCCATCCAGTCCATTGTAGCTGCACCATCGTGTACCTCTCCAATTTTGTGAGAGATACCCGTGTAGTACAACACACGCTCTGTGGTGGTTGTCTTACCAGCATCGACGTGCGCCATGATGCCAATGTTCCGCGTATAATTGAGGTCTCTTTTAGCCATGATAGTTCGGCGTATTCAATTCGTTGTAATCAGAAACGGAAATGCGAGAAGGCTTTGTTCGCTTCCGCCATGCGGTGCGTATCCTCCTTTTTCTTGTAAGTACCTCCCTCCTCTTTCGATGCAGCAAGAACCTCTGCAGCCAATCGCTCAGCCATGGATTTCTCGTTACGCTTCCGCGCGAAACTGATCAACCACTTCATCGCCAAACTTTGCTTGCGCGAATCACGAATGGGTTGCGGGATTTGGAATGTTGCACCGCCCACACGTCGGCTGCGCACTTCTACCGCTGGAGTTACATTTTCAAGCGCTCGCTTGAAAACCTCCAACCCATTTTCTTCACTTCGCTCCTGGACACGGTCCATGGCTTGGTAGAAAATGTCAAATGCAACGCTCTTCTTTCCGTCCAACATCAAGTTGTTGACGAAACTCGTTACAAGAACGCTGTCGAATCGAGGATCCGGCAGGATCAAATGCTTTTTGGCTACTCTCCTTCTCATGATCGATTAACTCTTGGCTTTAGGCCGCTTTGTTCCATACTTCGAACGACGCTGTGTACGTCCTTCAACACCCGCTGTATCCAATGCGCCACGCACAATGTGGTAACGAACACCTGGCAAGTCTTTCACACGACCTCCGCGAACCAACACAATGCTGTGCTCTTGTAGGTTGTGGCCTTCACCACCAATGTATGCATTGACTTCGTTGCCGTTTGTCAAACGAACACGTGCTACTTTACGCATAGCAGAGTTCGGCTTCTTCGGCGTTGTCGTGTAAACGCGTACGCAAACGCCTCGGCGTTGCGGACATGAGTCCAGTGCGGCGGATTTGCTCGCAATGGACTTCGTGATGCGTCCTTTTCGGATGAGCTGCTGGATGGTTGGCATTCGACCTATCTATCAGATTACGTGTGTACAAAAACTATTTCCCCACATTAAAGGGGGTGCAAAAGTAGCAGATTCTAACTTAAAAGCAATACCCCAACGCTCCTTTTTTCAAGCATGGCCGCCTTTTCCGCGTCCATTTTTCTAAATTCACTGAAGGACAAGGGGGTTAGCGACGAAAATTCATTCTGGTTTGATGGAAAAAACTGGAACTTTTAAACATCGTCCTGAAGATTAAGGTTCTATTATCATCAAAACCCACCCCCCTTCATACCTTAGTTGAGTGGAATTTCTGAATGAATTGAACGAAGCGCAAAGAAGCGCGGCTATGCACACCGAAGGACCTCTTATGGTCATCGCAGGAGCAGGGTCTGGTAAAACACGCGTACTCACCTATCGCATTGCACATCTCATCCAGCGTGGGGTCGATCCCTTTGCCATTCTTGCGCTGACGTTTACCAACAAGGCCGCACGTGAGATGAAAAGCAGAATTGCCGACGTCATTGGTGAAGGAGAGGCACGGAACATTTGGATGGGTACCTTCCACAGCATCTTCGCCCGTGTGCTCCGCATGGAGTCTGAGCGCATAAACTATCCGCGCAACTTCACCATTTACGACACGCAGGATAGCCGAGCTTTGATCAAGGACATCATCAAAGGACTTGGACTTGACGATAAGGTCTACAAGCCTGCCAGCATTCAAGGTCGCATCAGCAACGCCAAAAACAACTTGATTGACGCCGCTGGATATGCACAGCATTCCGAAATCATGGGCGAAGACGCTCAAGCCGGTCGACCCCGGGTGCATGAGGTTTATCGCGCTTACGAAAGCCGGTGCTTCCGAGCGCAAGCCATGGATTTTGACGACTTGCTGTTTAAAATGAACATACTGCTCCGAGACTTCCCAGATCTGCTCTCAAAGTACCAGCACAAGTTCCAATACATCCTGGTGGATGAGTACCAAGACACCAACTTCGCCCAATACTTGATCATTAAGCAATTGGCAGCTCTACGAGAGAACCTCTGCGTCGTCGGGGATGACGCACAGTCCATTTATGGCTTTCGGGGTGCCAACATTCAAAACATCCTCAACTTCAAACAGGACTACCCTGATTACAGCCTCTACAAACTGGAGCAGAATTATCGATCGACTCAAAACATTGTGAATGCGGCCAATAGTGTCATCGCCAAGAACAAAGACCAAATCGAGAAAGTCGTTTGGACATCAAATGAGTCTGGCGACCCCATCAATGTTCATCGTTGTTACAGCGACAATGAAGAAGGCCGTTGGGTAGCCACTCAAATTTTTGATCTGCACAATCAGCAGCAAGTCCATTGGCGAAATGCAGCCATTTTGTATCGAACCAATGCACAATCGCGATCGTTTGAAGAAAGTCTGCGCAAGCTCAATGTTCCGTACCGCATTTTCGGAGGATTGTCATTCTACCAACGCAAAGAGATCAAGGACCTCATCGCCTATTTCCGACTTACGGCAAACCTCAGGGACGATGAAGCGCTTAAACGCGTCATCAATTACCCTGCGCGTGGAATCGGAAAAACCACCATGGATCGATTGCTCGTGGAATCTGCTGAGCGCGACGTAAGCCTCTGGGATCTCGTCGTCGACGAATTGAATCCGCCTACCGCTGTGAAAGGGGCAAGTCTTAAAAAAGTAATCGACTTCACGCACATGATCCGAGGCTTTCGCGCTGAGATGGAATCCAAGGATGCGCACGACTTGGGTATGCACATTGCGAAACACACGGGGCTTGTCCATCAGCTCTATCAAGACAAGACACCCGAAGGCGTGGCACGTTATGACAACATGCAAGAACTGCTCAATGGAATGAAGTCGTTCGTGGAGCAAGCGCGTGAAAACGAGCCTGATGCCCTTCCGACCATGGGTGACTTCCTGCTCGATGTTGCTTTGCTCACGGATGCTGACCAAGATGATGGCGACGACAATAAAGTCAGCTTGATGACCATACATGCGGCCAAAGGGCTTGAGTTCGAACACGTGCATGTTGTTGGGCTTGAGGAAGAACTCTTTCCCTCCACCATGGCCCTGCAATCACGATCTGAATTGGAAGAGGAGCGCAGATTGTTCTACGTGGCTGTCACCCGAGCCAAGAAATCATGCGCCCTGAGTTACGCGTTGACTCGCTACAAATGGGGTCAACTGATCCAAGCGGAGCCGAGTCGTTTCATTGAAGAAATTGATCCGGCATGCGTGAAAATGCCTTCCGCACAGGCGGCAAAGCCCAACCCATTCGCCGGCGGAGCAGACTTTGAGAAACAACGTAACAATTGGAAATCGATGGGCACAGCTTCACCGGGTGCCGCGTTTGGACGGATGGCAGAGAAAAAGAAAGACCAAAGCAAAGCAACGGTCAACCCGTTCAAAAAATCGCCGAATAAACCTCCCATTTCTTCTGAAGGCAAACCTCTGAAAAAAATGGCGGCTGGCCCATATTCTGAATCGAATAGCCAACCTCACCAGCAGACCACAAAAACCAACTCCGCACATGGACTGACCGAAGGCACCAAAGTGATGCACGAGAAGTTCGGAAAAGGAAAGGTATTGCGCATTGAAGGAAGCGCTCCCAATGAAAAGGCCACTGTCTTTTTTCCAAGCGCCGGTCAAAAGCAACTCCTTTTGAAGTTCGCTAAACTTGAAGTCGTGGACACATGAAAACGGCGAAATGGCTTCTCAGTGTGATGTGCGCCACACTCACCATGACGGTCGGAACACACACAGGGTGTCGGCCCGTACCAGAGGCAAACCTCTCCTTTGAAATCTCGACGAAGCTTGCATACAACGGTGCGCCCGTCCCTGACATTGCCCTTTCCGTTGAAAGCCGAACGGTTGGAAATGGCGTATTCAACGGCAGTTATGATCGTATTGCGGAGGGCATCACCAACTCGGAAGGCACTGTTGAATTGATGTTCCCCCGAAGTAACGCGCTTGATTACCGCATCACCAGTGAAGAAAATGATTGGTTTGAACGTCAAATCCTCATCAATCCAGATGTGTTTCTCGACAGTGAAAAGCAATCAATCGCACTAGCGATGACGCCAAGAGCCGAAATTACCATTCGCCTTCTCAATGCCAATCCAGTTGACGCCATGGATGCCATTCAGTTTCGAACCTTGAACACTCAAGGAGATTACCCGACGTGTTCAAATGCGTGGGGGACCTTTTCCGGTTTGGATGTGGTGGAGGAAAGAACATGCTGGATTGAAGCAGACCGCTACCTTGCATATACCTATCGAACAATGCGCAATGGAGAATGGGTTGATTATGTCACAGATTCAACTTACGTCCCCCGGGGTGAGTCCTTGATCTTCACACTGCCTTGGTGACCTCATCTGCCCACATGCATATCGTCCAAAACCATCATTTCTCCGTTCCAAAAACCGTTCGCTATGCAACGCTTGGTCCACCCATTGCAGATGCAAAACACATTATGGTTGCCCTGCACGGCTACGGTCAGCTTCCCGAGTTCTTTTTGCGAAAATTCGCCGCCCTGGCCGAAGATGGTTGGTGCGTCATTGCGCCAGAAGGAATGCACCGCTTTTACCTCGACGGGACTAGCGGACGTGTCGGCGCGTCTTGGATGACCAGAGAAGATCGGGAGACGGACATTGCTGATTATGTCCATTATCTCGACGCCCTATGCGCTCACCTCGAATTGAACCATCGACACCCCGTATTGCTCGGATTCTCACAAGGTGTCGCAACGGCTTCAAGATGGGTGGCTGCCGGACAGCAAAACTTTAAGCAGTTGATCTTGTGGGCAGGCGTCTTCCCTCCCGATTTTGAATGGACCACAGGCCGTGCACATTTGAGCCAAATGCTTGTCGACGTGGCATTGGGCGACAATGATCCTTTTTTCAAAGACGAACTACTCCAGAGCACCAGCGACTTGCTCGATTCAAGGCAAGTCACTTATAACCTCCATCGTTTCTCCGGTGGCCATGCCATCGACCCAAGGCTCTTGCGATCAATCGTCGAGCCATCTTAACCTGTTATTTTTGTCCTTACCAAAAAGATTCATTTTGAAACAGCTTTCTCAACTCTGTGCCTCAGCGCTCTTATCTCTCACAATGCTCACCTTCGCTTCAGATGCGCTCTGTCAGCGAAGTTGGCCGCATGCTTTGACCGAACAAGAACGAGATCACATCGAACGCGTGGGATTCGAACCGCATGTTGTTCGAGGCATTGAAACACCGCCGCCCTACGACAGCATTCGAACCGCAGCGGAATGGGAAGAAGTTGAGGCGCTCACCATCGCCTGGACTGATTTTCCTTGCATTCAAAAACAAATTGTGGGGGCCGCGAAAGAGGAGTGCAATGTCATCATCTTCGCAGATGATGAAGAACAAGTAGTCAACTACCTCACCGGCAACGCATGTGGCGGAGCGTTGACACTGGAAAACGTCCAAATCGTACCCACCGAATACAACAGCATTTGGATCCGAGACTATGGCGCCAACACCGTCTATGGCTCCTGGAATAACGACCGCGTGCTGGTCGATTGGCTGTACAACCGCCCTCGCCCCGATGATGACGCCATTCCAGATGTCCTCGCAGAGACCTTGGGTTTAGAGCTTTACAGCACCACTGGCGCGCCAAATGATTTGATGAACACTGGCGGAAACTGGATGTCAGACGGTTTCGGCACCGCTTTCGCCTCAGAATTAATTTTGGAGGAAAACAATGGCGGCAGCACGTGGTGGACAGATTATCCCGATCACTCCGCCACTGAAATTGACCAAATCATTTCAGATTTCCACGGTGTTGACACCTACATCACGATGCCCAATTTGCCGTACGATGGCATCCACCACATCGATATGCACATGAAACTGCTTGATGAGAGCACCTTGCTCATGGCAGAATACCCCCAAGGAGTTGCAGACGGACCTCAGATCAATGCCAACCTCGAATACGTACTTTCGAACTTCACGACACGCTGGGGAACACCGTTTGATGTCATTCGCATTCCGAGTCCACCCGAGCAAGGTTGGGGCGGTGGTTACCCTGACGCCAACGGCTGGTATTTGACGTACACCAATTCAGTCTTCGTAAACAACACCATTCTGCTCCCCACTTACTACACGGAATACGACACAACAGCCTTGCGGATTTACAACGAAGCTCTTCCTGGCTACAATGTGGTCGGGATTGACTGTGACAACAATGGAGAGGCGATTATCTCACTGTCCGGCGCCATTCATTGCATCACGCATACGGTCGGAATTGAAGACCCCTTGATGATCAGTCATCTGCCGCTGCCAGATACCGAAGACACCGTCAACGATTACATAGTAGAAGCCTACATCAGCCATCGGAGTGAGATCCAAAGCGCAACCATGAAATGGAGCACATCACTCGATTCAGAGTGGAACTCAGCACCCATGGAACTGATTGCCGGCGAAACCGAAAATTGGTCTGCGAGCATCCCCGCTCAGCCGGCAGGCACATCCCTGTATTACTTTGTAGAAGCAGAAGCCAATTCAGGGAAAACGGGTGCGCGCCCGATGCCTGCGCCAGCAGGGTGGTGGTCATTCAATGTCATGGATCAAAATGTTGGAATCACTGAGAATTTCACGAGCACTCCGTTTCTTCAGGCATTTCCAAATCCCGCCTCAGCGATCACATGCATCCCACTGGATTTGCCCCTAGCCTCGAAAGGCCAATTGTACCTATCAAATGCATTGGGACAAAAAATCCTCGTGATTCACAACGGAGACATCAATGCCGGAGTCACCAAGTATTTCTTGGATGCACAAGGACTAGCGCAGGGCGCTTACCTCTTGACCTTGGACTTCGACAATGGCCAGCGTTGGTCGCAACATCTAATGGTCAACTAGATAAACTGGAAATTGATGAAAAAAAGCCACCCAATGAGGTGGCTTTTTTTGCTCCAACAAATCCTAAGAAACACCTGAACCAAAACGATTCATCAGTCCCTTCGCCCGAGCAATCGCAGCAAAAACATGAACAAGTTGACAAAGTCGAGGTACAAACTTGTCGCACCCAAAATTGCCAACTTCGAAGCTGTCTCACTTCCAAACTCAACACCTGCGCCAATGCGCTTCAGCTTCTGCGTATCGTAGGCTATCAATCCTGTAAACACAAGAACGCCTCCAATGCTAATGATGTAGTCCAGCTGGGCTGAGCCGATGAACCAATTGACAAAACTTGCAATGATGATGCCGATCAAAGCCATCATCAACAAACTTCCAAACTTCGTCAAATCGGTACTCGTGGTGTAGCCTATCACGGCCATCACCGCAAACGTGGCTGCTGTGATGACGAAAACTTGGGCTATGCTTGACATGGTGTAGACCAGAAAAACGCTACTCAGGGACATGCCCATGATGCCACTGAACGCGAGAAACAATAGCGTCAATGAGGTGGAGGACCAACGCTGAAACCCCATATTCATGGCCAAAATGAATCCCAATGGAGAGAGCATGACGATCCAACCGATCATGCTCATCCCTCCAGTTTCGAGGTTGTAAAGCTGCGAAATGAGCCCTGATTCAACGGTGTAATATGAGGCGCAAGCCGTAACCACAAGCCCTGCAACCATCCAAGTAAACACATTTGCAATGAACCGGGAGACGGTAGATTGGTCCGTCACAAAAGATTCATCGAAAATCTGTGGAGATTCAAATTCGTTCATGCAACAAATTTCGGGAGAAATGGGGATTCCGCGGCCCCTTGCCATCGCCAAAAAATCCTTTTTTCGACTCTCGAGTACTACGAAACGTGAATCAAGCTGGACCACAATTCATGTGGAACGTCTCCGCTGAAATTGCTGTCCGGCGCTAGAATCACTGATACAGCGTCATGTGAATGGAGCGACTCCTGATGAGAGCAAATCACCCGAAAATCCTTGATTCGGTCGTCTTTATTCAACTGCTCGTACAGCAAACGGGCTGCATCCTCTACAAACTTGAGGTATGCTCCATTGAGCTCCGCGAACGCCATCTCATCCTCGCGCTTCACAATGACCTGAGTCTCGGTCTTGAGAGCTGCCACGCAGATATCTTGTAAATCTTCAATCCAAACAACATCGCCCACCTCGACCGAAATGCGTGCAACTGAGCGTTGCGAATGTGGAACAGCGGCCTTGCCTCGGCTTTCCCTCGCAAACTCGGAAAGTTCATACGAACAAGGGCAAGCCGACGAATACACAAAGTCAAAATGAATGACCTTTTTCAAAGTACCAGTCTTATCCAAGTCTGCTTCCAAGGTCACATTATAATACTGGTAGCCTTCGTTATCAGACCGCAAAGAAGGCTTTAAAATGGGATATGAAAACTTCAAGGCAACCTTCGAATCAAACGCTTCCAAACTGTCCTGGTAAGCATTCAAAATGGTCTCGAGCTTATCCATTGTAAAAGCATCATCCTTGAAATCGTAAAAGGATCGCATGATGCGCGACATGTTGATGCCTTTCTTGTGCGCTGCGAGGGATACCGTCCCAGTCACTTTCGTTTCAAGAACAATCGAGTCGTTGTTGCGCGTCTTGAACTTCAGTGGCAGACGAAAGTTGTGAATTCCCACTTGTTGTATCTCAACAGCCGCACCCTGGATCAAAGAAGAGGGACCATTTTGCAGGTCGGGGAATTGTTCAATATCCGTGGCGGATGGGCGGTACTCTGTATCGTATTCCATTATCAGGCTCCATAGTAGTCCGCATAATTGTTCTCCGTTTCGAAGAGGCGGACGCGTTCCAACTTACAACCTCGCTGATTGATGATTGGTTCTAATTGCTCCCAAATTCCAATCACTAAATTTTCCACAGACGTCTGCTTTCCGGCCATCCAAGGCACATCCATGTTCAAGTTTCGGTGATCCAGAGGCTCCTCCACATATTCTTTGATGATCTCTTTGAGGTCGGTGAAATTGATGAAATAACCGGTGTTTTCGTCGATGTCTCCTTTGACTGTAACGTACAGCACATAATTGTGTCCGTGCCAGTTGGGATGGGCACATTTACCAAAAACCTCATAGTTCTTGGCTTCGTCCCAGTTGTCATTCCAGAGTTTGTGCGCTGCATTGAATCGCGCGCGTCGGGTGATGGATACCTGTTTCATTGCGTTCAATGGCAAAGATAGGCACTCGCCTTCCTTAGATTTGCATTATGATTGTGATAACAGGTTCTGCGGGGTTCATTGGAAGCGCTTTGGCCGCGAGGCTCAACGAAGATCGATTCTTCGACCTCGTTTTGGTGGATGATTTTTCACGGCCTGACAAGGGCGCAAACCATGTCAACTTGACTTTCAGCCAAAAGGTTGACCGCAATGACTTCTTTGAATGGCTCGATCTCAACGAGTCCCAAGTGCAGTTTGTCTTTCACCTTGGCGCGCGGACAGATACGACGGAGCAAGACCGGAGCATCTTCGATGAACTCAATCTCAATTATAGCCAGCAGGTTTGGAATCGCTGCACCGACTTCGGAATTCCGCTGGTGTACGCTTCATCTGCCGCAACCTATGGAGGAGGTGAGTTGGGCTACAAGGACTCGCACGAATTGGTGAGTCAACTCAAACCACTCAATCCATACGGCGAATCAAAAAACGACTTTGATCAATGGGCCTTGAAACAAAATGAGCTTGGCAAAGCTCCTTATTTCTGGGCTGGCTTGAAATTTTTCAATGTCTTCGGCCCCAACGAATACCACAAGGGCCGCATGGCGAGTGTGGTGTTCCACACATTCAATCAGGTCACAGCGACAGGTGCCATGAAACTGTTTCGGTCCCATCGTGAAGACTACACCGATGGAGGTCAAACGCGCGATTTTGTCTACGTCAAAGACTTGACGGAGGTCTGTCTGTTTCTGATGCATCATCGGAAATCAGAATCCAACGGATTGTACAATTTAGGATCAGGTCAAGCCCGAACATTTTTGGATCTCGCCCACGCCACATTTGACGCCATGGGCCAAGAGCGAAATGTCTCTTTCATTGACACTCCCGAAGACATCCGAGATACCTATCAATACTTCACAGAAGCAGACATGTCCAAGTTGCGCAGCATCGGGTATTCAAGACCTTTCGCATCATTGGAAGAAGCCATCGAAGATTACGTCAAACATTATTTGTCATCAGGAAAGCGCTGGACAACCCCCAACGCATAAAGCGGTGCGTGCGGCCGAGACGGTCACGCCAGCAGCGCTTGCAATTCAGCACGAACCGACTTTAGACGATCCAACAGTTCCTCGCGATTCTGCTCAACCGTTCCATTTTCTACCTGGGGTTTGGAAGCCAGTTCCATCTGAGCGGCAACGTCCTTGCGCTTACGCATTGCTTTGCGAGCACCTGAAATGGTATAACCCTGATCCTTGACCAACCACTTGATCAAAACAATGACATCGATGTCATTGCGATGGTAAAATCGTTTGCCACGTGCATTCGTCTTGGGCTTTAACAATGCAAACTCTTTCTCCCAGTAGCGCAACTGAGAAGCACTCAGATCCATCTCCTCGGCAACCTCCGTGATTGAAAAATATTGTTTCTGAATGGTTTTATTCAGGGGCATGACGACGCGTTGTGCTTTATTGTTGGCTTCAAGGTAACCGAAAAATCAATAAAGCTCAGCGCGATCGACAATCAATCGAAGGATTGATTGGAATCTTCAGCCTTTTCGAGCATTTCCTCGTATTGCTCGGGGGTCAAATCATTGAAATAGTACTGCGCGGGATTCACCTTGCGGCCATCTTTACGCACCTCGTAATGGAGGTGAGGAGCCACTGAAGTACCCGTCGAACCCACCAGTCCAATCACTTCGCCGCGTTTTATTTTTTGTCCGCGTTTTACGAGGACCTTGCTCATGTGAGCATACAAAGTCTCGTAACCAAAGCCGTGTCGAATGATCACATGGCGTCCAAAGCCATTGTAGGTGCGCTTCGCAAGAATAACCTCGCCGTCACCAGTGGCGAAAATTTCAGTGCCGGTTGGAGCAGAGAAATCCATGCCGTAATGCATTTTTCGCACTTTGTAAATGGGATGAATGCGATAACCATAGCCACTGGCCATGCGCTTCAAGTCTTCGTTTCTCACGGGCTGAATCGCAGGTATCGACTTGAGCAATTCCGTCTGATTCTTGGCCAAATCAAACACTTCGTCAAAGGAACGACTCTGGGCTACCATTTTTCGTTGCAGTTCAGCGAGCCTCGCTTCTGCGGAAATAACAGCATCGGAGTGTGAATACCCACGCAAAGCCCCTCCCCGATCAAACCCTCCGACTCCTGGGTTTCGAAGGTGCTCAGGATACTTGTCCACCCCAAATATCGACCGATAAATGGCATCGTCCCGATCCGAAACATCCTCAAGCACAACTTGCAA
>Ga0233396_1000576_pt1 | contig 17677 bp, 14 predicted proteins | sample 32DmetaG_FD_183169 | JGI IMG/M metagenome (GOLD analysis project Ga0233396, IMG submission 183169) | Seawater microbial communities from Monterey Bay, California, United States - 32D | ecosystem: Environmental > Aquatic > Marine > Coastal | place: USA: California | collected 2016-10-19 | reverse complement strand
CCCAACTCGTCACGGGTACGGGATAGCGATAACTGAGTTGGTCTACCGCAATCTGTTTGGTCCATTGATCGAGCACCACCACCACTACCGCGATGGCCAGCCCCACCCAAGGTCGTTGCCACCGGGCACCCCACCCAGATTGATTAGGCAAACTGTCTTACCTCGCCAGGGCCTTCAATATTACTCACGCAACGACCGCAGAGCGTCGGGTGGGTTGCATGCTCGCCCACATCGGGACGGCGATGCCAACACCGCTCGCACTTATCACTGCTCGCCGGTTCGGCAACGATTCGCAGGGCCAACCCTTCTGCTTCCATCGCGGTTTGCGGGGCCGATCCCCAATCCGCGACGGTGACCTCTGAGGTAATCAACACAAAGCGCAGTTCGTCCCCTAAGGCCCGGAGCTGCTCTGCCAATGCGGTGTCGGCGTAGAGGGTCACAGACGCATCGAGGGAACCGCGCAACACACCCTCTGCTCTCTGAAGTTCTAGGGCTTTGTTGACCTGCTGCCGCACGCTCATCATCTGATTCCAAAACGCACTATCCAGCACATTATTCCCGGCACTCTCGCTAGCCGGCCTGGGCAAATGCTCGTACCACTCGGCTAAGAAGACTGACGACAAACGGTCACCGGGTACGTTCTCCCAAATTTCCTCTGCAGTAAAACTGAGGATCGGCGCAATCCAGCGACAGAGTGCTTCAGCAAGGTGATACAGGCTGGTTTGCGCAGAGCGACGAGCCATGGATTCGGCTCCCGTTGTGTATTGCCGGTCTTTAATAATGTCGAGGTAAAAGCCACCGAGTTCGCCACTGCAGAAATTATGGACCCTGTGGTACACGTGATGGAATTGATATTGCTCGTAAGCCGAGCAAATCTCGGCCTGCAGCTCATGAGCCTGCTCTAAAATCCAGCGATCGAGCGGCAACAATTGCTCAGTCGGCAGACAATCTCTCTCAGGGTCAAAACCGGCGAGATTAGCGAGTAAGAATCGCGCGGTGTTTCGTATTCGACGATAGGCATCTGCCGTTCGCTTAAAAATTTCGTCTGAGGCAGAAATTTCATTGCGGTAGTCTGCCGCCGACACCCAAAGGCGCAACACATCGGCTCCCAACTCCTGCATCGCTTTTCCTGCCGGAATGATATTGCCGAGTGATTTAGACATCTTGCGTCCATCACCGTCCACGGTAAAACCATGTGTTAGGACACTCCGATAAGGCGCCCCCTGATGGATCGCCACACCCGTCAGTAACGAGGATTGAAACCACCCTCGGTGTTGGTCAGAGCCTTCCAGATACAAATCTGCTGGCCAATCCAACGTGTCTCGCTGCCGCAGAACACAGTCATGGGTGACGCCTGAGTCAAACCAAACATCCAAGGTGTCCGTCACCTTTTCATATTGGTCAGCATCGGCCTGCAACAACTCGGCGGGATCCAAATCAAACCACGCATCAATGCCACCTTGCTCAATCAATTCGGCAACCGATGCCATAAGTGCCAAGGTATTGGGATGTATTTCTCCGGTCACCTTGTGGATGAACAAGGTAATCGGAACGCCCCAGGTCCTCTGACGGGAGATACACCAGTCCGGCCGATCAGCCAACATACTGTCGATGCGGGCACGACCCCAATCCGGTATCCATTGCACACCTTCCACCGCTGCCTGTGCGGCAGAGAGCAACCCATTCCCCATCATGCTGATAAACCATTGCGGCGTTGCACGAAAAATTATGGGGGTCTTGTGGCGCCAGCAGTGAGGGTAGCTGTGCTCGAACGGTTCGTGACACAACAAGCGTTGACGATCCGCTAAGGCGGCAACAATATCGTCGTTTGCTTTAAAAATATGCTGTCCGGCAAACACCGGTGTTCCCGGGTGATACACCCCGTTGCCGCCCACTGGGTTGTAAACCTCCAAGTCATAACGGCGGCCCATTTCAAAATCTTCCTGGCCATGAGCGGGCGCCGTATGCACGCACCCCGTGCCTGCGTCGGTTGTGACGTGCTCTCCCAATACGATGGGTACTGGCTGATCATCAAACGGCGGTAACAACAGCAGCCCCTCTAGGTCCGCTCCCTTAGCACGCCCCAGCACACTAACCTCATCAACGCCAAAACGTTGTGCGCAGGTTTCCGCTAAGGCTTCAGCCACTAATACACCGCGTCCGGCTACCCCCAACAGCACGTAATCAAGTGCCGCGGATAACGCCACGCCGCGATTAGCGGGCAGGGTCCAAGGCGTTGTCGTCCAAATCACCACGCCACTCGCGTGGTCAGCAGCGCAATCAAGCCGTTTACCGGCCTCCTCCACGTCGACAAAAGGAAACAGTACATCGACCGCCGACGATTGCTTATCGCGATACTCCACCTCTGCCTCAGCAAGCGCTGATCCGCAATCGAGACACCAGTGAACCGGCTTGAAGCCCCGCTGCAAATGCCCCTGCTCAACAATATTGGCTAACGCGCGAACCACATTAGCCTCAAATGCGGAGTCCATGGTGAGATAGGGGTTTTGCCAGTCTCCCAATACCCCCATGCGCATGAAATCGGTCTTTTGTGCCTCTACTTGCTTACGAGCGTAGTCACGGCAGTGCTGTCTGAACTCGCCAGGAGAAACCTTGTGGCCGGGTTTACCCACCTTTTTTTCAACATTGAGCTCAATCGGTAAGCCGTGGCAATCCCAGCCCGGCACATAGGGCGCATTAAAGCCCGACAAGGTTTTTGATTTGATAATGATGTCTTTCAGAATCTTATTGATCGCATGTCCTACATGGAGCTGACCGTTAGCGTAGGGCGGGCCATCGTGCAGGATGAAAGTTGGTTTATCTTTGCTCGCTTGCCGGATCTGACCATACAGGTCCATGGCTTCCCACGCCTTGAGCCGATCCGGCTCACGCTGAGCCAGATTAGCCTTCATAGGAAAGTCAGTCTGCGGCAGGTTTAGTGTCGCCTTGTAATCACTCATACTTCATCCGTGGGCGTTTAGCCACGCGCTCGCGTTAGCTTTATCTGCCTTGATACCGGCCTTAAGGGCCTCTAACGAGGGGAACTTCTGCTCCTCTCGCAACTTATGTCGAAAACGTACCGTTAATCTCTCACCGTAAAGATCCGGTGAGCCCTGCAAGACATGCACCTCGAGGGTTGCTTCCAAACGCTCACCAAGGGTGGGTCTGACGCCCACGTTGGCCACGCCCTGCGCGCCCTCGAGGCCCCCTCCCCAAACGCTGACAGCATAAACGCCGTGCAGCGGTGATCGAATTCTATGCAGGGCGATGTTAGCGGTTGGCGCGTCTAACTGTCGGCCCAGCTTCTGTCCATGCTGCACTCTACCCGCCAGTTCAAAAGGCCTTCCCAATAACCTCGCCGCGTCATCGAAGTCGCCCGCATCCAACGCCGCACGAATCCGGGTACTGCTGACCCGCTCTCCCGCTGCTTCCAGCGTGGCGGTCGGGGCCACAGCATAGCCAAATTCGTCCGCCAGCGCGCGGACATATTCCAAGTCACCCTCTCGCTGATTACCGAAATGGAAATCATCTCCAAACGCCAGATACTGGGCACCCAACCCGTCTACAAAAATTTGCTCGACAAACTGTCGGGCCGTGAGTTGCCTGAGGCGTTCGTTGAAAGGCAGACATAACACGCGGTCGACGCCACAGGCCTCCAGTAGTGGCCACTTGTCGCGCAACGTAGTGATACGAGGGGGGGCTACCAAAGGCGTTAAATACTCCCGCGGTAGCGGCTCGAAGGTGACCACAGCGGTGGGGATCTCCAATAGCTGAGCCTGTCGCTTGAGATGCGCAAGTACCGCTTGATGCCCCAAATGGACACCGTCAAAGGCACCAATCGTCACCGCGCAACCACGATGTTGCGACCGTAGATTATGTTGACCGCGAATGAGCTGCATCACCGGCTCGGTTCCCGCTTCGTAAAAGAGAGCAGTATACCGCTCAGCGCCCCTCGGATCAGCCAGAGACACGTCTTAGTCAAGCCGCTCTCGGGCTCAGCGTTTGAGATGATCGATCCGGCCACCCAAAATCCATAAGCTGGCCAGAAATGCTGCTAAACCCGCCAGGCACAGCATCGCCATCGCGATCCCTCGCTCCCACCACAGCCACTCTGTCCATATCACCATCTCGGGTGTTATCTGGAGTAATAACACACTCATTACCGCAGCGGAGGCCATAATTTTGATGAGCCATTGCTTAGCTGAAGCCTCGAGTACGAGAATCCCTGCTCGGTGTAAGCCGCGATAAAGCAGCGTTGCGTTGAACCACGCAGCCACGCTGGTCGCCAGTGCCAGACCCACGTGACCCATCTCGAACCACCACATCAGAGGAAAAACAAACAGCATATTGAGCACCATATTGGTGACCATTGCGATGATCCCAATTCGAACCGGTGTTTTCATATCCTCGCGGGCATAGAATCCTGGCGCTAACACTTTGACCAACATAAACGCGCCCAAGCCGAGGGTATACGCTCGCAAACTTGCTGCTGCCATGAATCGATCGTCGGCACCAAAAGCGCCGTATTGAAACAGCGTCACTAATAATGGCTCGGCCAGGATCGCCAGCGCCAGCGTTGCTGGGACAGCAATAAAACCAACACTGCGGACCGCCCAAGACAGCGTGCCTGCGAAAGCGGGATCATCAGCGCGAGCGCGCTGTCCGGATAGCGCGGGCAATATCACCGTGGCAATCGCAATCGCAAAAATACCCAGTGGCAGTTCCGTCAATCTATCGGAGTAATACAACCACGATACGCTGCCCGCAGGCAGCAAGGAGGCCAATACGGTGTCGAGTAACAGATTGATCTGGCTCACGGACACACCAAACAGCGCCGGCACCATCAAGATAAGAATCCGTCTTACGCCCTCGTGTCGAGGCGCCCAACGGGGCCGCGGCACTAGATCGATCGCCGCTAACGCGGGCAACTGAAACAGGAGCTGAGCAAACCCCGCGATCAACACGCCCAACGCCAGCGCAACCACGGGCTCATCAAAGCCAGGAGCCACCCATAAGGCGGCTGCAATTAATGACAGATTGAGCAGGATCGGCGTCAATGCGGGAACGGCAAACCGTTGATAACTATTAAGAATAGCGCCGGCAAAACCCGTCAATGAAATGAGCAATAAGTAAGGAAATGTTAGCTTAATCAAATCGCCGGTGAGCGCCAGCTTGGCGGGATCACGCAAAAAGCCAGGCGCAAATACCACAGCAACCAACGGCGAGGCCATCACGGTCAACACCGTCAGACCCGTCAAGATACCCCCCAACATGCCTGCAACGCGGTCGATCAACTCGCGCACGGCAGCATTGCCACCCTGCTCCCGGGTCTGGGCAAGTACCGGCACAAAGGCCTGGGCAAAGGCCCCTTCCGCAAACAATCGTCGCAAAAAATTCGGGATCTTAAAGGCCACAAAGAATGCATCGGCGTTACTGCTAGCACCAATCAAATTGGCCAACACCACATCTCTCAACAGACCAAGTATTCGGGACAGCAGCGTCGCGACACCAACGACAGCGCTCGAGCGTACTAACTCAGCGGGATCACCCACCGACGCATTCGAAGTCGGTTTTTCGTCCTGTACTTCATCAGGCTGACCCGGCTCAGTCATTTTGATCGTCGAGCCACGCCGCGCGCAGACGCTCACCATGACGCGCCAACCAATACAGCGCGATCAATGTATGTCCGTTGTTTATCTGACCTTGATCCAGCATGGCCAACACGGTTTGGCGAGGGAGTTGGTGCACCAGAATATCCTCGTGCTCGCTGTCGAGCCCCTGAATCGTCCCGGGCTTCGCACTCACTAGCTCACCTACAAACAATCGGATTTGCTCAGAGCAGGCGCCCGCACTGGGATAAAACGTGGCAATAGACTCGAGGCGGCCTAAGACGCAGCCTGCCTCTTCATCCGCTTCTCGGTGCGCCACGTTGATATCGGACTCTCCCTCTTCCACGATGCCGGCAATCAGCTCAAGCATCCACGGGCTGTCGTTGTCTCGGATCGCCCCAACTCGCAGCTGCTCAATCAGCACTAACTCATCGGTCGCGATATCCCAAGGCAGCACCGCCACGGCATCGCCGCGCTGAAACACCTCGCGCCGCATCGAGTCAGACCATTCACCGCTGTGCAATCGATGACGGAGGGTCAGCGTGTCGATTGAAAAATAGCCGCTGAAACTGCGTTCTTGGCGCTGTACGTCAACGTCTCCAGCACCAAAGCGGGGCTGGAATGGCGTCAAAACCGCCGCTCCGTGTACCAGCTTACCGGCACCGCGTGCTGATCCACCTGCTCGGCAACATCGAGTATGAGTGCAAACAACGCCATCCTCACAATCACGCCGTTATCACTTTGACGAAAAATGGCGAGGTTCGGATTGTCGTTGAGATCAATATCGAGTTCCTGAGCGCCCTCGCGAGAATCCCTAGGAAGGGGGTGCATGATCACCGTATTGGGTTCACAGTTGGCGGTGTAAACGCTTTGATTCAGTCGGAACCGCCCACGATAAAGGTCAGCCTCCTCCCTCGTATTAAACCGCTCCTCTTGTATCCGCGTGCTGTAAACAATGTCGACATCCGTAATGCCCGATTCCAATACCTCTGTCTCCAGAACGTCGTGCCCTGCTCGCCGCAGTGTCTCCACCACGTCGGCAGGCATTCGCAATGCCTCGGGCGAGACCAAGCTGATACGGAGATGATCATAGAGCGATAGTAACTTACACAGTGAGTGAACCGTTCTGCCGAACCGGAGGTCGCCCACCATCGCAATTCTGAGGCTATCCAGCCCCCGGTCCCGACCGGCCAGTTCAGAGCGAATGGTGTATAAATCCAACAAGGCTTGACTGGGGTGCTCATTAGCACCGTCTCCACCGTTGATGACTGGTACCCGGCTCGCAGTAGCAAATTCAGAAACGGAACCCTCTTCAGGATGCCGCATGACAATAATATCTGAGTAACCGCTCAAGACTCGGGCGGTGTCGTACAGTGACTCTCCCTTGGCAATCGCTGAATGCTCGAAGCCCGTCGTCTCCCGAACCTCACCACCCAGCAGGTTGAAGGCGCTGCCAAAGCTGATGCGGGTTCGAGTAGAGGGCTCGAAAAACATAGAGCCTAAAATCGCCCCCTCTAGCACCCGGGTGATGCGCTCGCGGTGCGCATAGGGACGCATCTGATCCGCCACAGTAAATAGGCGCTCCACATCCCCTCTTTCAAATTGGCTGATACCAAGAATATGGCTACCGGCAAATTGCACGATATAGGCTCCCCTATTGATGGCCCGCTAGCGTGTGGTCGGCGTCATCCCATTGAGCTGACTTGGCATCGGGCTGACTTAACACACTGTTTAAGCCGAGACCCGACACAGACCCCACTTCTAGCGCATCACACCATTGTAGCCTTGATCAACCCTCGACTGACAGGTCTCTCACCCATTGCTCCAATGCATCCAGCGCACGCTTCGTTGCTGGCGTGATGTCGGCGCGCGCACGCTCCTCGACCAACGCCTGCGCAAACGTGGCCTGATTGAAGTCGCCCTCTTTTCGCTGCAATTGGCAGTGCTCGCGCCACTGCTCTCCCTCGCCTGCAGACAGACTGTCGGGGAAATTACGGGCGCGATAGCGGAACAACAGCTCGGGCAATCGTGGATCAGAAAAAGGCCAGCTCTGAGTCGCCAATGCCGCCGGCTCTTGTTGAAGGATCCGCTGACACAGGGCACGGTCGGCATCATTGATGAAACCATCGTAGAGCATCTGATCGGGATCAGTCCGCGGCGGAAACGCCCGGTCACGCCAAAGTTCCTGAAAACGCGCAACGAAAGCTGCCTCATTCGCAGCGCGAGCTGCCCGCAACGCTGCCAGATGTGCGCGGTGATGATCCCCATCCAAACCGAGTCGTTCTGCGGCTTCACCCGCGAGCCAATCGGCGGGCAAGAGCACCGGCGCGCGATTGAGACGCACTGCTGTCAGCGGCGGTCGCACGGCCCCTTTTGATCGTGCTGATGCCGGCGCAAACAGCGACTCACGCAACTCCGCTACTGGCTGATCAAGATACTCAGTGCTGCCAGCCAGATCAGCACAGATGACCTCACTCTTATTATCGGGATGCCAAGCAAGCGGTACTATGAGGGCGAGGTTATGCCTTGCCGCACCGAATATCCCCGAGACATAGACTATCGGTTTCAATCTCGGAATATCGATCAGCGCACTGACCGACCGTTTGCTGCGATTGGCATACAGCGTGGTAAACAAGCGCGCATCAGATTGCTTCAAGCGCTTCGCCATTTCGATCGTCGCGATCACATCGGCTAACGCATCGTGAGCGGCGCCATGTTCAATCCCGTTGGCGGCCGTGAGGTCTTCTAGACGAAAGCTAGTCAACCCATCGTCACGCTGTGGCCACTCGATACCATTGGGGCTCAGCGCCCAAAATGCGCGGACCACATCGAGCAGGTCCCAGCGGCTATTGCCATTTTGCCACTCTCGCGCATAAGGATCGCGCAGATTGCGCCAGAGGGTAAAGCGGGTGACCTCATCATCGAAGCGAATCGAGTTATAGCCCACGGTGCAAGTATTGGGCTTAGCGAGCTCCGCCAGAATACGGCTAATAAAAGTCGCTTCGGTGACGCCTTTTTCATAGGCTTCTTGGGGTGTAATACCGGTGACACGCACTGCTGCAGGATGCGGCAATCGATCCTCTGTCGGTTGCGCATAGAGCGTCAGCGGTTCGCCGACAATATTCAATTCAGCGTCGGTCCGGATACCGGCAAACTGCCACGGCCGGTCCTGAGTGGGGTCTGCCCCCGACGTTTCGTAATCGTGCCAGTAAAGCGACTCAGATGAGCTCAAGCGCCTGCTCTTCAATCTGTGCTTTCCAGTGTTTGGGTCCTGTCACGTGAACCGACTCACCCTGACTATCCACCGCCACGCTGACTGGCATGTCCTTCACAGTGAAAGCGTAAATGGCCTCCATACCCAGATCCTCGAAGGCCACCACCTCGGCCTTAGTCACCGCCTTCGACACCAGATAAGCGGCACCGCCCACTGCCATCAGATAGACCGCGCCATGCTTTTTAATGGCTTCTACTGCAACAGGGCCGCGCTCTGCTTTACCGATCATGCCCGCTAACCCGGTCTGATCGAGAATATAGTCAGTAAATTTATCCATTCGCGTCGCGGTGGTGGGGCCAGCCGGGCCGACTGCCTCGTCACGAACGGGGTCCACCGGTCCCACGTAATAAATAAACTTGCCCCGGAGGTCGACGGGTAAAGGTTCACCCTGCTCTAACATCTGAGTCATGCGTTTATGCGCCGCGTCACGCCCTGTCAGCATGGTGCCGGAGAGGAGCAGCGTATCCCCGGGCATCCAGGACTGGATTTCCTCTCGAGTGACCGTATCCAGATTCACTTTACGGACCGACTCACCGGGCTCCCAGCTGATCTCAGGCCACTGGGTAATGTCTGGGGGGGTTTGAAGCGCAGGCCCCTCCCCGGTCAGCGTGAAATGCGCATGCCGTGTCGCGGCGCAGTTCGGGATCATCGCAACGGGTAGTGAGGCGGCATGTGTCGGGTAATCCATAATCTTCACATCGAGTACAGTGGTCAGGCCGCCCAAACCCTGTGCACCAATCCCCGTCCGATTAGCGGCGTCCATAATCTCTAGTCGCAACTCTTCCGCGCGGCTCTGTGGCCCCCTCGCTCGAAGCTCATGAATATCCACGGGGGCCATCAGCGACTCTTTGGCCAGTATCATCGCCTTTTCCGCCGTACCACCAATACCAATACCCAGTATCCCGGGGGGACACCATCCCGCGCCCATCGTCGGCAACGTTTTGGCAACCCAGTCAACAATGCTATCCGAGGGGTTAAGCATCGCCAGCTTGGCCTTGTTTTCGGATCCCCCGCCTTTGGCCGCCACCTGCACGCTCACGCTACTGCCGGGCACTAGGCGAGTATGGATAACCGCCGGCGTATTATCACGGGTATTCTCACGACGCCCTGCGGGATCATTAAGAATAGATGCCCGAAGCTTGTTATCGGGATGGTTATAAGCGCGTCGCACCCCCTCGTTAATCATGTCATCGAGGGAGCGCTCTGTTTCCCAGCGGACACCCATGCCGACTTCAACAAAGACCGTCACAATACCCGTATCTTGGCAGAGCGGTCGGTGGCCGACCGCGCACATTCGAGAATTGATTAAAATCTGTGCCATGGCGTCTTTCGCTGCAGGGTTTTGCTCCCGCTCCCACGCACGATGCACCGCCTGTATAAAATCGAGCGGGTGGTAGTAAGAGATAAACTGCAGTGCATCAGCAACACTGTCGATAAGATCTCGTTCCTGAATGACTGTCATACCCTTTGGACTCCCGCTGCCTTTGCGCCTTGACTATTGCATGGTGGGCGCGCTGAGCGCCGCGACTTCTGCCTCTAACTCGACCATGTTGGCATTCACCTGCCGACGAAATGCGTTGATCGATTCGATCCACTCACCATTACTCTCGACTTGCTTGCGTAGCGCAGCGCGCTCGAGGTTTGATTTGTTCAAACCATCGGCCAACCGCTCAACATCGGTCTGAGCGCGTTGCGCACTGGCGGCTAAACGCTCTAAATCACCCGCGACTTTAGTCAACGCGGACAACTCAGCCAGCATCGTCTCTAACGTGCTGCCGTGTGCTGTGGTTGTGCTGGTAAGCTTGGTGATGGTCTTTTCCTGAGCAACAACGCTCTTCTCGACCTTCGTCAGTTTGCCATTGCTCACTTTGCGGGCATCCCATAACTTGCGCACTTCGGTGTCAATTAACCGTATTTGTGCACTCATCGCAGCCGCCGACTTATTAACGGTGTCATCAGTGTCTGACAGTAATGCCTCGAGGTCCGCAACGCGCCCCTGCAGCGCCAATTGTTGCGTGCGCGACGCATCGGCAAGCGTTTGTAACTGCCACGCCCACGCGCAAGCAGTGGCCGCCAGCGCAAGCGCTACCGTTATTACCAACCGAGCCGTCAAACCCAGACCCGCTTCCGCTCTGGCAGCACGCGGCGGGATGGCACCACGGGGAGCCGAGCTGACTGCTTCATCGCGGTTGGCGGTAAAGGACGGAATCTCGTTAAGGTCATCACGGGACATACCAAGTACTCAGTCTCGAAAGCGTTAGATTATATCGCGACCCTAGCGCGCATGTGCACCGAGGGCATTATTCCCGTATCGGCTGCGCCAACGCATCACGCAGAGTCCCGCCCTGGCTGACAATGCCAGCGGGGAGTGATAAATCCAGCAGGGTTGCCGCAATCGGGTAGACATCGAGCTGATGTGCTTTGGGAATCACCTTACCCACCGAAAAACCCGGACCGATCGCCACCAAAAAGGCTGCCATGTCCTCCACCTCCGCAGGGTATCCGTGCATGCCTCGCAAATCAGGTCCCTGCGCACCCCCATGACGAAATAGGCGTGGCGGGTCTGTCTCAATAATCAGCTCAGCGACGGCAGGATGATGCTTGTAGTGCCGCTCAGCGAGCGTTTCATCAGAGACAACCCGATAGCGCCCATTCGACGCTTCGCGCAAGGTGGCTGCCAGTGCCGCCACATCCGCTTTAGGATCTCGTCGGTAGTACATCACACGTGTGCTGCTATTAACGCGTCGAAATCCCTTGGGACGCGGCAAGGTATTGGTGTCAATAAACAGGCTGGGATCTACTTCAGACATGCCGTGATCGGACAACAAGATGAGACTGATCTCAGCATCCTGCTGACGATTGATGTCTTGAATGGCCCGCCATAACTGACTGACCCAATAATCTGTCTCTGCGATAGCGGCCTTGGTCTCAGGGGCATCAGGACCATAAGTATGTCCACTGGAGTCCACGGTGGAAAAGTACAACGTCACCAAGTCAGGCCGATCGACCTCCGGTAGCGAGAGCCATTCGGTGGCCTGCCGCACTTTCTCCGACGGACTCACACTGACATCGTAGGCCCGATAATCTGTCGGAAGAATACCGTCAAATTTGGCGTCAGATTCGGGCCAGAAAAAAGTGGAGGCACGTCCACCCTGCTGCTCAACCAGCGTCCACAGTGGTGTGCCCGCCAGCCAATCAGGGTCCTTTTGACCAGACCCCATTCGGTAACAATCAGGTCGATCACTGCGGCAAAAATAATTATCCACCACGCCGTGGCCCGTTGGCCGAAGCCCCGTCGCGATTGATAAATGAGCGGGGAAGGTTTTCGAAGGGTAAACCGCTTGCAACTGATTGACGCGAACACCCTGCTCGGCCATTCGCTTCATGCTCTGCGCCTCTGGCCAATCCAAATAATCCCAGCGGAAACCATCGACCGACACCAGCACGAGGGTATTGGCTAGGGACGGGAAGACAGTGAACAGAAGGAAGCAGAAAGTTAGAAAGCGTTTCATTACCGCATGACTCCCTTGCGCGAGGTATTCCTGAGTCTCTGGCACGCCCCGGTTAGCCGATGCTCGCCTAAAAAGCGTTTTGCTGTCATTGATACCACCCACCAGATCAAGCCCGCCGGCTTGCTATGACACCATATTGTAGCGATCACACCAGCGACTAGACAAAAAAAAGCGGCCTAAAGACCGCTTTCTCAAAAAGGCTTTTTGCCCGTTACAGGTAAAGCAAAATACCCAACACAGCGGCCATCAGCAATAACGAACAGTGGACAACACCCAATACTGATTTCATCGGGCCCATTTTGCCAAACAAGGCGTTGATCTCCAGCACCACAATCAAGCCTAATGCGGTGTATAGGCCGAGATCCGAGACGGTGCCCGCTGCCTGCGTTGAAATATCGGCTAAGTGCTTAGAACCCAACATACCCAGCAGCATTGGCCCAGAAAACAAGGTATTGGTTCGGCTCGCGAGCCCGGCTTTTGCAGCCGCAGCTGGACCATCACCTTCTTTCATGCCCAATACAATCTGCTGGTTTGGCCAAATCACCAACCACACATTGAGGAACATAAACGTCCCCGCCAGCGCTCCCATCCAAATGGCGGGCATGGCGGCCGCAAAGCCTCCGACTTTTTGGAACAGGTAAGCACCAGTCAGGAAGGTCAGCATGGCGCCCCAACGAAACCACCACAAGGCACGTGGCGCAAGCTTAGCCATCGCATCTGATTTGGCACTGGCTTCCGCCTCTTTGAAATATTCAGTCTGAACGAAATTAAAATAATACAGCATGCCGATCCAAACGATTCCGGCCAGCACGTGAAAATAACGAAAGAAAAATTCTACATAAGCCATGCGTGCGTCTCCTAGTTTTTTGATGACGGCATAAAGCCCGACGTCGGCGTGGAGTATATCGCACCGCAGGTAAAAAGCGCGATGGTACGCTCACTTTATATTGCCGAAGCCAGAGGATGCTCTGGCTGTTTTTCGCTCACGTAACTGGTCACGCTCGTTATCAAAAGTCGGCCAAAAAAAAGCCCGGCACGAGCCGGGCTTTTTAATGTAGCCGCAATAGCGGTGATTACATCATGCCACCCATGCCGCCCATGCCGCCCATGTCTGGCATGGCAGGTGCAGCTGCATCATCTTTCGGCGACTCAGCAATCATGACTTCTGTAGTGATCATGAGGCCAGCAACCGAACCCGCTGCCTGCAAGGCAGTACGGGTTACTTTTGCGGGATCCAAGATACCCATTTCGATCATATCGCCATACTCACCGGTGGCTGCGTTGTAACCGTAGTTACCTTCACCTTGACGCACTTTATCTAGCACAACAGACGCCTCGTCACCCGCATTACCGACGATTTGGCGAAGCGGACCTTCCATCGCACGTAGCGCTGCAGCGATACCGATGTTCTGATCTTCGTTGTCACCTTCAAGACCGGTGATCTGAGAGATTGCGCGAACCAGTGCAACACCACCACCTGCCACAACGCCCTCTTCTACCGCAGCACGTGTGGCGTGCAGGGCATCTTCAACCCGTGCCTTCTTTTCCTTCATTTCGATCTCTGTCGCCGCGCCGACCTTAATGACGGCAACGCCGCCTGCCAGCTTCGCTACGCGCTCTTGGAGCTTTTCTCGATCGTAATCAGAAGACGTGTTTTCGATTTGCACTCGAATCTCGCTGACGCGCGTCTTGATGGCGTCTGCATCACCTGAACCGTCAACAATCGTGCTGTTGTCCTTGTCCATGGTGATGCGCTTCGCGTTACCGAGGTGCTCAAGTGTGGTGCTCTCGAGATCCAAGCCGACCTCTTCAGAGATCACAGTGGCGCCGGTCAGGATAGCGATATCCTGCAGCATTGCCTTGCGTCGATCGCCAAAGCCAGGCGCCTTACAGGCCGCCACTTTCACGATACCGCGCATGTTATTGACCACTAAAGTCGCCAGCGCTTCGCCTTCGACGTCTTCTGCCACAATCACCAGCGGGCGTGACGCCTTAGCAACCTGCTCGAGTACAGGCAGCAACTCGCGAATGTTAGAGATCTTCTTATCGACCAACAAAATGTAGGGCTCTTCAACCTCAGCAGACATGTTGTCCTGATTGTTGATGAAGTAGGGAGACAAGTAACCGCGGTCAAACTGCATGCCCTCAACGACATCGAGCTCATTCTCAAGACCAGATCCCTCTTCTACCGTGATCACGCCTTCTTTGCCGACTTTATCCATCGCCTCAGCGATAATCTCGCCCACTGAGGTGTCACTGTTTGCAGAGATCGTGCCGACCTGTGCGATGGCCTTGGTGTCCGCGCAAGCCGTGCTCATACCCGAGACCGCCTCTACAGCAGCTACCACTGCCTTATCGATACCGCGTTTGAGGTCCATCGGGTTCATGCCCGCTGCGACGGCCTTGAGCCCTTCGTTGACGATCGATTGAGCCAATACCGTGGCTGTCGTGGTGCCGTCACCGGCGGCGTCAGAAGCTTGAGATGCCACTTCTTTCACCATCTGTGCGCCCATGTTTTGGAATCGATCTTTCAGCTCGATTTCTTTCGCAACCGATACACCATCTTTTGTGACGGTCGGTGCGCCAAAGGACTTCTCTAAGATTACATTACGGCCTTTTGGGCCCAGCGTCGCCTTCACAGCGTCAGCGAGGATATTGACTCCCTCAAGCATGCCTGCTCGTGCTTTATCGCCAAAAAATACGTCTTTAGCTGCCATGTTTACTCTTCCTTTACTTTCAGGTCAGAACGGTTCGCTTACTCAACGACCGCGTAAATTTCACTCTCGCTCATTAGGATCAGCTCTTCGCCGTCCACCTCGATGGTGTTGCTGCCAGCGTATTGGCCAAAAACGACCTTATCGCCAACCTTCACAGCCAATGCACGCTGCTCACCATTGTCCAGCACTTTGCCATCCCCTACTGCGATGATCTCACCCTGATTGGGCTTCTCCTGCGCAGATCCTGGTAGCACGATGCCTCCAGCAGAGGTCTCCTCTTCTTCATTTCGACGAACGACCACGCGGTCGTACAGCGGACGAATCTTCATGGGTTTGCTTCTCCAAAGTTATCAGTTTCGCTAACTCGCCCTTATTAGGCTTACCGTTGATATGGGGACGAGGGGACGCATTTCAAGGCATTTTTTAGCACTCTGCAAGAGAGAGTGCTAAAAAAAGCTCATATTTTGGACTTTATTTTATTTAAATAAATAAAAACAATGACTTAGGATTTTACTGGGATGGCGGCTCCGTGTCTCGAGACGGTGGAGTGACGCGCCGTGCGCCAACCTGCTCGTACTCTCCCTCCAAGGTGACTCCTTCTCCTCCTTGATGGTTGTGCTCGAAGCCACCGTTGAACGCCCCACTGACTCCCCCACTGGGTGCGACAGCGCGGTAAATCAGGCCTCGAAGAGGCCTTATGAGCACCAGCACGGCTAGGAGATCAGACACCATCCCGGGGATTAACAAGAGCAGGCCCACAATCGCCAGCGCCACATGGTCTTGCAGCAACTGCGCCTGCAAGCTGCCCGACTGCTGCGCCGTGCGCAACTGTCCCAGCGTTTGGGCACCGGCCACGCGGATCATGATCACACCCAGGACACCAGCACCCAACACCCACAACATCGCCATGCCTGCGCTGGTTCGGCTACCCAGCGCCAGTAGGCTCCATAGCTCAAGCCACGGATACAAAAACACGATCCATCTCACCTTATTGACCTCCCGGCCAGTCCTATTCGTGCATTGACTCACTGCATCAGGCGAACCGGCACCTCGCGCTCACTGCACTACACGCTCAACCCGACGCCTCTATGGGCTGACGCTCCTCTTCAGCGCGCCAAGGAGCCACCCACCACAACATTGCCATGCCGGGCAACGCCAGAAGCGTACAGAGCAGAAAAAAGAGTGTCCAACCGGTTTCTTCAACAATAAAGCCGGTCACCGCGTTTGCCAAGGATCGCGGCATCGCGGCCAACGCGGTAAACAAGGCGAACTGCGTCGCGGCAAACGCTTTACTCGATTCTCTGGCAATAAACGCGGTGAACGCCGCCGTGCCCAAACCCACCCCGAAATATTCGAAGGCAATCACGAGGGCCAACTGCCACAACTCAGTTCCTCCGCTCGCAAGCCAAGCAAAGCCAAGTATGCTCAACATTTGTATCAGCCCAAAGATCCAGAGTGCGCGATTAATACCCAAACGGAGCATCGCGAAGCCGCCAAGCAATCCACCGACGATGGCGGGCCACAATGCAGCGTGCTTTGCCACCAGCCCAATCTCAGTCATTGAGAATCCCATATCGAGATAAAAGGGGGTGGCCAATGCCGTGGCCATATTGTCGCCTAGCTTGTAAGCCACCATGAATAAGAGGGCAAGCGCCCCAGCACGCCAGCCAACGCGATGGAAATATTCCGTGAATGGCGTGAGCAGTGTTGCTCGGAGCCCTTGCGCGGGGGGGCTGAGGTCCTCTGGCTCACAGATACTGAGCGATAGCACTATCCCAACCGCCATAAAGGCGGCGGTGACCCAAAACACCACAGTCCAGGGCAGTATATCGGCGAGTATCAATGACAGAGAACCGGGCACCAAACTCGCGATACGGTAGGCTTGAACGTGAATCGCATTACCCAAGCCGAGCTCAGCGTCTGAAAGTAGCTCCCTCCGATAAGCGTCGATTGCGATATCTTGGCTGGCGCTCAAGAACGCGATTATCGATGCGAGCACAGCGACCAAAGCGGTTTGGTGCAGCGGATCAAGATACCCCAACGCACCGATCGACAGCACCAGACTGATCTGCGTAACCAACATCCAGCCCCGCCGCCTGCCGAGGGGCGGCCGGATACGGTCCATCAGCGGCGCCCACAAGAACTTCCACGTGTAAGGTAGACCAACCAATGCAAAGAGGCCGATTTCGGCCAAGGACACATCAGCGGCTCGCAACCACGCTGGCACCAGTTGTATGAGCAGGTAGAGCGGCATCCCGGAGGCAAACCCGGTCATGACACAGATCAACATCCGGCGACTGAGTGCGGCTTTAAATCCGGCTGCTTTGTTCGCGTCTTGCACAGTCGCTCCTCTCGAATCTGCGCCAATATCGCATGCACAGAAGAGACATGCACGGTTTGTGGCGCGATCCATCATGGAGCGCTTCATATTGCGCGAGCACCGATAATCCTATCGATTAAAAGGTCTCGCAATGCAATACCGAGTCACCTCAGTTGGCCACGGCACACTTGGCACTTGGCGTTCCTGTCTGCCGCAATGGCAGCGTGGAGAGCACGTCCTTGGGA
>Ga0233396_1000569_pt1 | contig 17786 bp, 17 predicted proteins | sample 32DmetaG_FD_183169 | JGI IMG/M metagenome (GOLD analysis project Ga0233396, IMG submission 183169) | Seawater microbial communities from Monterey Bay, California, United States - 32D | ecosystem: Environmental > Aquatic > Marine > Coastal | place: USA: California | collected 2016-10-19 | reverse complement strand
TCAATTCCTTGTAGAAAAAAGAGCTGCAATCTTGGTGCCTCAGCAAGAATTAACGGCGAATAGGATTGAAGAATTGCTACGATCTTTCGAAGTTGATCATAGTAAATTAAATAAAATGCATTCTCAGAAAATTGAAACTAACTTCTTGGCAGCTGATCAAATAATCGCTGAATATTGCCTGGAGAGAGCGAATGCTTGAGCAAAGAATAGAAAGCTTTGTCCCAGAAATGCGACGTATTAAAACGATTCATTTTATTGGAATAGGGGGGGCAGGGATGAGCGGCATTGCTGAAGTGTTGCTCAATCAAGGATATAAAATCACAGGGTCCGATGTGCTTTCTTCGGCTAATACGGACCGACTAAAGAAGATGGGAGCTAAAATTTACATTGGGCATCAAGCGAAAAATATTGAGAGATCAGACGTTGTTGTCTATTCAAGCGCGATCGATGCCGATAATCCTGAAATGGTTGCAGCTAATAGCACGGTTAAGCCATTGATTCCGAGGGCGGAAATGCTTTCAGAGTTGATGCGTTATAGGCATTCTATAGCAATCGCAGGAACACATGGAAAAACTACAACTACGAGCTTGTTAGCCTCTGTTTTGGCTGCTGGCGGAGCAGATCCAACTTTCGTAATTGGCGGTTTATTGAACAGTGCGGGGGCCAATGCGGGTCTCGGGACGAGTAATTATTTAGTTGCTGAGGCTGATGAGAGCGATGCATCGTTTATGCATCTTCAGCCAATTGTTGCAGTGGTTACCAATATTGAAAATGACCATATGGGCACTTATGGCGGAGATATTAGCAAATTAAAGGAAGCGTTCTTAAGCTTTCTTCATAATTTGCCTTTTTACGGGCTTGCAGTTTTATGTATCGATGACCCGGCTATTCGTGAGCTTTTGCCGAAGATCTCTAGACCCAAGCTTACTTATGGGGTCTCTGAAGATGCCGATTTTAGGGTTCAAAACGTCAGTCAAAAAGGCATCGTCACTCGATTCGACATCTTTCGCAAGGAGCTGGGCACGGTCCTCGAATTGACCTTGAATATGCCTGGGGCGCATAACGCTCTTAATGCTGCTGCAGCGGTTGCAGTTGCTTGTGATGAGGGTCTTCCTGACTTGGCGATTATTCAAGGTCTCGATCGTTTCTCAGGAGTTGGAAGACGCTTTGAAATCCATGGCAAATTTCCGATCGAGGGTGGCGAAGTTACTTTAATAGACGATTACGGCCATCATCCAACAGAGGTAGCCGCAACTATAAAGGCTTTTCGAACTGGTTGGCCTGGAAAGAGATTGATAATGATTTATCAACCGCATCGTTATAGCCGGACAAAAGATTTGTTTGAAGATTTCGTGCAGGTATTGAGTGAGGTTGATGTGCTTCTGCTAATGGAAGTCTACGCAGCTGGCGAGAAACCGGTCGCGGGAGCTGATTCACGGAGTCTTTGCCATAGTATACGGGTGCGGGGTCGGATTGATCCTATTTTTATTCAGAGTGAGGAAGGGTTGTATGACGTAATGACCCCAATTCTCAAAACCGAGGATTTTGTTTTAACTCAAGGAGCGGGCAGTGTCGGCGGTATCGCAAAGAGGCTTGCAGCTAATGGATTTCGACGCTAACAATTTATAAATAGTAAATCTCTTATTTTGAGGTAAAGAAAGTTAACAATGAGAACGATAAATAAGGAAAAGATTCTTAACTCTCTAGGCGAAGTTGTCGTTCTGCTGGGCGGGCAGTCGGATGAAAGAGAGGTCTCTCTGAAAAGCGGAGCCGCTGTTTTCGATAGCTTGAACCGCCTTGGAGTCTCTGTATCGATGATTGATGTCGGCCCAGCTATTGTTAACGATTTGGTTACTTCGAACCCTGACATGGTTGTCAATATGCTGCACGGTGAGGGTGGTGAGGATGGCAGTATCCAGGGGCTTTTAGAACAATTAGATCTTCCGTACACCGGAAGTGGGGTAACAGCTTCTGCGTTGGCTATGGATAAGGCGATATCTAAGCGAGTTTGGAGAGATGTCGGGCTTAAAACGCCGGATTTTGTAATTCTAAAAGAGGAAAGTGATTGGGAGGACATAATATCGTATTTGGGCGCGATTATAGTTAAGCCCACGCGAGATGGATCAAGTTTAGGTCTCATGCCTGCAGCGACAGCGGAGGAATTAGAGCAAATCTTTAGTGATAAGAGATTAGGCAAAAAAGAAATAATGGCGGAATCTCGGATAAGAGGAACAGAATATACCGTCCCAATATTAGGCAGCGAAATTTTTCCAATTATAGAATTTCTTGAGAAAGACTGTGTTTTTGATTTTCAACGAAAGTATGGTGCTCAAGAAATCCCGATCCGTTGTCCCGCTAAGTTATCTAGTGACGCTGAATTTGAACTGACCGAAATGGTTCGCTGTGCTTATGACAGTCTAGGATGCAGAGGCTTGGCACGCGTAGATGTTATTCGCGACACATCCGGAGTATTTTATCTGCTTGAGGTGAATACTATTCCAGGAATGACAACTAAAAGCTTTGTTCCAAAATCAGCTCAAGCTATCGACGTAAGTTTCGATGATCTCATGCTTCTTATCTTGTCAGATTGCATGGAGTTTTATAATGAGAGCATTTAAAGATCAGAGAATTACTCCGGGCATTGAAAAAAAAGCGTTCAGATCGAAATTATTTTTTCATCGTCAGCCTTTACGTAAAAAAGTATGGTTAAGACCCTTTTTCATAGTTGCTGGTGTCGTAATTTTTGTTATCAGTCTTGAGTTTTATTATAAAGATTTGTCACGAAGAATTAGTCGTTCGATATCTCGAGTTGAGATCGGGACTAAATTGGTTCGCGTGAGTGAACTTGATGTCAAGGTGAGCTTGCGAGGTCTTTTAGGACAAGGTTTTTTTAGTTTGGATGTTGAAAAGGTAAAGAGTCAGTTGGAGGGAAACCCCTGGATTTCTGCGGCTGTAGTAACGCGAGTTTGGCCCGATACCCTCTATATAGAGCTGGAAGAAGAACTGCCAATAGCCCGCTGGGGCTCTCAGCGACTTGTTAATCAATACGGAGAGCTTTTTTCGCCCAAAAATGTTGAAAAGTTTACAAACTTGCCCTCTCTCGCTGGCAGAGATGGTGAAGAGAGAGTCGTAATGCGTCAATATCGTTCTTTAAGTCAGGTGTTAGCAAGTGTTGAATTAAAACTGACAGGCTTGAGGCTTGATCCAAGAGGAGGGTGGACCTTGGCTTTAAGTGGTGGACCAACCATCTTCGCAGGACGCAATGAGGTTTTACAAAAAGTACAGCGATTTGCGGATTTTTATGCGCATCAACGTGGTCTTGTGATAGCTGAATTAGAAACTATAGATCTTCGCTACAGTAATGGATTGGCGATTCAAAAACGATCATTGCCCAAAGGTTCGTTAAATGCAAAAGGCGTGGCAGCAATAAATTAGCAAATTTGACTAAATAGTTAAGGAAGAGGGGAATGAGAAAGACAGAGGACGGAAACATGATTGTCGGTTTGGATATAGGGACGTCCAAAGTCGTAGCGATTGTTGGTGAAATTAATGAGGATGGAAGCCTCAGTATTGTTGGCATTGGTAGTCACAAATCGCGAGGTTTAAAAAAGGGTACTGTCGTAAACATTGAGTCCACTGTTGAGTCAATTCAGAGAGCGGTCGAAGAAGCGGAGTTAATGGCAGGTTGCCAAATTAATTCAGTTTTTGCGGGAATAGCAGGAAGTCACATTCGAAGCATGAATTCCCATGGGATCGTTGCAATTCGTGATCGAGAAGTGGTTGCGGCTGATGTTGAGCGGGTGATTGATGCGGCTCAAGCAGTTGCAATACCGGCCGACCAAAGGGTGCTTCATATCCTCGCACAAGAATATTTGATCGATTCCCAAGAGGGAATTAAGGACCCTTTGGGAATGTCTGGTGTTCGATTGGAAGCTAAAGTTCATCTCATCACTTGTGCCAAGAATGCTGTTCAAAATATTGAGAAATGTATAAAACGTTGCGGCTTAGAGACTGATGAGATAATTCTCGAACAGTTGGCTTCGGCCTATGCCGTTTTGACGGAGGATGAGAAAGAATTGGGTGTATGTTTGGTCGATATAGGAGGAGGTACTACCGATATTGCGATTTTCACTGAGGGAGCGATTCGCCATACCGGAGTCATTCCTATCGCGGGTGACCAAGTTACCAATGACATCGCTATGGCACTTAGAACTCCGACAGAAGATGCGGAGGATATTAAAATGAAATATGCATGTGCACTAACTCAATTGGCCAGTCCGACAGATTATATAAGGGTTCCTAGTGTTGGCGAACGCAGACCAAGAGAGCTGTCGCGTCAGGCTCTAGCTGAAGTTGTTGAGCCAAGATATGCTGAATTATTTGGCCTTGTAAAAGCTGAATTGCAACGCAGTGGCTTTGAGGAGCTGCTCGCAGCAGGGGTTGTCTTAACGGGTGGCACAAGCAAAATGGAGGGCGTAGTCGACTTAGCTGAGGAAATATTTCATGCGCCGGTTCGCGTCGGTTCTCCTAACAATGTTTGCGGATTGGACGATATAGTTCGAAACCCTATCTATTCTACGGGGGTGGGATTGTTGCTATACGGTTTGAAGCAATACCAAGAACAAGGCGGAGTAAAGGGTGGTGAACACAAGATCCACTTGGTGAGTCGCGTAAAAAATTGGTTCAGAGGTGGTGTTTGATTTATAAGTTTTTGCTTTCAAGTTTCTCATTGAAGCGAGACTGTATTTTTAAAAATTGGGCAAACAGTGAATTTTGCTTTTGGAGGACAATATGTTTGAGTTAATCGAGAATGTGACACAATCAGCGGTGATCAAAGTTATCGGTGTTGGTGGCGGTGGAGGGAATGCCGTTCGTCACATGATTAGCAATGAGGTAGAGGGTGTTGAATTCATCTGTGCAAACACTGATGCCCAAGCACTTAATGATATTGATGCTAAGAAAATATTGCAGCTTGGATCTACGGTGACAAAAGGCCTTGGCGCTGGTGCAAATCCTGAAATTGGTCGTCAGGCAGCCTTAGAAGATCGAAATGAAATCGCAGATGTGCTCTCTGGCGCTGATATGGTTTTCATCACTGCTGGAATGGGTGGAGGCACTGGAACAGGAGCTGCACCAATTGTTGCAGAGGTTGCCAAGGAAATGGGCATTCTTGCAGTAGCTGTTGTCACTCGCCCTTTCCCATTTGAGGGGAAGAAACGCTCAAAAATTGCTTCCGAGGGTATTGAATCTCTGGCACAGACCGTCGATTCGCTCATAACTATTCCTAATGAAAAGCTTATGGACGTTCTTGGTCCAGATGCCTCTCTACTTGATGCTTTTAAGGCAGCTAACGACGTTTTATTGGGAGCGGTCAAAGGAATTGCAGACTTGATTATGAATCCTGGTAATATCAATGTTGATTTTGCCGACGTAAAAACCGTTATGTCGGAAATGGGAATGGCTATGATGGGAACTGGCGCTAGCGTCGGCGAATGCAGAGCAAGAGATGCTGCTGAAACTGCTATTAGAAGCCCTTTGCTTGAAGATGTGAATTTGGAGGGTGCAAGAGGTATTTTGGTAAATATCACTGCAGGTGAAAATTTATCTCTAGGAGAGTTCGCTGAAGTTGGAGAAATAATCGAGGATTTTGCATCAGACGATGCAACGGTCGTCATCGGAACAGCTATTGAGCACGGTTTGAAAGATGAGATGCGGGTTACTGTTGTGGCAACTGGGTTGGGAAGCGCGCATGCACGACCGACAAAGGTTGTTGATAACACGCAAAGTACAGATGCTTTCCGAAAAGGGGTATCTACAGAGCGCCGTGAGTCTGCTGTTATTGATCGTGCTAGAGCTTCAAATGTGGTAGGTGGAGACTCTGAGATGGATTATTTAGATATTCCGGCATTTTTGAGGCGTCAAGCAGATTAGTCCGTATTGTGTCGTTAAGAGTATTGTCTTTGGATAGTTGACTCATTTTTGATAGACTTTGCCAGATTCGGTCTCAGAAATTGGCATTAAAGTTTGTTCGTAGCCAAGGTGCGTACCGGGTAATATTTTAAATGACTCCAAAACTGATCGATTTGCATAACAATAAGGTCAAATAATGCTTAGACAGCGAACTCTCAAAAATATAATCAGGGCTTCTGGGGTTGGATTACATACAGGCAAGCAGATTTATTTGACGCTACGGCCAGCCCCAGTTGACACTGGCATAATTTTTAGTCGCGTTGATATCAGCCCGGTAGTCTCAATTGCTGCAAAAGCGTCAAATGTGGGTGAAACTACGCTGTCGACAACGCTTGTGAAAGATAATGTAAAAATCTCTACCGTTGAACATTTAATGTCGGCCATGTGTGGTTTGGGGATAGATAATGCTTACGTCGACGTCAGTGGGGCGGAAGTTCCTATTATGGATGGTAGCGCAGGACCATTTGTATTTTTAATTCAGTCGGCTGGAATAGAGGAGCAAGAAAAGGCAAAGAAATTTATAAAAATTAATAAGCCTCTTACGCTGGATCAAGACGGCAAGTCTGTCAGTCTAGAGCCATTTGATGGTTTCAAAGTGAGCTATACACTCCTTTACGATCATCCTGTCTACAAGAGCCATACGACCTCGGCCTCGATAGATTTCTCGAGCACTTCATTTGTAAAAGAAGTTAGTCGTGCAAGAACGTTCGGGTTCATGCATGAGTTTGAGGAGCTTAGGGACAGAAATTTGGCGCTTGGAGCGAGCATGGAAAACGCGATAGCCGTTGGTGATTACAAGGTTCTAAATGAGGATGGGTTGAGATATGAGGATGAGTTTGTGAAGCACAAGATATTGGACTCAATCGGCGACCTCTATTTGCTTGGAAATAGCCTGATCGGCGAGTTCAAAGGGTACAAATCAGGGCACGCTCTTAACAATGCTCTTTTGCGGATGTTGGAAGTCAATAAGGATGCTTGGGAAATTGTTAGTTTTGAGGAAGACGCAAATGTGCCAATTCTCTACTCGAAACCAGGAATTGCTGCGTAAGATGCTGATTTTCAAGATTTCTCTTAATTACTTGTTTTTGTTTATTTACATTGTTGTTTTTCTAGCCATTTAGCCTCAACCTTCTTAGAATACTCCCTTTCTTAATGCAATCTTATGCAACGCATTGAGTTTGAGCACAGTTGTACTTTTTACACATCCTTTAAATACAAGTAGAGACGTTCTTGTACATGAAATTGATTTTTATAAGTGAAAAGCTGGGTGGGAGCAAAGCGTTCTTTTTAGGGAGATGGTTGAGAGCACTGTTGTCATTGTGCCTACTAGGTACCACAATCCCCAGTGTTTACTATATTTTTCAAGAGCTTAGATCTGAACCCCCCTCATTATCTGACCTTAACTCTGACATAGAGTTACAGAAGCGGCTTTTGGAGCAGGCTGAAAAAATAGGTTTTTTACAGCAGAAATCGAACAATGAAATTAGCGCGCTTACAGCGCGGCTAGGAACATTACAAGCAAGATTATCGCGTTTAGATTCGCTAGGGTTAAGGATTACTCAGCTTGCTAACCTCGATGACGGTGAATTTGATTTTGATGGCGAGTTGCCTGTTGGCGGGCCGAGCGTTTCAGTTACGGATTTAAGTTCTCCGTCACTAATATCCAATGATTATTGGGCTGCTGAGGAGGCAATTTCAGATTTAACAATGCATCTTGAAGATCGAGAGCGTCAGCTGCTTTTCTTAGAGGAGGTCCTCGATCGGCGTGAAGCCGCAAATAATCGGCAGGTTTTTGGTCAGCCGTTGGAATACTCCTGGGTTGCTTCTAAATTCGGTAATCGACCGGACCCGTTCACAGGTAAAAACAGCTTTCATTCGGGGATTGATCTTACTACTGGTAAGGCTGGCGCTGAAATCAGGACTATAGCGTCAGGAGTCGTCACATGGGCCGGCCCCCGATCGGGATACGGTCTTTTGGTAGAGGTGAATCATGGCAACGGATTTGTAACACGTTATGCGCATTCGGAAAAATTGTTGGTCGCGATTGGTGATGTTGTTACAAAAAGTCAAAAGATAGCGCACGTCGGTTCAACAGGACGATCAACGGGACCTCATGTGCACTTTGAAGTTTATAAGAATGGTCGTATAGTCGACCCCGCAACTTACCTCAGCAATACGATTCGTTAGAGCTTAAAAGTTTAGATTTTGTTCTCACTCAAAATCCAGAATCTGCGCGTGTTCTAAATAATCTATAAATTTAAATTGAAAGAAAATCATATGAACTTTTTCAGAAAAATATTCGGCAGCAGTAATTCTCGAAAAATAAAAAAGCTACAGCGGAAGGTAGTTAAAATAAATTCATTAGAGAAAGCGTATTCGGCCTTTACAGATGAGGAGCTATCGAATGTAACCGCTGACTTAATGTCAAGGTATTCGGGTCAAGGTGAAAGTCTTGATACTTTATTACCAGAGGCTTTTGCTGCTGTAAGAGAAGCCGGAAAAAGAACACTAGGATTAAGACACTTTGACGTACAGCTCGTTGGTGGAATGGTTCTTCATGAGGGCAATATTGCAGAAATGCGAACTGGAGAAGGCAAAACTCTTATGTCGACTTTGCCAGCTTACTTAAATGCATTGACGCAATCCGGAGTGCATTTGGTGACTGTTAACGAATACCTCGCAGAACGAGACGCGAATTGGATGCGTCCGATTTATGAATTGTTGGGCTTAAGCGTTGGTGTAATAAAGGCTGGGCAAGCCCCGATGGAAAAGCAAGCAGCATACCAATGTCATATTACTTACGGTACTAATAATGAATTTGGCTTTGATTATCTTCGGGACAATATGGCTTTTCGTCGCGAGGATAAGATGCAACGTGAACTAAATTTTGCAATTGTTGATGAGGTTGATTCGATACTAATTGACGAGGCGCGTACACCCTTAATCATCTCGGGTGCAGCCGAGAATAGCTCTGAACTTTACAAAGCAATTAACAAAATAATTCCGAAACTCGAAAAAGGACAAAAAGAAGAGAAGTCTAAGTTAGAAACAATGGATCGAAATTACGTCCCGGAAGAAAATGGTCATTTTACTGTCGATGAAAAAAGTAGGCAGGTTGAACTTACTGAGCAGGGGCACGAGTTCGTTGAAACCTTGTTGATTTCACAGGAACTTTTGAGAGAAGGAGAGTCACTGTACGCTGCTACGAATTTATCGCTACTGCATCATGTGCATTCGGCGTTGAAAGCTCATCAACTTTTTACGCGTGATGTAGAGTATATAGTGAAAGATAAGAAAATAGTGTTAATTGATGAGCATACTGGCCGCACTATGGAGGGTCGCAGACTTTCCGAGGGGCTGCATCAAGCATTAGAAGCAAAAGAAAAAGTTGATATACAGAGTGAGAGTCAAACATTGGCCTCAACAACCTTTCAAAATTATTTTCGGTTGTATAAAAATTTGTCTGGAATGACTGGCACTGCTGATACAGAAGCATTTGAATTCAACCAAATTTATGGACTGAACGTGGTTGTTATACCTACTAATAAACCAATGATTCGTTTAGACGCGAATGATCTTATCTTTCTATCCATGGAAGAAAAGCTTGAGGCTATAGTTAAGGATATTTTAGAAATTAGTAAAAAGGGCGCGCCAGTTTTGGTAGGAACGGCATCGATTGAGACGTCCGAAATTATCTCTTCTTTTTTGACTAAAAAACAGGTAAATCATGAAGTTTTGAATGCGAAGTTTCATGAAAAGGAAGCCCAAATTATTGCTCAAGCTGGTCGTCCCGGAGCGGTCACGATTGCGACAAATATGGCAGGTCGAGGTACAGACATAGTTCTTGGGGGAAATCTAGATTCTGAAATTGCTGAAGTCAAAAGCCCAACGGAAGAACAGATAAAGAAGATAGAAAAGAATTGGGAAGAGCATCATAAGACAGTTATTGAGGCAGGGGGGCTGCATATAATTGGTACAGAGCGTCACGAGTCGCGCAGGATTGACAATCAATTACGCGGACGGTCTGGTCGGCAAGGGGACCCCGGTTACTCGCGCTTCTATTTATCTATGGAGGATAATCTTCTTCGCATATTCGCAAGCGACGGGGTAAAAAACTTAATGCGGCGCCTCGGAATGGAGCGGGGTGAAGCAATTGAAAATAGTATGGTAACGCGCTCAATTGAGAAGGCACAGAGAAAAGTCGAGGGTCGTAATTTTGATATTCGTAAACAATTACTCGAATACGACAACGTGGCTAATGACCAGAGGACTATTATCTATCGGCAACGAAATGAATTGATGGCTCGAGATGAGATCACCGATCTGATTATTGATATGCGAGTCGAGGTAGTTAACCAATTAGTCGATCAGTTTGTTCCTCCCAACAGTGTGCCAGAACAATGGGATATTGAGGGTTTAGAAGAAAATTTAGCTTCTGAACTTTCCATTTCGCTTCCAGTTCAAAAGTGGCTTGAAGATGATGATAATCTGTATGAAGACCATTTGAAGGCAAAAATTATAGATGAGATAACAAGGGTGTACGATGAGAAAAGTAAAATGGTAGGGGAAAAAATCAGGAGTTTTGAGAAACAGATTATGCTCCAAATCCTCGACAATCTGTGGAAAGAGCATCTTGCTGTGATGGATGGTTTACGGCAAGGAATCTTTCTTCGAAGTTATGGAGGCAAGAATCCTCGGCAGGAATATAAGAGGGAAGCCTTTGCTTTATTTCAAGACTTGTTGACGAATTTACAGCATGAAGTAATTAAGGTATTGAGCCATGTTCAAATACGCGAAGAAGATTCGGCTGATGCGATAGATCGGCGACGTGCCGAAGAGCTTAAAATGCAAAAGGTAAATCTACAGCACCAAAAAGTGCCTGAACTTTCTGAGGGGAGTTCGACTGAGAATGTTCAGAATAAAGAAAGCGATAGGTCCGCACCTCCTTTCGTGCGCCAAGTGCCTAAGGTGGGTCGCAATGAGCTGTGTCCGTGCGGTTCAGGTAAAAAATATAAAGCTTGTTGTGGAAAGCTTGTCTGAGCAATTAAAACGGGAAAGGGAAAATTCGGTGAAGGCTTCTGATGGCGATTTCTTGTCAATATCTGGCGTGCGAGTAAGCGCCGTTAAGAGTGGTATTAAGGTAAGAGATCGGTTAGATCTTGTTGTGTTTGAAATCGACGAAAAATCTTCGGTGGCCGGAGTTTTCACTCTAAACAAATTCTGCGCCGCGCCCGTCCAGATTGCAAAAGAAAACCTATTACGCGGTAACGCTCGTTATTTCTTAATTAATACGGGATACGCTAACGCAGGTACTGGAGAGCTTGGTTTAAAAGCGGCCAAGAAGTGCTGTTCTAAGTTGGCGGAAATAACAAGGGTTGCTGAAAGCTCGGTAATCCCTTTTTCGACGGGAGTCATTGGCGAACATCTGCCTGTTGATAAGGTTTTGAGCGCTCTTCCGGCGGCAATTAACGGTTTTTCTGAAGTTGATTGGCTGAGTGCTGCACGCGGTATTATGACTACGGACACCCAACCTAAGGTTATTTCCAGAACAATACGATCAAAAAATGGCAGTATCAGAGTTACCGGGGTAGCAAAGGGTTCCGGGATGATCCGGCCTGATATGGCTACTATGCTTGCCTTTGTTTTTTGCGATGCGCGGGTTGCTCCTACTGATTTGAAGGTGCTTCTGGCGAAGCTGGTTGAAGGGTCCTTTAATCGAATTACGGTGGACGGAGATACGTCGACAAATGATAGCTGTATGCTCGTCGCTACTGGAGCTAGTGGGATAGAAATTGTAGGAGATAGAGAACTTGAAGATGGTCTAGGGGTTTTCTTTACAGACCTTGCTATTGCGTTAATCCGAGATGCCGAGGGCGCCACAAAGTTTGTCACCGTGTCCGTTGATGGAGGGGAAAATTCTGAAGAGTGTTTGAGGGTTGCTTATGCGATCTCGGAGTCAACTCTGGTAAAAACTGCTATGTTTGCGTCTGATCCGAATTGGGGACGCATTCTAGCTGTTATTGGTAGATCAGATATTGAGGGTTTAGATATCGATGCGATCGAAATCATGCTTGGTGATACAAGGGTAGTTTGCGATGGCGGTGTTGATCCATCCTACACAGAAACTCTCGGTCAAATGGAAATGGCGGAAAAAGACGTGGCAATTAAAATTTTCCTCGGACGTGGAACGGCCAAAGAAACGGTATTTACATCCGATTTATCAGTAGATTATGTGAAAATTAACGCTGACTATCGTAGCTAAGTCGCTTTCAGTCGATACTTCACATCAATAAGCTTGGTCAGGGTGTTGGTATGGTAAGAGTCGTGGTTGGTTTGGTTTGTAATTCGCATAAACAAATTTTGATCGCATTGCGCGGTGAGCAACAGCACCAAGGTGGTTTATGGGAGTTTCCCGGAGGTAAGCTAGAGCCTGGTGAGAATGAATCGGATGGGCTAATTCGTGAACTGCAGGAAGAGCTTGATATTACAGTTACAGATTCTAAGTTTTACCTTACAACCAGCTTCGATTATAGAGATAAGTTTGTTGAACTCTCGGTATACAGGGTCAAAGCCTTTTTGGGTGAGCCCGTTGGAAATGAAGGGCAAGAGCTTCGATGGGTTTGTATTAATGATTTGAATTGCGAGGATTTTCCGGCTGGTAATGTTCCAATTATTCTTGCTTTAAAGAAGACGATGAATTGATGCTTGAGAGAGATAAGCACAATAAAATGTGTTGCGTAGGCGCCAAGAATACCCAAAAATTTTTTTGGTTTTGAACTTTTGAAAAAGATATTTCGCAAACAGAGAATATGTTTTCTTGACCGATTTTTTGCTTACTGATCTATTTTACTGGGCTCAGATGAATCACTCTCTGAAATAACGTAATTTTCTTTTGCCCACTCACCAAAGTCTATTAGCTTACAGCGTTCACTGCAAAACGGTCGGGATTCATTTTTAGAATCCCATGAAGTGCTTTTTTGGCAAGTAGGGCAGGCCACAACGCGATCATTTAAGTAGTTTTTAGTCATTTTTCTTTTTTTTCGACACCCAGGTTGTTCTTTGAAGTCATAAGATAACGCAAATGTTGTTTATGAACTAAATCTCTCAATTGCTCAGGGCTGCCTTGATTATTTATTACGTCGTCCGCAAACGAGAGTCGAGTTTCTCTATCAATTTGCGAGGCTATTATTCCCCGTATTGTCGCAGGGTCACCTCCGTCTCGTTGTAGTGTTCGAGTTAGCTGAGTATCTTGGTCAACGTCAATAACAAGTATCCTATGTACTAACCCTTTTTGTTGAGTCTCTAGAAGGAGCGGCGACATAAGAATACAATATGTGCTCCTGGGTTTTGACAAAAGACTTACTATTCTCGAATGGATCATAGGGTGTAGAAGACTTTCCAACCATTTTTTTTCAGAGGGGTCAGAAAAAATTGTTTTGCGCAGAAGTTTTCGGTTTAGATTGCCGTCTGCTTTTAAAATTGTATCGCCGAAATGATGAGCTATTTTTTCGAGTGCGACTGCTCCTTTAGCAACCGCTTCTCGGGCAAGGACATCTGTATCAATAATTTCTATTTTTAATTCCGCAAAGTGTGTTGCCGCTTTGGATTTGCCGCTACCAATTCCTCCGGTAAGTCCGATAATCATCGATTCATTGTTGGTCAATGTCTCATTCCTATGTTAGTTGAATATCAGTTGCTAAGAGTGCCGGAACTATCTATTAAGGATCTCGATGTAAAACAAAATTACTTCACTTCCCCAAAACGCCATTAATAAACCTGCGGCAGCCAAGAATGGTCCAAATGGAATTGGGTTTGGGGCCTCCTTGTGCCACTTTACTCTGGACAGTGTGCCGAAGACTGCTCCTGATAAAGAAGCTAGCGTTATTATTGGTAGCAAGCTTTGCCATCCAAGCCAAGCTCCGAGCCCTGCTAATAATTTTAAGTCGCCAAATCCTAATCCTTCCTTTTTTGTAATTATCCTGAAAGCCCAATAAAAAATCCAAAGAGATAGATATCCCAATGTTGCTCCGAGTATGGACTCAGACGGGCTTGTCCCAAAGCCGAAATTTGTTAGGCTAACGAGCAATCCAAACCAAATAAGTGACATGGTGAGTTCGTCGGGCAGAATCAAATGTTTGATATCAATGATCGTTAGGGTAAGCAGGGCTAGAGAAAAAAATAATACGATTAGAAATTGGAAACTGATTGAATATCGTATTCCAATAAAAACCGCCAACGCTGAGCTTGTAAGCTCAACGATAGGATATTGTTTGGATATTGAGCTACTACATTTTGAGCACTTTCCGTTTAAGAAAATATAGCTCACTATTGGAATATTCTCCCAGGCTTTAATCGGGTTTTTACATGCTTGGCAGTGAGATCTGGGTAGATGAAGGCTAAGTTTTTTAAGATAAGCGTCGCTTGAGTCGTCAGGATCTGATATGTCTCTGAGCTCAGTTTTCGTTGTGTTAATCCAACGGTACTGGATCATCAACGGAAGTCTATAAGCTAGAACGTTGACAAAACTCCCTGAAATTAGACCTACCAGACTTGCAAATAATATTACGTCAAGTGTCATAGAGAGCAATGAGTTAATAATGGTCATTTTTTTTTATAGCTCGCGTGCAATAGAGATAGCTTCTTTAGACTTATGATCCAAAAGTAAGTTAAATTTAGTAACATTTGTAGCAAATAATCAATATAATAATACTTGTTTGATCGCTGCTTTGACAGGACGTTGCTGCTTTTCTTTCAATAGGGATTTCAGTTTTATTGGTCTAGGAGTTTGTAAAATGTTGAATGTTAAGAAGGTAGTTTATGGTTGGGTCTTTATTATTATGTACATACTGCCCCTTGATGTAGCCTTAGGTCAAAGCAAGACTGTCGATGACGGCGTGTTTACTCAGATGCAGGTTGATGCGGGGAAGCCCGTCTACGACAATAGTTGTAAGACGTGCCATGACATGCGTTTTTACAGAGACGCGTTGAAATCTTGGGATGGTCAGCCGGTGTTATGGATGTGGGAAGCAATTTTAGGCACAATGCCCGCCGATAATCCCGGTTCGTTGATGCTCGACGAGTACACTGATGTCGTCGCTTACATTCTTTCAGAGAACGGTTTTCCAGTTGGGGAAGAGGCTCTTGACCCCGATATAAATATGGGCGACATTCTAATTGTTTCGCCATAGAACTTTTTCAAGTCAAAGAGCGATTTCCGAGTTTCACTTGATTGATTTAGATCTGAATCGTTTAGCGAGAAAATAGCTAATCTGTATTTGATTGACAAGTCGTTAGTCGCTTAGAAATAATATTCTTATCTCGCTGGTGCATGTCTAAATTATACCGTTCGGCGATAATTTTCCACAACGCGACGTACTCGCAGATAAACTCTTCCCTTGGCAGGTATCGGGCTGGTCCTTTTTGATTTTTTTTACGCGTTTCCTTTCTGCCTGTTAGCACTAAGTTTATTGGATCATTCGAAAATTGAGTTTTTTTCTGTGCCGGCCACGCGTCGCCGCCATGACTATGCGCATACAAACGAGGAATTATGTGATCAATATCCATCTTGTTAGCTATTTTAAATTCATCGCCGGTATATTCATCTAACCACATGCCGCTCCGAACAACACAGTTTCTCGGGTTGGTGAACTTAACTGGTTCGCGGCTGGTTAGAATTAACAATTCCTGCCGAGTTGACTGGCAGTCTTCGTCGAGGTCGATTTCATAGTTCCAATCATCATCATTGAAAAATTTCTCCATGTATCTGCGATCTCTCGTTAAGCCACTTCTTCTTTGTCGTTGACGGGAGAACGTGTCGGGTATTTCACAGTTCCGGAGATGGCAATGGTAGGAATTCCCATGATAATGGCCACCGTTTTGATCTAAATTACCCGGATGGCTGAGTGTCGAGGGTGAGATTGCGCTTAAAACTAAGGAAATTGTACTTATGTTCAAAGTTTTCTGAGCTCTAAATATTATTTTGTAGCACATATGTTGCGTGACCTTATTTTTTTAGGAGAGAAATTCTAATAATTAAAAAATAGCTCGATATTTTTTATATATTAGAAAAAAGCAAGGATAGATCGAGTGCTTGAATATTTTTTGTTAGCCCGCCGACTGATATATAGTCTACCCCAATTTCAGCGATCGTGATAAGCGAGGTTTCATCTATATTTCCCGAAACTTCTAGACTCAATTGTCCGTCGTTTAGTCGCACCGCCTCTTTAATTGCTGAGAGGTCAAAATTGTCGAGCATGACCGTATCCGCCTCAGAATTTAAGACTTGGGTTAATTCATTAATGTTTTGCACTTCGATTTCGATTGTTTTATTTGGATCTAATATTTTTGCTTTTGCTATGGCTGATTCAATGCTACCGCAGGCAGCGATGTGATTTTCCTTTATCAGGAAAGCGTCATATAAACCTTGACGATGATTGCAGCAGCCTCCAACTCGAACGGCATATTTTTGTGCATTGCGTAATCCAGGGAGAGTTTTGCGTGTGTCGAGAATCTGAGTAGCCGTGTGTTTGATCAAGTTTGAGAAGTAATGACTTTTAGTGGCCGTCCCTGATAGCGTTTGTAGAAAATTTAAAGCGGTCCGCTCTCCACTAACGATTTGTCTAGCGTTGCCTCGAATTCGAGCTAGAGTTTGGCCTTGTGCAACTTCATCCCCATCATTGAAAAGCCACTCTAGAGACAAAAAGTTTTGACTTTGCAATTGCCTAAATGCCGACTCGGCATAGGGTATTCCGCAAATAATTCCGGTTTCTTTAACAATAATTTCAGCAGTTGCTTCAGCTTTGGGGTCAATTAAAAGTGCTGTTATGTCTCCGGACCCAATATCTTCGCTCAGGGCGGTGTTTGCAATTTTATCTACGTCATTGGGTGGTTTAATTTGCATTTAGATCTTTTTCCAGCAGATTTTATTCTCTATATTGATGGGATTTATAAATTTATAAGATCCTTTAGTATAGTACGTTTTAGTATTAGTTAATATTTTAAGAAATTCTACTTGCGCGATTTTAGGAAATAGGTATGTTTTTTTACTTGATTTATGGGGGTGAAACCCACAGTGAATGAAATAGACTCTGAGGGGTTTGTGGGCAATATTCGACAAATTGAGTCCCCTAATAAAGATGCTCGTCCGAAAGATGTTGATATTGATCTTTTGATCATACACTCGATAAGTTTGCCTCCAGGTGATTATGCTGGTGGCGATATAGAGGCTTTTTTTTGTAACAAGCTGGATGTAAAAAAAGATCCTTTTTACGAAAGCATCAAAGACCTGAGAGTATCGGCACATTTTTTAATCAGGAGAGATGGTGAGGTCATTCAGTTTGTTAGCACTGAATTAAGGGCTTGGCATGCTGGGAAGTCCGAGTTTTTTGGGAAAAACCGCTGTAATGATTTTTCAATAGGAATCGAACTCGAAGGTTGCGACGAAGACTCATTTGCTAACCTCCAGTACGCGAATCTTTCAAGCTTGGTCAAAACACTTCAGGGTCGATATCCTGGTATTACTTCTGAGAGAGTCGTCGGGCACAGCGATGTCTCGCCCGGGCGAAAGACGGATCCCGGACCACGCTTTGATTGGTCTAGATTGAAAAATCAGCTAGAAAAATAACATAGCTTTTCTGAATCAGCAGGTCGAGCTGGGTCAGAAAATTGCCCAGCACAATCAAGTAAATGAAAGTTTGGGAATTTTGTGTAGTTTTGCTCGCATTTCCATTTAAGTTTCAATCTTCATAAATACGATAAACTCTCGTATGCTACTGATTAAAAGTGTTTTTTTTGTTATATGAGTAATTTTCTTATCG